>Ga0316204_10011341_pt1 | contig 11179 bp, 8 predicted proteins | sample 6monrhotite_MG_2_FD_205661 | JGI IMG/M metagenome (GOLD analysis project Ga0316204, IMG submission 205661) | Microbial mat bacterial communities from mineral coupon in-situ incubated in ocean water Damariscotta River, Maine, United States -... | ecosystem: Environmental > Aquatic > Marine >...
GTGAACTAGGTTGAAGAGCCGTATGAGGGAAATCTTCAAGTACGGTTCTGTGAGGGGCATTGTGTTTCCTTGCGTTTATAAATATTAATTTTACAAACTATAGGAGACACAAATGTCTACTCGACAACTCGAAAGATTAAGAAATATTGGTATTATTGCTCACGTTGACGCTGGTAAAACGACGTTTACCGAACGAGTATTATTTGCTGGTGGAGAAACACACGATATAGGCAATGTTGACAAAGCAAATACCAAAACAGATTCAGGCATTCAGGAAAAAGAAAAAGGCATAACCATTAGTAGTGCTGCAGTTTCGATTAATTGGAATGATTCTCAAATCAATATTATTGATACCCCAGGACATATTGATTTTCACGTTGAAGTTCATCGATCTTTGCGTGTGCTGGATGGCGCGGTTGTTGTTTTTGATAGTGTCGCTGGTGTTGAGCCTCAATCTGAATCTAATTGGCGTTTAGCGGATCAATATGGCGTACCAAGAATCGCTTTGGTAAACAAAATGGATCGGATTGGCGCGGACTTTGAAAATGTCATAACAATGATTGAAAACAGATTGAACGCTAATCCGGTTGCTATTCAACTTCCAATCGGATCTGAACAGGATTTTCAAGGCGTTATTGATCTTATTTCAATGAAAGCTATTGTTTGGAAAGATGACAGTTCAATGGATTTTTGCGTAACAGAGATCCCTAAAGAACTTGAAGCTTGTTCGGTTGAATTTCGAGAATATCTTGAAGAACAATTAGTTGAATTAGATGACGAAATAATGTTGGATTGGCTTGCTAACAAACCGATCGACAATCAGGAATTGCAAGCGCTTTTGCGCAAAGCAACTTTAACTGGATATTGTGTTCCTGTTATGTGTGCTTCGGCATTCAAAAATAAAGGTGTACAACCTGTGCTAGATGCGATTGTAAATTATCTGCCTTCGCCTTTAGATGTTAATGTTATCGAAGCGACTAATACATCGGATGATACACCTGTCAAAGTTGTTGCGGATAGCAAAGAGCCTGTTTCAGCTTTGGCATTTAAAGTTGTTAACGATGATCATGGTAGTTTAACTTATATTCGCGTTTATAGTGGTACGCTAAATATTGGTGAAAAATTACTTAATGTTTCAAATGGAAAAGTTGAACGCATTGGTCGTATTTATCAAATGCAAGCAACTGAGCGAATCGTTAGACGGGAGGTTTATGCAGGAGAAATTGTTGCGCTTGTTGGTTTGAAAAACACTTCGACAGGTGATTCTTTATGTTCTATGGATAGACCCTTATTGTTAGAGCGAATAGAGATCCCTAAATCGGTGATTGACATGGTCGTTGAAGCCAAGTCACATGAAGATGAAGTTAAATTATCGCAAGCGATTGGCAAAATGTTGAAGGAAGATCCCAGTCTAAAGATGCATATAAATAATGTAGGGCAAACCGTTTTGTCGGGTTTAGGGGAGTTACATTTAGAAATTGTAGTTGATAAGCTTAAAACTGATTTTGACGTTTTAGTTCAAGTGGGACAGCCACAGGTTGCTTACAAAGAATCTCTGACTGAGTCATGCGATGTTGTTTACAAGCATAAAAAACAAGGCGGTGGTCCAGGTCAATTCGCGGTGGTTCATTTATCTTTTTATCCGACGGATGATGATGAAATTGGGTTTGAAAATCTGATTGTTGGAGCTTCAATTCCAAAGGAGTATATTCCAGGTATTGAAAAAGGCATTAGAGAAGCTGCGCAGGTTGGCGTTATAGCGGGTTATCCGTGTGGTGGATTTAGAGCTATATTAACAGACGGTGAAACGCATGAAAATGATTCGTCCGTTATTGCATTTCAAATTGCAGCTAAGGAAGCTTTCAAAAAAGCAGCCGTCCAAATGAAGCCTGTTTTGATGGAGCCTATGATGAAAGTTGAAGTGGTAACTCCACCAGATTATGTTGGTGATTGTATTGGCGATTTATCCAAACGTCGAGGATCGGTATCTGGTCAAGCAATGCAAAGCTCTAGTGTTGTTATTTCTGCATCAGTTCCTTTGTCTAGTATGTTTGGGTACATCGGCGATCTTCGGTCACTGACTGCTGGAAGAGCCAGTTTTTCTATGACATTGCAAAATTATGCTGAAGTGCCAGAAGGACTTAAAGATAAAATTATAGGAGGACAATAAAAAAGGGAAAGCCTAGGCTTTCCTTTTTTATTTAGAGCAGAGATTATTTTTGTGTGGTATTCGTTTTCGAGACACTCCCATTTTTATCCAATTGATACACATCCAAGTCATTAGCTAAGATTAAATTACCAGAATAATGCTCTGAGGCTTCATTTTGAATATTGTATATTGATGGTTTCTTATCTTCTTCTTGCTGATAACGAGGACTGAAATGAGTAAGGATCAAATTTTTTATGCTAATTGATTCTGCGAACTTAGCAATGCTTTCTGCACTGCAATGTTGCCGACCTGAACCGATTTTTTGTTCAGTTTCTTCCGTGTAAGTTGATTCATGAACAATTAAATTTGCATTGTTCGCCTCTTCTTTTAGTAAAGACGGGTCGTCATTGTCACCACAAATTATTACTTTACGAGGCATGGACTCTGGTAGGTAACAGTCAGTTGCTTGGACTATTTTTCCGCTGTCCAATTCAATTGATTCGCCTTTCTGTAGTTTGCCCCAAATCTCTCCACGGGGAATATTGAGTTTTTCCAATAGTTTCACATCTAATTTTCGGTTTGTTAATTTTTCGATGAAAGCATAACCGAAGGAGGGAACTCTATGAGACAATTCAATCGCAGAAACGTTGAAATCTTCAAACTGCAAGTTCGAATCAAGGGTATTCACATCTACAAAATTAATCTCATAGTTAAGAAAAAGATCACTGGTTTTTATGACGGCTTGTATAAATTCTTGAATACCTTTTGGTGCGACAATTGTTAGTGGTTCATTTCTTCCGGACATCGCCGTTGTTGCTAACAATCCCGGTAATCCATAACAATGATCGCCGTGGATATGCGTTATAAAAATTGCCTTCAAGTACTTCAATGATAATTTTGTATGAAGTAGTTGATGTTGGGTGCCTTCACCGCAATCAACCAGATACCAATTCTTACTGGTTTGCTTTTTAAAAACCAATCCACTGACATTGCGAGATTTAGTTGGAACTCCCGAAGAAGTTCCTAAAAATATTAATTCCATGATCAAATATCTTTCTTATAAGTTAAATGAGGGGTTACTCTATTCTATTGTCAAAGGAAATTTGAACATGTTCAACTCTGGTTGATCATCATTTAAAGAACAACATGCAGTTAACAAAACATTTAAGATCATCTTTGCATTTCCAGCGTAGATCCCAGCACCAAAACATGGATTGGTTTCTACCACTGCAAATGCTCCGTTTTCAAGTTCTCCAACATCGATTAATACTGTTTCCTATGCGAGAATATAACAAAGTTAATATTGACTTTGTCGTCTCATATTTTTAGAAAAACCCTTAGTCAGAAACTCCATTTGATCTGCAAGTATATTTCTATTGGCTAGTGCCAAATATTCAGATTTATTCGGGCGAAAGGGAACAGCAAGTAATTTCATTCCAGCTTCTTCAGGGGTTCGGCATCCTTTATGGTTATTGCATGATTTACAAGCAGTGACACAATTTTCCCATCGATCTCGTCCACCTCTTGCTTGAGGTATAATATGATCACAGGTTAACAAGGAGCGACTAAATTTTTTACCGCAGTATAAGCACAATCCACCATCTCTTTGAAATAAAGACGCATTACAAAGACTAGGCGTACGCATATCTTTGGCGTTAATTATTCCATCTGTTGCGATCACTGAAGCGATATCTAAAACAGAACGTTCACCTGAAATACGAGCGATTCCGCCATGTAAGCGGATAGATTGCTCACCGTAAGTCCAAACGACTTGTTTTTTTGAGTATAGACAAGCTGCGGCTTCTACACCGATCCAATCTAACGCTTGCCCTGCTTTATTTAATCGCAAGATTTGTACTTGCATTGTTTTTCTCCTTATTGAGTAAATAGCATGCGACTATTTTATGTAAAAATCAACTAATTGGTTCTCGTATATCGATTTGTTAAAATAAATTCTGTTTAATATGGAGGATCGAGTCGGACTTAAACCGACCTAGATTAGATTTGTATTCTAACGCATATTCACTCTGCCACCGATCCACAAAAAACTTCCTTGTTGTTACCAAGTTGTATTGGTATGCATCCAAATGCAGATCTCAATTGCTGAGATGAAAATTGATCAATCGATAAACGCGATATCTTTACCGCATTCGATATAATCTTTCGATTGAAGTAATACCTTGTTCCATTCTTTTACGTGCGGCAATATTAGCGGAATGAACTTTTATTTTCGGAGGAATAATTCCATAGTCGCTCACAGCTTTTTCCAGCCAAGTGATCACATCGTATCTTGTTCCTTTTTTGTCATTGCCGAGATCATGATCTAAACTTAAATCAGTCACTGAGCCTGTCATTAATAAGCTGATGGCTTCCTGCGGCCATTTAACTAATTTCCATCCTTGTGGAGCGGTTCTAATATCGTCTAAAAAAACTTTCATTTTATTTCCTCCACAAATTAAATTGCATTTATAAAACTTCGTGTAATAATTATTTGGCAGCCCTAGCTGGATTCAAACCAGCGATACCAGATTCAAAGTCTAGTGTGTTATCAATTACACTATAGGGCTGTACTAAAGTTTAATCAAAAATTAAAAGGGTTGAGAGTGACACCCTTTTTGCAAGCACTTTTAAGACATTACGGAGACTGCTGCTACACAGTTCCTTCCTCTTTACTCCGCTTCTCATCAACAAATGTTGCATGAGTCGCATGCTTGCATGACGGCCTTTTTATAACGAGTGGCGTTTCTCGTACCACAACTGATTTTTCTGCGTTCGTTTTACCGTTTGCCTTGCGGGCAATAAAGTGGCGACAACCACACCGTGCAAACTTGCACAAACCAAGCTTTACCTTGCGAGTTCGGCTTGTTCCTGATTCGTATAACGTCAGGACAATTTCGTCATTTACTTTCAGTTGCTTGAGGCGTCTTAGCATTTTTTGGGTTTATATACTGGATTTGAACCAGTTACCGCTTGTTCCGAAGACAAGAGCTCTAACCAAATGAGCTAATATAACTAACCAACTAAGAAGCGCGCCTCATGTAGTTTCATTATCTTTTGGATAACAAAATGCTACGCTCCTCCTGTCGTTTCCCTCGCTAAAGGTACTTTTCGACCATGTTTCAAGATAACGTTTACACCGTCACCTATCACATTGAAAGAAAGCGATTGGCTGCTGACCTTTTACCTTTTTCCTACCCTTTTGCTTACTCATGTCACTTTGTTTGCATCTGGTAGTCATTTGCAAAATAACAGTAAGAAACCCAGTGTTACCCAGTCTCTTATTTTCCCAGCAAAGCTTAATAAGTTAATCCGACGGATCGAATTATTTTAAGCATCGGCTTGCATGAAGTGACCCTTTCTATCCGAAGACAAAACTGGCGATAAGCTGTTGGCGACTTATCTTTGATCGTCTCACAACGACTGTCAGTGTCATGCCACTACACTTTTATTTCTGTATATTTTAAAACCTTCTAATTGGCACCCTCGGCAAGACTTGAACTTGCGACTCTAGGTTTCGAAGACCTAAGCTCTTCCTGCTGAGCTACGAGGGTTTTGTTTCAAAACTAAAATATTACCGAGTACGGACTTTCACCGTCATAACTGTTTCATTACGCCTCGATTCGTAATGTTGGAATGTTTGGTGGGTTGCCCGAGATTTGAACTCGGAACCTTCCAGTTACCAAAAGTAGGTGCTTTAAGCAAAAGCCGGATGCTCTGCGCAGTTGAGCTAGCAACCCAAATAGTAAGTTGATCGAGTCGGACTTTCACCGTGACGGGTCTGTAGGGTAAAGCCTCGATCAACTCTACCATCGCAATTTTAAATTTGGTATTCCTGCGGGGGGTTGAACCCCGATAAACAGATAGAAAATCTGTTGTCCTAACCGTTAGACGACAGGAATATAAATTGGTCGGAGCTACAGGATTTGAACCTGTGATACAAACGCCCAAGGCTTGGGTGTTACCAGACTACACTAAACTCCGAAAATGGTTGCGGGTGACAGATTCGAACTGTCGATCATGTGGATATGAACCACCTATGTTGACCACTACACTAACCCGCGTAAAATTTGGAGCAGACACTGAGATTCGAACTCAGCCTTTTTGGTTGGAAACCAAACGTACTAGCCGCTAATACTATGTCTGCATGGTGGACGATTTAATCTTAATCTCATCCAAAAATATTAAATTACGAGTATTGATACACCCGTATTTTTACGAAAACCAATTTGTTAAAGAACGTTGCTCACAATTGGAGCTTGTCTCACCGCCTTCCATGGCTCTTTGAGACATACAGTCCATCCATGGACATAAAAAAACCGGTAAAGATAAATCTCGACCGGTTTTTATTTCCTTCGAGACCGTTTAATAGCCTCGATTATATTTTCGAAGCTAAGTCAATTTTTTTGCCCCATCGGGCTTATGCCATTTTCTACAACTACACTGAATTCACATATCATCGTCTCCGATAAAATGTGCTTTCGTTTTTCTATGCGTGTGTGAATAAAAAACATTTCTATTTGCTCACTCTTTTTGTTTAACGTTGTTGTTGGCAGTTATTTCTTGTTGAGTATTTAAACATTTGAAAATAATTCCGTCAACATTTATTTTGAATATATTTCTTTATTTTCAATGCTTTACGTCGGTTTTTGGGTGTGCAAAATCCTTCACCATTATTTGGTAAATAAATTTAATTCTTTTTGAAACAGACCCATTCAATTTCAAAGTTATAGCTCTAATATTCGTATTTTATTTGTCAATTATTTTTCCGTTTCTTCCTATCTATTTTATATGGTACGCCGAGAGAGATTCGAACTCTCAAAACCTGAGGCTTAAACCCAGTATGTATTCCAGTTCCATCACCGGCGTGTAATTTACAATAAATGGTACCCAGGGAGAGACTCGAACTCTCAATAAACGGAATCTAAATCCGTCGCGTATGCCAATTCCGCCACCTGGGTGTCACCCCAATAATGACTAAAGTATTTCCAGCGGATCTGATTGTTCTAAAACGAAAAAAGCCGCAAGTTTTGGCTTGCGGCTTTTGAGAATACAGGTTTATTTGAATTCATCTTATCCGGAAGCCTGTGCTTCCAAATAAGGAAGCGGGCTAAATCAATAAACTATGCCGACGCCCATCTATTGATTCACTAAAAATAACACTTAATAAACTGAGCAGCGGTTTTTCAAACACAATGCCGCAGGCAGAATTATGTTCTGCTAGTTGGCTAAATTGTATTTTTTTATCTGAAAACATTTTCCGCTTTTTTCTAAAAGTATTAAAAATTAATTGTGTGCAAGTATAAGACTATTTTTATATACGTCAACTAATTATTTTTCATATTACAAATTATTTTTAAAATTATTGGCTACAAAATAGTAGCCAATAATTTAGTTTGGTATATTCCCAGTAATTTTAACCATGTCTTTCATGACACCTTCCAGTCCATTATAAACGGTCATGTGATCAATTTTACCGGTAACTCTTTCTAATACTTCTAATTCCTTTAGTCGCATTAATGTTGCGTTGCCTTCCATTACTTTTGCGGTGTTATGCAAAGATCTTGTCGCTTGAGTTTCTTCGCGACGTTTAATCAAGTTTGCCTCAGCGGATTTTTGTGCTTCGACTACTTGATTTAAGATACTTTTCATATCACCTGGCAGAATAATATCTTTAATTCCCACGTCTAATACTTCAAGTCCGTAGTTGAGTGCTTTTGACTTTATTCGCTCTTCGACAACTTGGTTGACAATATCCTTGTCTTCCAAAATGGAATCTAAAGTGCGAGTGCCTACCACTTCTCTTAATGCCAACTGGAACTCTCTATACAAAAATTCAGTATGGTTTTTCAATAAAGTGGCGACTTTTTCTGTATCAACTATGCGATAACTTGCAGATAAATTAATACGCAAGCTTACTCGATCTTTAGTCAATATTTCTTGACCGCTAACTTCCATTGTTTGTAATCGGCAATCTAATTTTTGAACTTCAATATTTCTATTGAATCGCCAGTAACCATAGTTACCTGGTTTTAGTAAACTTTCGAGCTTACCATTAATGTTTAACAAACCAATGTGATTATCAGAGATTTCGACATAGTAAATTTTTCCCAAAACCTTTATGCCCATTCCATTATCCTCATTAAGCATCAGAGGGGCTAGTAACTTACGATCAATAGCAAAATTTTCGCTGATATCAAGTATTGTTACTTCAACTTTTACAGCGAGATTCCAATACATTTTAAACGTATTGGGTGATAGTATATCAAACACTTTGTCATCTAAATATACTATTCCAACTTGATGTTCTTTAATATCAAAACTAATAACATCTTTACCAAGGATTTCTTGGTAAGCAGTTATTAGAAAGCGTCCCAAGTGGTGGTTTAGTTCTGCTTTCGTAATATCATAATGAAAAACTGTCACTTGTCCTGATAGATCTAAAATATTGTAATCACCCGGTTTTAGAATTTTTTCAAATCGGTTTTTACGAAACAGTAATACGCGCTCGTTATCCGCGACGTTTATTTTTTTTAATCCAAACATTTTCTCTTCCTTATCTTGCTATTTTGCATATATATTTTTCAAATATACTATTAGATGGACTTCCTGCTAATAATTAGCAGTTATTACTTGAGATTAGCAGGAGGGCAGGGCGAGAGGTTTCACTAGAATGGAAAATCTGATTTTAGTTGCTCAATCAATTTTAACATGATTTTGAAACGTCACTCTACTCTCGTACTAATCTAACCTATAACAAATGGTCATTATTAGCGGGAGAAATCACTCGATTAACACAAGACAAAAACGCATCTCATATAAGTTCTAATAACTTCCCCAGAAGTCCGGTTTTTTAGAGGGGATTCGAACCCCAACCTTGCGGCTTATCCATTATGATATCGATTTTCAGTCGATGGTCACTTTGATCGGAATCGAACCGACTACAGATTGAATTAACTTCAATTGCTCTACCTAATGAGCTACAAAGTACATTGGTGTTTAGAATTAATAAGTAAATTTGGTACACAGGTGAGTAAAACTGCTGTGCCAGATTGGTCTGATATCTTATAATCAGCAACCAAAACCGCTAAACTTGTTATTACTTGCTAAACTCTTTTGGAAAAAATAGAAATTTTGTTCTACTTTTGCACATTCTTTTTACTTCAACCCTTTTCCTTAAGGATAAGATCAGAGAGAGCTGTTATCTTTGACCTAATTATGCAAACTCTCTCACTATAATTTTTACAGTATCATCATCAATTGCACTGACAGTTATTGAGTCATTCAAAAATAAATTGATGATGTCAATATTGGTTTTAACATGTTCACTCATTTTGTGAGTTATAAAACTACCACCTGCATTCAAGGACATTGGTAGCAATAATTGATCGGCTAAATATTCACCGACAACTGCATCAGAATCTTGGTAGCGTTTTAATTGACTAATCGCTTTACCAGCAACTCTTTCTGCCGTTAACCCTCGTTGCGCAACCTCTTCAAATAATTCGGTTGTATTTTCAAATACTAGTTTAAGCGAAACCAAATTTCCGGGGCCAAATGCATTAACTTCGTTTTCTATCAGTTCGTTGCCGCTCCAATTTAGTTTTTGTGTTACTTTTTTTAATTCTCTTTGGCTCACATGTAAAGGGATTTTCGAGATAAAAGTTGTGGCACTCCTTGCCACTAGATCACCTCTATCTAAAAGTTTTAATCGTTTTGTATCCTTAGCTGGATGGATCTTTGAAATCCATTGTCCACCTCCGTTTGGATAAAATCCGTATCGACGTAAATCACAAGCCACCTCGATATTCATTTTCTCTAATGCAGATAAAAAACACTGAGTTATAAATTCAAAACTCGGAGCCTGCATATTATGAGTGCCACCCTCAAATTCAACGGTTGATTCTGCCTCCGCTTTTAGAAGTGCAGGGAGTATCGTTTGGAATACTAAGCTGGTACTTCCTGCTGTGCCAATCGAAAATCTGTACTTTCCACTTTTAATCTTATTGGGAATAAACTCTATTTCACCAGAACCTAATTCATCACCAGTCACTTTAGCGTCGCAAATTTCCTTCGCGGCTCGCACGCAAGTTAAATGCTGTCGAAGCAAACCTGTTTTCTTTCTTCCGGCTCGAATATTATTAATTCGGATCGGTTGATTTAAACACATGGAAAGTGATAAGGAAGAGCGGAGTATTTGCCCGCCGCCTTCACCTTGACTGCCATCTATTTGTGTAAATTGTTTGTTCATTTTCTTCTCTTGTTTTAAAAAACAAATCTCCCCTAACCCCTCGACAACTGCTCCTGCGTTGTCCTATTAAGCTACATCCTTGTAGCGATCTTTGTTAAAGAGGGGAACTAGCTTATCTCCCCCTTTAACAAAGGGGGATTAAGGGGGATTTAAGTTTTACCCCTTAACACAAACCACTTGCTTCAATGTATGTACAATTTCAACCAAATCACTTTGGGCATTCATTACTTTATCAATATCCTTATAAGCAGATGGTGTTTCATCAATCACACTTTTATCTTTTCTACATTCCACACCTTCGGTTGCTTGCAAATGCTCTTTCATTGAAACCACTTTTTTCGCTTGGGTTCTGGACATAACTCGTCCTGCGCCGTGACTACAACTACAAAAGCTATCTTCGTTTCCAAGACCTCTCACAATAAAAGATCTGGCTCCCATGCTTCCTGGAATAATCCCCATTTCACCTTCCCTGGCTCTCACTGCTCCTTTTCGAGTTATGATGACATTTTTTCCAAAATGATGTTCGCGCGAAATATAATTATGATGACAATTTACCGCTGCCACTTTTGCTTCAAAATCTAATTCTGTACTCGACTTAACAGCAGCGATCACTCTTTCCATCATCACTTCACGATTAATTCTGGCGAATCCTTGCGCCCATTCAACCGCTTCAACGTAGTCATTAAAATTATCACTTCCTTCTGGCAAGTAAGCTAGATCTCTATCGGGTAAATTAATATGCCAACGTTGCATATCTTTTTTTGCCATTTCGATAAAGTGAG
>Ga0316204_10011342_pt1 | contig 11179 bp, 11 predicted proteins | sample 6monrhotite_MG_2_FD_205661 | JGI IMG/M metagenome (GOLD analysis project Ga0316204, IMG submission 205661) | Microbial mat bacterial communities from mineral coupon in-situ incubated in ocean water Damariscotta River, Maine, United States -... | ecosystem: Environmental > Aquatic > Marine >...
ATCTCCTCGGCGGCCCGTTCTTCGATAGGGATCTGTGAACCGTCGGCCAGTGCGAGGTCGAACGTACTGGTGGGAGCAGCGACATAAAACGGAATGCCGTGCGCTTTGGCCAACGTGGCAACGGAGTACGTGCCGATTTTATTAGCGGCATCGCCATTGGCAGCAATGCGGTCCGCTCCGGTCACAACGGCTTGGACGCGGCCTTGCTTCATGACCCAGCCCGCCATCGAATCGCAGATCAACGTTGCCGGAATGTTCCGCTTCATCAATTCCCATTGGGTCAACCGCGCGCCCTGCAACAAGGGGCGGGTCTCGTCGACGTAGACTTGGATGTTCTTGCCGGCCGCAGCTGCAGCGAAGAAAACCGAGAGGGCCGTTCCGTCACCGGCAGTCGCCAGTCCCCCCGCATTACAATGCGTTAACACCGAATCGCCATCGCTGAGCAACTCCGCACCAACGCGCCCGATAGCGGCGCACATGGCGCGGTCTTCATCATCGATCCGCCGCGCTTCGTCCAACAACAGCGCCGTCAAATCCGACGGAGACGCCTCCGGGTGGCCATCGGCGAACTGCCGCATGCGGTCGAGCGCCCAAAACAGATTCACCGCCGTCGGCCGACTGCCGGCAAGGTAGGTGGCCGTTTTACCAAGCGCCTTGTCGAATTCATCACGCGAACCGGACGCTGCGCTGCGCACGCCCAGCACCACTCCGTAGGCCGCCGCCACACCGATCGCCGGGGCGCCGCGGACTCGTAATGCGCGGATGGCTTCCCAAACCTGCTCGACGGAGTCGCAATCGATTTCGCGCAACTCCGTCGGCAGTAATGTTTGATCAATCATCCGCAGACAACCGGTCGTGTCTCCCTGCCAGGAAAGCGTGCGCGGGATATCAGAGGGGTTCATCGTTGCCATGTGTCGCGTTACTTCTTGAGCGGAGAAAAATCGGTCGGCTTCATGTATACGCTCTCAATTTTATCGACAAGTTTTCCGTCGGCAATCGATTGGGCATATGCCGCTTTCCACTGCGGATCGTTGATGAATCCCGTCCACGATTCCTTGGCCGCGTCGCGACTGGCATGGGAGACAATGTAGATCAACGTGTTGTCGGCCAGCTTTTCATCGGTCGGCGTCCAGTAGCCGACATTCTTCATGCCATGCTTTTCGAAAAGTTTCATCGTGTGGTCGCGAAAGCGCGCGTGTAGTGCGGGCAGTTTACCGGGGTGTGTGGTATAGGTCCGCAATTCAAAAACACGACTCTCAGCCGGTTCGTCGGCGTGGCTGCCGTTGTTTGTGGTGAACCGTGTGGTGGCAATCAAAGCCGCAAGAATCGCGAAGCCGCAGGCCGCCAATCGGTAAGAGGATTTCATGGGATGCCTTTCCAGGGAGGGTGGGTTGATCCCTCGGTGGATCCGAGGGCTAATGGAGAATATTGGGTGGGCGCTGTCCCTGCCCCCGCGGAGAATATCCGGGGGGACTGTGAACATTACCACAACGTATATCCGCCGTCGATGACCAAGGTCGCCCCGGTCATGTAGCGCGATGCGTCGGAGGCAAGATAGACCGCCAACGGTCCGAGGTCTTCCGGGTCGCCGAATTTCCCGGCGGGAATCGCGGCCTCGAAGGACTCGATGACCGATGGATTGTCCTTGGCCCAGCGTTGGTTGGGTTCGGTCATAAATCCGCCAGGACAGATCGCATTGACCGTCACGCCCTGAGGCGCCCAATCGGCAGCTGTCGCCCGCGTGAAGGCAATCACAGCTGCCTTGGACGCTTCGTAGCTGCGGCCACCGATGTTGCGGCTGGCGATCATGCCGGAAATAGACGCGTTGTTAATCACCCGTCCGCCGCTGGGCAATTTGAGCATCGCCCCACCAATGATTTTTGTGCAGACGAATGTGCTCGTGAGATTCAAATCCAGAATCGTCTGCCAATCGTCCAACGGCAATTCCTCGGTCGGGACATTGATCCGCCGCCCGCCCACGTTGTTGATCAGAATCTCAAACGGTCCATATTCGGCGAGAGCATCGCGGCAAATTTGTTCCGCCTGTTCCGGTTGCCCAATGTCACCAACGATGGTGTGCGCGTTGCGGCCGAATCCGCGAATATCCTCAGCCGTTTGTTCTAAACTCTCCGCATCGCGGCCGACGAGCACGACATCGGCGCCCGCTTCGGCAATGGCCAGCGCCATTTCCCGGCCCAATCCGCGGCTGCCGCCGGTGATGAAGAGCTTCCGTCCGTCTAACCGCAATCGATCCCAAATGCTCATCGCTGGTCTCCATTTTTTTGCTTAGCCAATGAACCGACTATGCAAAAGGAGACGGCGAATTGCAATCCACCGCGGCGGTGTTTACTCCTCAGCGGTACCGGGAGTCGAGGGATCAGTCGATTTCACGAAGAAGTGCAAAGCCATACTCGACGGCTTGAGGCATTCCTGGAGCGTCCATGCCGGAGGGACAGCAAATTCGGCTTTGCCTCCAGTGCGGATGACCAGCAGCGCATCGTCGGCCGTGACATCGGGACGGGCCAAGCGAGCGAGCGCCTTGTAAGGCTCGGAGGATTCATCAGCCCCTTCCATGAATCGGTAAGGGGGATCAAAGAAGACGATGTTATAAGGGCTCCAACCGTCCAGCCCTTTGGGTTTGAAGGAGGACCGCAGCGCATTGGTGCGCCAACAGAGCGTCTCTTCTTCGGCCTTGAGCGACTCTACATTTTGCTTAAGCAATTCCCAGGCGCGATGGTCCTGCTCAATAAAGACCGCTAGCTGACCGCCGCGGCTGAGGGCCTCCAATCCAAAACTTCCCGTCCCCGCGAAAATATCGGCGACAGCAGCGCCTTGAAGCTTTTTCTCGAGGCGATCAAACAAGGCCACTTTCACCCGATCGATGATCGGACGTGTGGTTTGACCGGGATTAGCGAGCAATTTACGACGACGGTACTTTCCGGAAATAATGCGCATCAATGGTGAATTTCGAGGTCTCGTCGCTTGTTCGTTACTGAATGAACCGCTCAAAAAGCAGGTTACTTCTTTTTCATTTCCCGGGTTACTTCTTTTTCATTTCAAAGTGCCGGCGGATGATGTCTTGTGCCTCTTCGGCAATCGACTTGGCTTCCGGCTCCGCGGGAGGCAGTTCAGCGGTGGTTGAATGCTCGCGGTTCGCTTCGACAGTTTGGATTTCGGTCGTTTCGGAGTCGGCGGCGCTGGCGTTGGTGTCCCCTTCGGCCAGCCAGGTCGCAATACTGTCATCGTCGGCCGACCCTGCAGGTGCGGCCAATTGTGGGATTTCCATGGTGAATTTCACGGGACCGATTTTCATCAGGTCACCGGGCCGCATCATGTAGTCCCCTTCGATCTTCATACCGTTGATGATCACACCATTTTGGCTGCCGGAATCCTTGATGAGAATCCCTTCATTTGTGGACAGCAACGAACAGTGAACCCGACTGACGTCACCGGAGGTCAAGCGGACGTAACATTTGTCGTCGCGGCCGACAGTCACCTCCCGGTTGGGAAGAGGGATTTTCGTGCCTTGGTGTTTACCGTTTTGAACGATCAACGTCGCCATGACCAACCGCCTCGAATGATAGGGATAATACTCAGATCAACGGCATAAAGAAACGTAAGGAATCAGGAAAATTGATGCCGCGAAAACATAATCGTCGTAACATCAGCAGTCCCCGCTTGTGAATACGGGCAAATCTAGAATTGATACTTTGCCGACGTCAGTGTCGGAAATCTTGCCAACGAGAAAAACACGTGCAAACCGGCAAGGAGCAGATCGGCTAATCGTGAATTGGAACCATCGTGGGTTCTCCACACTCAGGACAGGTTAACGATTTGCCGCGATGAACGGGACTGACGCGAAACCGCTTTCCGCAGGAACAGGAAAAGCGAACGCGCCGATCTTCGCGCGGACGGTCCGAGTGGACCTCCCACCACGCATTTTCCGCGATTTCTCGGATCTTGGCTAAGAGGACATCGGGCTGCACCGGCTTGACAAGATAACCGTCAGCGCCGACTCGTGCCGCAAGCTTCTTCGCTTGGTCCAAATCAATCTCAGAAACGACCAGGACCGGCACCGTTTTGTCCGCTTGTTTGAACCGCTCACAGATCTCGAATCCGGTATCACCGCGCAAAATCAACTCGGTGATCACAAAGTCGGGCTTGCGCATGACAAAGATTGACTGTGCCTGGCCACCGTCTTTCGCGGTCAGCACTGTGAATTTCTGGCTTTCAAGCAGCGTCTTCATGGACTGTGCCGTCTCGGCGTCCGCTTCGATAAGCAGAATCCGATTGACGACCACGTCGGTGAGGGCGCGACCAGAGAAATCTTCTGCGACCATGGACTTTTCACTCTCACGATCTGGATTCGATAAATGCTTCGCTGAAAAAATGCTTAGCTGATAAATTATGTCAAATTATCCAGGTATTATTACCCAAATGAATTACCGGAATCGATGATTCCGCAAAGGATATAACGTTAGCCATAACCGAAAATGGCCTCGCATGCAAATAAATTCCTGCAACTTCGCCCGGCAGGCGGCATATTTGAGACCAATATCTGCGAGGGAATTTGCCGGGGTTGGACATCGTTTTGGCGACATCGCACATGCCTTGAGAATTCCCAACACAGGAGCGACGTATGCCCAGAGTTGCCCCAACGACACTGATACCAAGATCGCCCGCACGGTCGTATACCTCTCAATTGTTGTATTTCGTATGAATTTTAACGATTTCGTTTTTGGGGAGGGACCCCATTTTCCGCGAATTCATATTTCACGATTCCGACGGCTCAGCCCGACTCCTCCTTACCTAGGAAAATGCACCATGCATTTTGCAACAGATGCAGACTTTGCTATTCGCACAACAGACCGGTTTATTGGCGAATGTGAGTACTGAATTCACAATTCGAGAGTTAATTAAACCCCGGAGTTCAGCAAAAAGTTTCGGTTTTGGCAAAAATGTTGCACAGAGAAGACCGTCAATCACACCAATCACCTAAAACCTTTACAGAAAACAACTTAAGAAAATCCCTTGTTTTCCGTAATGCGTAACTTATGGTTTCGCACCATACCGCGTTCGCCGAGGTGAGCAGTCGCCCCTTGACCTATTTTCGCTTGACGCTTAGAATAAATTGAGATGATCGGTTGGTAACGGGACACTGAAGTGCTGGCCAACCCATACGCTTGCATGAAGCCGAGCCGTCATCGTGATGTCGGCCTGGCTCCTCATTAATGGGAGCAGGCTTCGCAATACTGGGAGAGTAGCGTCCGATGTTGGTTCTTTCGCGTAAAAAGAACGAAAGCATTGTAATTGACGACAACATCGTCATCACGGTGGTGGAAGTTCGTGGGGATAAGGTGCGTTTGGGGATCCAAGCACCCAAGGAAATCCCTGTACACCGCAGTGAAGTTTACGAAGCAATCCACAATCTAGAACAGAAGACTGGTCACTCCGGGGTTTCACCCGCCGAGACTTAGAATTCTGTTGAGATGAGTGGTTGTTCTGTTAGCTTTTGCTTTGGCTTTAGTTCACAAATTATTTGCTTAACCGCGGTGTCGGCGGTGTCGTGAACCACGTGGTAGACACAAAACTCGCGCTCCCCCTTCTTTTCGAGTACTCCTGCATCGTAATCGCCGTAATAATTTTCGCACGCAACATTCCCAAACGGAATGGAAGACAAATGCGTGACCTGGCGGCACACGGCAGGAAATTTCAACTCACGTGAAAAGCATTATTGGGATTCGGTGAATCCGTCTCTTTTGTTTGAAGCACAATAACCAAATGAGCCGAAGGTCTGTTACACGAAATGGAATCCGCGATATCAAAACATCGTTTTCCCGCTTTTTCGAGGCGACGATCGTCTTGACAATCGGTGAAGTGGTTCTGTATTGTATGACGCAACTGGCACAAGGCCCCATCGTCTAATCCGGTTAGGACACCGGGTTTTCATCCCGGCAATAGGGGTTCAAATCCCCTTGGGGTCACTTTCTCGAAGACGTTTTTTCGAGCGACAACGCCTATAGCGACGGCAGTTGGCATCACGATGCCAACTGCCGTCGTTTTTTTGGTGGATGACAGATCCATCTCCAGTCGCTATTAGGGCTTGCGAGGCCCTACTGGCCGGTCTATTGTCAAATCACCACGATTTTCTCCCGCCCATTTGCCGTTTTGTGGCCGCCTCACCGCTTTTTTAAGTAGACCGGGGCATTGGGCTTCTGCCTCACTGTGCCGACCAATACGCGCCCAGGGCGTAATCAGGGGTTTTCCCTAATAAAACCGTTTTCCGTTACTCACCATGAGCTAAACTAGAGATGCATAGGTACGAAGTACAAAAGCCAGCCGCGGAGCGTCCCCTTGAGCGACGAAGAGCGATTGGAGGGACCATGGAAAAAGTAATCGGACTATTTGCAAGGCACCGAACTGCGGCAGCCCAAGAAGTACTGCAACATATCGAGCAATACTTCAAGACGGATGATTTTGAGGTCGTTACCGATGAAGTCGTTGAATACCTGTCCATTCAGCCCGTAACGCTTCTGATGGAAGGCCATGTGATTTTCACCACCGGATTTCCCAAGTCCGCGTCTTGGAAGGCGCGGCTGACGCTGGACAATGACCAGCTACGCTTCGAGCGACTATCCATCTCCGAGGGAGAGCAATTCGATTCCCTATCAGAATAACCCAAGGTCACCGAGCTAATTCGACGGTCATCCACAAGCTGGGATCCTGGGCAATCGGAAAATCGGGGCCAACGCTGGGATATTGTTGGCCAAGTTCGCCATCCTGCAACAGGTAGTAAAACCCCAGTTGTCGTGTCGACTCTGGGTCGAAACCATGCAACGCCTGTGCGGGAATCCAGGCCTCAAGTTGATACCCGCTTGCGGCGATCATGGATCGCACTTGAAGGTCATTGACGTGCGTTTGAGGCGCATCTTCGCGGGCACGGGCAATTGCTAATTGCGTGACCGACGGTTGATCGCGTTTGGGTCCGTCTCCGGCGGGCAGAAAGGCGTAGTGGTGGCAGAAGCGGCTGGCGCGATGGATGTTTTGCGTATTTCGCGTATCAATCCAGACTTGCAGTCCATCCGTTTCGGTCGGAACTGCGGCGCGACAGACCAGAGGACGACTCTTGCCGCTGACTTTCACACTGATGCCGATCCCCTGTTCGTTCCAAGCAAGTCGGATATCGCCAAACTTAGCCGCTGCATCCAAATCGCTAAAATCAGGCAAGGCATTGGCTGCCGGTAACTTCAGCAAGTCTTTTCCCCGCCGCGGTAATTTCGCGGAGTACTTTGCGGGGAGGGAGTACCGAAACAAAAAGCGATGAGGAAGGAGTTGGTTCATAGTTAGCAACGGTATTGCGCCCGGCCGAGGAATTATCGTTTGCTTCCATGTTAGTGAATTTCTGCCGCAGTGCATACAATCGGAAAAACGAAAACCGACCAGCCCCCAATGCAGCAAGCCCCATCGACTATGTCCGCGAATTCTCCCTTGAGCGATGCGATCCGTGTGCGAGGCGCGCGGGTACACAATTTGCAAAACGTTGATGTCGATATTCCCCACGAGAAACTGGTCGTGTTCACCGGCGTCAGTGGCAGCGGCAAAAGCTCGTTGGTCTTCGACACCTTGTTCGCCGAAGGCCGACGGCGATACCTGGAAAGCCTGTCGACATATAGCCGGCAATTTTTGAATCAGCTTGAGCGGCCCGATGTGGACCTGCTGGAGGGATTGCCACCAACATTGAGCGTCGAGCAGAGCGCTGGTTCGGTCCAGCCCCGCAGCACCGTAGGGACGACGACGGAAATCTACGACTACCTGCGGCTCCTGTACGCGCGCGCGGGGTGCGCGCACTGCTATCGATGCGGCAAACCAGTTGAGCAACAATCTCCCCAGGCCATCGTCGACGTAATACTGAGTTTCAACGACCGGACCAAAGTCATGCTGCTCGCGCCGCTCGTAAAAGGCCGCAAGGGAGCGCATAAAAAAATCTTTGAGCAAATTTTCCGTGAAGGCTTCGTCCGCGCCCGCGTGGATGGAGAATTGGTGGACGTAGCGGAGCCGCCCGATTTGCAGAAAACCCATATGCACGACATCGATGTCGTCGTCGACCGGATCGTGATCAAGGAAGGCATTGCTCCGCGACTGAGCGAATCGGTCGATTTGGCGCTGCGGCATGGGGAAGAATCGTGCATTGTATTACGGGAAGTCGATGGGGAATGGCAGGAGCGGCGCTTCGGCACGCGCTTCGCCTGCGCTGCATGCGGCATCAGTTTCGATGAATTGGAGCCGCGGACGTTCAGCTTCAATTCCCCTTATGGAGCCTGCCCAAAATGCGAAGGGATGGGGCATCTGATTTCGGAGCCCGCAAACGGGGACAATGACAGCGAACCGAAAATTTGTGACGCCTGCGACGGCAGTCGATTGGCGCCGATCGCGCGGTCGGTGACGGTTGACGGCGTGGCGATTCATGAATTGACCGCACGACCGATTTCGCAAGTCCATGAATTCGTCGTGCGGTTACTGCAAGCATTACGCAACTCACGGACGAGCATTTTCACGACCGAAGCAGCGCGACTGGTAGCTGGCGGGATATTGGACGATGTGGAATCGCGATTACGGTTTTTGGTACAGGTCGGCTTGGACTACTTGGCATTGGACCGCCCGACGAACACGCTGTCGGGCGGCGAATACCAGCGTGCGCGCTTGGCAGCCTGCCTGGGGTCAGGGTTAACGGGGGTCTGTTATATTCTGGATGAACCGACCATTGGTCTGCATCCCCGTGATGTGGGCCGGTTGCTGGAGTCGCTGGAGGATTTGCGGGCGCAAGGGAATAGTGTTCTAGTGGTCGAACACGATCCGGAAGTCATGGCCCGCGCCGACTACATGGTCGACGTTGGCCCCGGCGCGGGACGCCACGGAGGACGGGTCATCGCCGTAGGGACGCCGCAACAAGTTGCCGAGGCCGACACGCCGACCGGTGAATATCTCAGTGGGCGCCGCGTTACGGGATTAACGCCGCAACGACGGATCGCTCATCCAGAAACGGGCATTGTGCTACGTAATGTCGAGACACACAACCTAAAGCACGTGACCTTAGAACTTCCACTGCGGGTTTTGACGTGCATTACCGGTGTCAGCGGCGCGGGCAAGAGCTCATTGGTGATCGATGCACTCATTCCGAAGGTGCGGCAAGAATTAGCGCCGAGACCGGCTCTCAATTTGAGCACGATCGGAGGACAAATCACGGGAGTTGAACAGATCGTGCGACTGGTCCAAGTTGATCAATCACCGATTGGCAAGACGGGCCGCAGCAATCCGGCCACGTATTCCGGTATTTGGAATGAAGTCCGCAAGGTGTTTGCCAAAACCCGCGAATCCCGCATTCGGGGTTACAAGGCAGGCAGGTTCAGCTTCAACAGCAAGTCGGGGTGTTGTGAAACATGCCGTGGGCAGGGAGTCACTCGCATCGCGATGAATTTTTTACCGGACTTGTACGTGACGTGCAGCGCCTGCAACGGCGCACGTTTTAACCCGCAAACACTGGAAATTCACTTTCGCGACCGAAGTGTGGCTGATATTTTAGCGATGAGCATTGTCGAGGCGGCGACATTTTTTGAAAACGTCCCCAAGCTCCAAAGGCAATTGACGACATTTGTCGATGTCGGATTGGGATATTTAGGATTGGGGCAATCGGCGCTCACGCTTTCGGGGGGTGAGGCACAACGGGTAAAATTGGCCAGCGAACTTTCGCCAACGCCCTATGGCGAATCCACACTATTCATACTGGACGAGCCGACGACCGGGTTGCATCCGGCCGATGTAGAGCAATTGCTGGGTGCCCTGCACCGCTTGGTGGAATCGGGGCATACAGTCGTCGTCGTCGAACATGACCTCGACGTGATACGTGCGGCGGACTGGGTGATCGATATGGGCCCCGATGGCGGGGAGCAAGGAGGCGCGATTGTGGCGAAGGGGACGCCGGACGAAATTCGCCAGCACCCCAACAGCCACACCGGCGCAGCCATGCGCATGACCGCCGACTCCGTTACGTGCCGCGCGCACGAGCGACCAGACCGAATAGCGACCTAAAAGAAAAGGATGCCGGCGACTGCGCTCGGCAGTCGCTTATCCGCCGACTATTTTCCCGAATTCTGGCAAGTTCAAGGGGGTGGGAGGGACGACTATTCTTATTCCTCCACTTCCTCCTTCTCGGCGCGGCTGTCTTCGCTATTGTCGCTGTCTTCGCTCTCTTCTTCGTCATCGTCGAGCGCATCATCGATCGGCGATCCCACCGGTGCTTCAACCGGTGCTTCCCAGGACATGGTGTGCGTTTCAATTTCGCAGACCACCACGTGCTCCTCGCTGCCTTCGGCGTCTTCAACGCTATAACCGCACTCTTGCAGTTTGACGACTTGCTCAGAATCCTTTTCCAGCTGACCATCATCGCGGATGGGAATTGCCCGCCACCACTGCAGATGCGGCCAATCGCGGCGAATAGTTTTCAAGCACGTTTCCATGGCCCGACCGTTTGCCCCGGCGCTAAAGCCGGCTCGTTCTGCAACGAGTCTAAAACTTGCCACCTTGTCTGCTCGCTTCAATTCCCAGAGGATTTCCGCGACCAATTGTGCACGAGACGAAGCCATATTCACCTTTCTTCCACGTCAAAACTCGAACCGGGCGTGCCACGGATTAACAACCCCGTCAACAGCCGCGTTCCGAGGGAGCAGACCTAGGCAAAAACTCCCAAGGCCACTCACGAAAAATGATGCTACGGAGCTTCCATAGCCCCGCTGGATCAAACCCCTAAAATACACGATTGGCAAGATTTCCTCAAGATCACAGCACCAACGGTAAATCACACGGGTAAGAATAGACAAAGGTCGATTGCGACGTTGCATGCCAACATCGCCGATAGAAAATCCCTGTCCGCACTGAAAGCGGCATGGGCCGTGAAATTTCGCGCCCAATTTCCCGTTCGACATCTCTTGCAATTCTCGTGAATGCCTGCGATAACAGCAGACGTCGTCGGTGTTTCCACTCTTTGAACAAGTTTCTTGGAGTTCACCGACGTCATCCACCACGGGACGTGGCGCAGCCTGGTAGCGCGCTTGACTGGGGGTCAAGAGGTCGCAGGTTCAACTCCTGTCGTCCCGACTGAGCAAAGTCCTTGCCTGTCAAGATG
>Ga0316204_10011343_pt1 | contig 11179 bp, 9 predicted proteins | sample 6monrhotite_MG_2_FD_205661 | JGI IMG/M metagenome (GOLD analysis project Ga0316204, IMG submission 205661) | Microbial mat bacterial communities from mineral coupon in-situ incubated in ocean water Damariscotta River, Maine, United States -... | ecosystem: Environmental > Aquatic > Marine >...
AAGTTTTCGCTTCCCTGGTGGCCGTTTCTTAGGTTTTCGTTTATGCCCAAAATATGATGGATCTGAGTACTGAGGCCTTTTCATTAATCTGGCCTGCTTTTTATACTTTTTAACATTAGACTTCATTCGGTCTTCATACTCGCCTATTTTTTTATCGTAATAGTCGTCATACCTATGTTTGGATTTAGGATTTGATTTTGATTTAACTTTAGATTTAGAATACGTAGATTTAACTTCTAATTGATTGCTATCAACCGATTTAATATCAACACTATTTTGGGCAAAAACAGTTGAGCCAATAAATAGAAAATATGCTACTAGGAGTTTTCTCATAACCTAACAACAATTTTAAGCAAAAAAAATTGCCCCGATAGCTTGCGGAGCAATAAAAAAATAACCAAAAAGATTTATAAATTATCTGCCTTTCGAATTTGTTCTTATGCTAATACGGTCATATACCCAAGGCTCCATTGGCTCTTCTGTATTCCAAAGTCCAGCGTTTTTAGATTGAGCTATTTCTTGCAACTCCATTAAATTTACTTGGGTTAAAAAGAAACGATCAACCCAACCGTGTCCACTTTTAATTATTAGCTCATTTATGCTTTTCCCATTTTTGGCAGTAACATAAACTAATCTATTTCCCCATCTATCTTTACCGCTAAACTCAACCATTACATTTTTGTTAGTAACTAGTTGTTTTAAATAATTTAGTGATTCTTGGGCAAATTCTTGCCCCAACTCTGGAGCATCTACTCCCTTTAGTTTTACGGTAAATGTATCATCTTCAATAGTGGATACTTTTAATGTGTTTCCATCTATTACTTCTATTATTTGTTTAACCGCAGGCATCTCTGACGCTTGAGCTGCTTTTGAAGAAAGCAACAAGACAAACATTAATACTAAAACCATCATTATAAATGTGACGGGGTGTTTTACGAGTGTTCCTAAAGATTTCATCTTCATATTAGTTGGGTTAATACAAAGTTGGAGAGTAGGTAGTATATATTCTACCCGCTTTTATACGTAGATGAAGCAAGTATCTTAACTTAGAAACCCTCTAGAAATATGATAAATTGAGTTTTAGTCCTCAAACTTATGAACGGAATCGTAAATTACTTGATGCATGGCAGGTCGGATATTTAATTGGTAAAGTTTGCGGTTATCTCTAGTTGGGTACACCCTATTAGACATAAAAATAAAGAGAATCCCCGTATCAGGATCGGCCCAGGTAAAAGTGCCTGTATAGCCCGAATGCCCGAAGCTATGTTCCGAAGCTTCTATTGCAGTTGATCCATTTTCTTTGTTTTCTAGTACCGGCTTATCAAACCCCAACCCCCTTCGATTGCCTTCGTTACAATAATGGCAAGCAGTAAATAGCTCCATTGTATTTTTAGATATGATTTGTTCGCCACCATATCTTCCCATCCATAGGTACATCTGCATAATTTTAGCTAGATCCAGTGTGGTTCCAAAAAGACCGGCATTTGATGAAACCCCTTTCATCATGGCCGCGCCTTCATCATGAACAACTCCCCGCAATGGAGCCATCCTAAAAAATGTATCAATCTCTGTAGGCACAATCTGACGTAAAGGGTAAAACCGCAATGGATTATATGTTATTGAACTTGCCCCTAAAGGTTTATAAATATTCAATTTTGCGTAAGTTTCGTACTCTTGATTCGTTAGTTTTTCAATAATACCTGGGTATAGGTAAAAAGACAAGCCTGAATATTTATAACCAACTTCTTCTCGTAGAGGAGACTTTTTTATTTGCTTATAAATATTATCCCGATAATTATCATACATATATAAGTTATCAACGATTTTAACTGAATAATTTGCTGTCGAGTCGTGCCTCAATGTCTTCTTTTTATACTTCCCGTTTTTCTTGATGGTGGTTGTCCAATAAGGTATCCAAGCTTTTAATTGAGCATTATGCGAAAGTATTCTTCTATATTGTAAATTTTTCTTATTGCTTTTAGCGAAATAGGGCAAATAAGTACCCATAGTAGCATCTAAGCTAAATTTATCTTCATCGTATAATTTCATTAAAGCAGGTAAGGCTCCAGTAATTTTTGTTATAGATGCAAAGTCGTAGAGTAGATTCTTTCGTACTGGCTCTACATTATTATACGTTAAGTAACCATAGGTTTTGTGCATAATTACTATTCCGTTTCGAGCAACCAATACTTGAATACCAGGAGCCACCCCCGAATCAATGGCCATTAACGCAATAGAGTCAATTTTTGAATAAAGATAAGTAGAGTCAACTCTAACTTCAGATGGTTTTCCAAAGCTGAAACGCAAACCTCCTTTTGTTTGAATACCAGCTCCAGCCTCGTACCCATAAATTGAATGAGAAAGTGTATCCGTAAACCCTCTACCTCCAAACAGCTTTTGCGAAATTAAATCAAGTGTTTCGGTATTGCTGGAGGCAGAATAAACAACCGCTTGAAATTTCTCGAGTTGACTTGCATCCACTGTTAAAGAATCACCAAACATCAATAACACCTTTACTCCAGTAACTGCAATTTCCAGGTCATCAGTAATAACAACATTCTTCACCCCGAAATTCTGCGTGTATCTGGCTCCAAAAAATTCTAATTCTTTATTTTGATAAGAAATGGATAAGGAATCCAACTCTTTAAACGGAAGTATATCATTATAATTCTTTAATAAAACAATGGATTCAGTATTAGGCTTTCCATTATTTTGGCCACTGACAATTAAGGAAATACCTGATAATAAAAATAATACGATGTACTTCATGTTCGCCTTCTCTAATTCAAGATGAAAAAGTAAATAATTTGAACGCATAAAGACGAGATTACACTTAAAATTTTCCAAATTGTAAACAGAACCCATTATTATCTCCTTAATCGATAATGGCCTTCAAAATAATTAATTTAACTGCTAGATTTGAGTTTCAAGGTTCTTTTTAAAGAAGTAACTAGATTACCTTAGTCTCTGTATTTTTAATAATGAATTCAAAATTAATTTTAATTCTCCTTCTCTTATCGCCATCATTTTCTTTTGCGCAAATACCAGCACATTATTACAACTCAGTTTCCAATCAAATAGGGCAAGAATTAAAATCCACACTTCATCAAATTATAAAAGGCCATAAAGAATTTCCATATTCATCTAAATCAACAGATGTATGGGATATTCTAAAAATATCAGACCAAGACCCTAATGATTCTGCTTGTGTAATTGGGTTCTATTCTGGCTTTAGTATGGATGCAAACACAGAATACAATAATGGACAGGGTTGGAACAGAGAACATGTTTGGGCGAAAAGTAGAGGTGATTTTGGAACAAAAAAAGGAGCAGGAACCGACCTTCATCATTTAAGAGCAGCAGATATATCTACCAATTCTGCTAGGAACAATAGAAATTTTGATAATGGTGGCGAACAATACATCGATGTATCGGGTTTTTATAATGGGCAAACCAATTCTTTTAAAAATGATTCTATTTGGTGTTGGGAAGCCAGAGATGAGGTAAAGGGAGATGTTGCACGTATGATGTTTTATATGGTTGTTCGTTACGAAGAATCTGAACTTGATTTAGAACTAACAGATTCGCTGTTTAATAGATCTTCTAAAGCACCTTTGCACTCAAAGTTGAGTGTTCTTCTTGAATGGCATAAAGTAGACCCTGTTGATAGTTTAGAAAGAGTAAGGAATAATATTATTTATTCTTATCAAAATAATCGTAATCCTTTTATTGATCATCCAGAGTGGGTTGAGTTAATCTGGAGAGAAACTGAATAAAATAATCATCCTAACTCATTTTCGTGTATAAAAAAAGGGTGCCACATGTGACACCCTTTAAAGAGTAGCGGGGGTTGCTCCGAATTCTAAGACTAAAACAAGCAACTTACAGAAAAGTTCTTCTCTTTACAGGATAATTGCAAAAGTATTGGGGATTCCTTTTTGATTGACAAAGTTAGCCCACATTCTGACACATCAAAAGCTTACGGCATAAACCCGAAAACCCTACCCACAATGCCATTTATTCCGTTTCCTTTTGTTTTAGTCAGCCTGTTTAGCTCGTTTTCTGCCCATCAAAATAAAATCCAGAAAGTTTGAACTCCCGTTACTATATTTCAGCCCCTCTAATATTTCCTTTGAACACTGTTATCCAGCTGTTCTTAGTTTTACATAAGGTGTTCCTCTTTTAATAACAGCAAAAGCTCTGGTTATAATTTTAAATTTCACAGCATTTAGCACAGTACCGTGTGCCTTGCCTTCGTCTCTTTTACGTTTATAATAAATACGCAACTCTGCATCATGCACAACAGCTGATCGTGCAGCGTTGGTTAAATTAGCTTTTACTGCTTTGTTGGCTAAATGACTTACCCTAGTTTTTCCTCTAACACTTGTTCCTGAACTGTATTCAAATGGGGCTACCCCACAATAACAGGCAAAAGACCTATTCCGGTAATACTAATGAGTAAATTATAGCTTTCTTCCAACTCAGGTTCTATTCTAATTATTTCAAGAATTTCCTTTTCAATTATCTTGATATCTCCATTTAACCATTTTAGACGCTTCTCCATTCGCTTAATAGATTTACTATCGAGTTGTACAGAAAGTTCTTTTAACACCGTCTTTTCTATTTTAGCAGATTTTACAACCCGGTTCCTTTCCGACATTAAGCTTTTCAACTTAAGCATATTGGCCGTTGGCATTGATGATGGAGACAAGTCATCTCTAAATAAATAGCAGAACCGTGCTATTTTGTATGCATCAAGCTTGTCATTTTTGCCTCTGGTCAAGCCAAGGCTCCGCTTAATATGTAAAGGTGAGCAGAAGTTAAAGTCTACTTTGCCATCTAGAAAGAGGCCGATTCCCAGACCATAAATACCACAATACTCTAAACAAATAAATGTTTGCTCAAGGCAAACTTCTTCTTTCAATAGTTTTAAAAGCTCCTTGAAGCCTTTCTCTTCATTGGATATTTTAAAATGCTTTCTTACTTTTTTGTTTTCTTGATCATAAATCACAACATCAAGAAAGCATTTTGAAATATCAATCCCGATAAACCATGTTCTTTTCATACTTTTGATATTAAATTTAGGCAAACCGAAATTGTTGATATTGCTATATCCTTTAATAAGCCTTGGTGCTTATAATTCTAACTGGCACATTTCAACTTAAAAGAGGTTGGGACTGATTCGGAGAATAAACCGATTCGTTTATAGCTATCGATAGTTCACCCAAGCTCTTTTCGGTTTGTTTTACAATAATAAAACTACCATTTTAATCTCTTTCTAAACTAAAGGATAGCTATCGGGACTAAGTTGTACAAATAAGTTTAAACATAAAACTTTTCTTTAGGGTTCTTGGAGCCTTAGGGTCTTCGTGGCAACGTTTTTCTGGGTGAATAATTATAAGAAAAACTAAACAAGCTGCCTAATAGCTACAGAATAAGAGGCTCTTTTTGTATTTTTGTGCTTCAATTTTTTGATTAATAATAAGAGTGAGCACGTTCGCTTTTTGTAAACCCTTTTCTTTATGAGCACATCAATTTCTAAAATCGTATATACATTAACAGACGAAGCCCCTGCATTAGCTACCTTTTCATTACTACCCATTATAAAAGCATTTACAAAAACAGCAGGAATTGATGTGGTAACAAAAGATATTTCTTTATCAGGCAGGATTTTATCTCAGTTTCCTGAAAGGTTAAGAGAAGATCAAAAAATGAATGATGAACTCACAGGGTTAGGTGAATTAGCCAAAACTCCAGAAGCCAATATCATTAAGCTTCCCAATATTAGCGCTTCGGTTCCTCAACTAAATGAGGCCATAAAAGAGCTCCAAGACAAAGGGTATAATATTCCTAATTTTTCGGCCGAACCTAAAAATGAAGAAGAAGCTGAAATCAAATCAAAATACTCTAAAGTATTAGGCAGCGCAGTTAATCCTGTTTTGAGAGAAGGAAATTCGGATCGAAGAGTGGCCGATGCTGTTAAAGCCTATGCCAAAGCACACCCCCATTCTATGGGAGAATGGGAATCAGATTCAAAATCACATGTAGCTCACATGACCGAAGGCGATTTTTATGAAAGTGAGAAGTCAGTGGTAATTGAGAAAGCAGGAAATGTAAAAGTGCTTAAGGAAAGCCAGCCTGTATCAGAAGGGGAAGTGATCGATAGCTCCGTTATGCGTAGTAAAGCACTCGATGCCTTTTTTGAAAAGGAAATTCAAGATGCCAAAGATCAAGGAGTGCTTTTATCACTACACTTAAAAGCGACCATGATGAAAGTGTCGGATCCTATCATGTTCGGCAAGGCGGTAAATGTGTACTACAAAGAGGTATTTACAAAGCACCAATCCACCTTTGATGAATTGGGTGTAAACACGAATAATGGGTTAGGAAATGTGTATGCTAAAATCGCAGATCTACCTGAAGCCAAACGTAAAGAAATAGAAGCTGACATCGAGGCTGTATATAAAACCCGCCCAGAGTTGGCTATGGTAGATTCTGATAAAGGAATTACCAACCTGCATGTACCAAGTGATGTAATTATTGATGCTTCAATGCCCGCAGCGATTCGTGCCTCCGGAAAAATGTGGGGTGCCGATGGCGAATTGCACGATATGAAAGCAATGATACCTGATAGGTGCTATGCAGGTATATACCAAGCAACTATGGATTTCTGTAAAAAGAATGGTGCTTTTGATGTGACCACCATGGGGAATGTTTCCAATGTTGGTTTAATGGCTGAAAAGGCAGAAGAATATGGATCGCACGATAAAACATTTCAGATAGAATCTTCGGGCACTGTAAAAGTGACAGATGAAGAGGGGAATGTGCTAATGCAACATTTTGTAGAAGAAGGGGATATTTGGAGAATGTGCCAAGCGAAAGATTTGCCCATTAAAGATTGGGTGAAATTAGCCGTTAGCAGAGCAAGAGCTACCGGTAATCCTGCCATTTTTTGGTTAGATAAAAACCGTGCGCACGATGCCAATCTCATTAAAAAAATTGAAGCTTACTTACCGAATCACGATACTTCTGGCTTAGAAATTAAAATAATGGCTCCTGTAGATGCTATCAATTATTCGATGAAACGCGTAAAGGCGGGCAAGGATACTATCTCGGTTACTGGTAATGTGTTACGAGATTACCTGACTGATTTATTTCCAATTTTGGAATTGGGCACAAGCGCCAAAATGCTATCAATTGTTCCATTACTTGCAGGAGGTGGTTTATTTGAAACAGGGGCGGGTGGCTCTGCTCCCAAACATGTACAGCAGTTTGAGAAAGAAGGACATTTGCGTTGGGATTCCTTAGGTGAATTTTTAGCTCTTTCGGTTTCTATTGAAGATTTAGCTGAAAAAACCAATAATACAAAAGCAAAACTGTTGGCTTCAACACTCAACATTGCGAATGGAGAGTTCTTGAAAAATGATAAATCGCCATCGCGAAAAGTAAATGAACTTGATAATAGAGGAAGTCATTTTTACTTGGCTATGTATTGGGCACAAGCACTTGCTTCGCAAGAGGAAGATGCTGAAATGAAAGCAATATTTGCTCCTATTGCGGAGGCCCTTTCTGCAAATGAAGCTACTATCTTAGCCGAACTAATTGAGGCACAGGGTGCATCAGTGGATATGGGTGGTTATTATAAACCAGATGAAGCTAAGCTTGAAAAAGTGATGAGACCAAGTGAAACGTTGAATAGTATATTGGTTTAAGTTATTATAGATTTTATTGGGGTTGCTATACCAATTAAAAAATATAGTTTGATTACAGTGATTAAATGAATAATATTGTATGTTACAAATGGAAAATCCTAAGAAAATAGAAAATTGTCCAATTGTCGATAGTGTTATTGAACTAAGGTTCATAAGCAAAATCTTCCCTAACGCTGTATTTGGTCTAATATATAATTCCCTAGTAAACGAATATCCAAATGTCGAAAAGCTACCTATTCTTCAACTACCTGAACAGTTGAGAGATGCCGATCCAAATTTTAAATTTAAAGCACATTATAAAATAACTTCTAAAGATGGATTTGTTGTTCAAATAGGTCCTGATGTAATTATAATTGGAGCACCCAACCCTTATTCTGGATGGGTTGAGTTTTCAAATAGAATTTATTTTGTAATCAAGCAAATTCATAATTTAAATATAATTGATAAAGTAACTCGCTTAGGAGTTAGATACATCAACTTTTTCGATGATAACATATTTGATAAAGTAAATATTAATATCTCTATTGGAGGAAATTCTTTAGATCCCAAAAACACATTATTTAGAACAGAAATTAAAAAGAATGGTTACTTAAATTCATTACAAGTTGCAAACAATGCTATACAAATGATTAAAGGTAAACCTAACCACGGTTCTATAATTGACATCGATGTATTTAAAGAATATAATACTGGTGAATTCAAAGACTTTTATCAAGATGAAATTGAAAAAGCTCATAATACAGAAAAAGAAATTTTCTTTGACTTGCTTAAACCAGCGTTTTTAAAATCACTAAACCCAACTTACAAATGAATAATGGAACAGGGTCAAATATAGGTGCAAACTTAATAATTGTTGCATTTGGAACAGCTGTACTAGCTCCAATTCAATATGAAAGGTATTCTGATAACATACCAACTTATATGGCCAAATATCAACAATTGCCTTCAAATTCATGGGAAGATGTTCCCAAGATGTTGGATGTTTTGGATCAAATTAATTTTGAATCCTTAAAAACATTCTCTGAAAATTTATTAAAGAATACAAAAGATATAGAAACTGACATATTAGAAGTTGTTAATAAGAATTTTTGGAAACTTTTATGAATTTTGATGATCTTAAAATATATCTTCCAAAATACCTATCAACCGAATCCGCAGAGGAACTTTATGAAAGCTTAAGAGATTTTCCTCAAAATATAGATCAACGGATTTATACCACTTATTTAAAGGAAGAACCTGTTATCTTTCAAGGAGATGGGTTGGATAATTTAATTGTTGTTAATCTTCCAGAAGTTGAAAAGAAGAATGTACCTGCAATGATTATATCAAACACTTGTGATATTGATCCTAATAATGCAAGAAATTTTCCATCTCAAATAATATATACTCCATTCATAAATTTTGCAAAGTACTCAGATATGTTAAAAAAAGACTCATCAAAATCTATTGAACAAATTGAAGGTCACTTGAATTCAATTAAAAAACAGCATATTACTCAGATATTCTACCTTCCTCCCATTAATGATGTTTTCGAAGAGTCAATAGTATTTCTGGATAGAGTATTTAATATAGGAAGTGGTTTTGTAGATAGAAAGAGAGTAAAAGACATTAGATTATTTACATTAAGTGATTATGGCAACTACTTGTTTTTATTTAAACTTTCTTTACATTTTACTCGGATACAGGATAAGGTCGAAAGAAAGTCATTGATATGAAAATCCTTCTTCTCTCCCTCTTTTTACTATTTTCTACTCTTAGCTATGCGCAACAAACCACTACCTTTATTTTAGTTCGCCATGCTGAAAAAGCCGTGGATGGCACCAAAGACCCTGGTCTAACAAAAGAAGGAGAAGCAAAAGCTACTCACCTTTTAGAGATTTTCGCAAAGGCTGATATCAAATCCATCTATTCAACAGATTTAAAGCGAACTCGAATGACGGTTTCTCCTCTAGCAAAAAGCAAGGGCTTAGAAATACAAACCTATGAATGGAAGAGCCCCAAAGCATTACTCATCAAAATCCTTGAAGCAAATATGGGAGGAACGGTGGTTATAAGTGGTCACTCTAATACAACTCCAATTTTGGCTAATTTTTTGTTGGACAGCACTAAAATTGAACAGTTTGAAGATGACGACTATGGTAATTTGTTGATAATTACTACAACTAAAGTTGGGGCGGGCAAACTACTACATTTGAGGTACTGATTTTAAACGGTGCACTTTGCCGGACTTGTTCCAGCATCTCCCAATGTCCCGTCCTGAAATAGGTTGACTCTTTTCTGTTTTTTTAGTCAACCTATTTCAGGACGAGACCCCATTTCCAAGCTTAACCTTTCCCGCACCTGTTGCGGGATCTCCCCATTTGAATGAACACTACTTTTTATAAACAACCCCAGCCTTCATAACAAAGCTTACTTTTTCTGTAGTATGAATGTCATCCAACGGGTTTTTATCTGTAGCAACTAAATCGGCAATCTTGCCCACTTCGATTGAGCCCAGTTTATCATCAACTCGCAATAAAGTAGCAGCACCCATAGTAGCAGACTGAATAGCTTCCATCGGTTTCATTCCTGCTTCTACCATATAGCCAAATTCTTTGGCGTTTTCGCCATGAGGAAAAACTCCTGCATCGGTACCAAAAGCAATTTTAACCCCTGCTTTATAACCTTTGGCGAATGTAGCTTGAATTTTTTGGCCAATTTCTCGTGCTTTCGGGCGAATAATTTCTGGATAAAAACCTTTCACTTCTGCCTTAGCAGCCACGTACTTACCAGCAGTTATTGTAGGCACATAATAAGTGCCATGTTTTTTCATTAGTTCACGAACTTCATCATCCATCAATGTTCCATGTTCGATGGAGTTAATGCCTGCTTCTACGGCACGTTTCATGCCTTCGGCACCGTGGGCATGGGCAGCAGTTACAAAACCATAATCGTTGGCAGCTTCAACAATTCCTTTCAGTTCATCCATTGTAAATTGAGGCCCTTGTCCGTCTTTAGCAACACTAAGCACACCTCCCGTGGCCGTAATTTTTATTACATCAGCTCCATTTTTGTAACGTTTTCGCACTGCTTTTTTTGCTTCATCATAACTATTCACTACTCCTTCATCAGCTCCAGGGTCGCCCATTAATAAGTGTTTCATACCATTGGTCGGGTCTGCATGACCACCAGTGGTGGCAATGCTTTTACCAGCAGAATAAATTCGAGGACCAACTACGAGCCCTTTATTAACCGCATTTCGTAAAGCGGTATTTACACCTGACCCGCCCAAATCGCGAACAGTAGTAAAACCAGCCATTAACGTACGTTTAGCATACACAGTGGATTGAAAAGCTACATCCGCTTCATTCTCCGTAAACCTTTTAATGTACATGCTTGGGTTAAATTCCATTTCTAAATGCACATGCATATCAATCCAGCCTGGCATGACGGTTTTGTCTTTTAGATCAATATAAATGTCTTTTTCG
>Ga0316204_10011344_pt1 | contig 11178 bp, 11 predicted proteins | sample 6monrhotite_MG_2_FD_205661 | JGI IMG/M metagenome (GOLD analysis project Ga0316204, IMG submission 205661) | Microbial mat bacterial communities from mineral coupon in-situ incubated in ocean water Damariscotta River, Maine, United States -... | ecosystem: Environmental > Aquatic > Marine >...
TCGGTGGTATCGGCGGTGTGATTGTTGGCGGATCAATGTTGATTGGCTTTGCATTGCTGGCAACTCAAGGCAGCGCAGGTTCGCAACTGATTGGCTATCTGACCATGTTGGTTGGTCTGTCGATGGTTTTTGTGGCGATCAAGCGGTATCGCGATGAGAAGAGGGGCGGCGTCATTAAATTCTGGCCAGCGGTTTGGCTGGGCGTTCAAGTTTCGTTGTTTGCTGGACTGATTTACGTCGCTGCTTGGGAAATTTTTTACACATTCAACGGTGCTGAATGGATGGAAAACTATTTGTCGGCCCAGATTGCGCAGCGCGAAAGCGCCGGTGCAAGCCCGGCAGAAATCGATGCCTTCGTGACCGAGAGCCGTGGCTTTGCAGAGCTGTATTCAAACTGGTGGTTTAGAATGCCGATCACCTTGTCGGAAATTCTTCCTGTTGGATTGTTGGTGTCGCTGATTTCCGCGGGCGTGTTGCGCAATCCGAAAATTCTACCAAAACGAATGGCGAGCTAGAAGGCGGTACTCTGTTTCTGAAATGGGCCGGATTTACATTGTCGTTAAAGCCTCGGTTTCCGAAGGGTTTTGTAGGCATTCATGTCAATCGAAAAACCCTTTGAGTTTTGGGGTTCATTGAGTTGAGAACTGGCCTTGTTCTGGAGATTGGGAGCACCATTTTCGTAACCAGAAAAAGGAGCCTCTCCATGATCAAATCCGCTCGTAATTCGGCCCGTCGCCTTCGCAAAGGTCAGAGCTGGCAAAATAATGGTCTTGCCCTGACGCTTGTTGGTGCCGGGTCGTCCATCAGCCTAGGTCTATTGATGTGGTCCACCACGCTCTAGCGGTGGTAACGCTAGAGGGCTCCCTCGAGCGTGTCTGACAGCAGATTGTTCTGTGACATAAGCTGCTGGACCCAGGTGCTTCCGGCGCGAATGCCCTCGGCATTTTGAATACTGGACTGCGATACCAGCTGATCGCGGACATTCGTGCTGTAGCCATGCTCGGGCGCTTTTGAATAGCGTGACATGGTGGGGCCGTTCACAGCCTGATCGATCTCGGCGGCTGATGGTGCCAACCCGAAGTGCTTTGCAATCATGCTCAGCTGTTCTGAAGGGGCTTGCAGGAAGTCGTCGAAGTCGACGTGCATGACTCGTGTGCCACTTGAATGTGCCAGCTGTCGGGCCGCAAAGGTTTCAGTTAACCAGGCGAGGGCCGCAAATTCGGGCGTGCCCATATCTGCGGCCATTGGCAAGTTGCCAACGCCAAGCCGGGACAGGCGTTGCAGCCGCAGGGGGGCCGCGGCACGAAATTCAAAAGGCGCATATTGGCCGGCAAGGACAGTCGCGAGATAGCGCTCCAATTTCAGGCCGAGCGTGAGCGCGCGGGCATCAGGTGAAAGGGTTAGAAGATTCGTCGATAGCCCGGAACACTGGCTGGTGGCTTTCACGATCGGGACAGCGCCTGAAGGCGGTCTGCGGCTCCAGAGCGCGTTCAACGCCCGTAATTGTTGATCGAAGGCCTCAGGGCTTAGTAGCGACCAAGCCTCGCCAAGCGACGCCTCGGCTTCGGCCAACGACCGAAAGGGTAGAGGTTCGCGAAGCCCGAAGGCGCCCAATTGATCCAGCAGGCGCGAAATCAGTGTCGAACCGCAATGGCCAATGTGGAAGATGTAATGCGGCGTCAGGCTGTTCTGCTGCCCCCCTGCGGCACTCCACACCTCATCCAGGCTAAACCATTGCCCCGGAGGATTATGCGCCAATGCGCGTTGATCCAGAAAGCTAGCATTCCTATACGCAGCCTCGTCCAGTAGAACGAGAAGAGCGCGATTGCTCGCGATATCCATTTGTTGCAGGCAGATTTGAAAATCGTTTCCAAAACGGGGAAGCCATTGAACGGTGGGCATGTTCATATCAACCGGATCTCTTTTAGTCGTTCGAACAGATAGTCCTGCGCGGTTATGGGAGTAGGGTAGAAGTTCGGGCGCTCTTCGCTGATGCAATTGTCCAGCGTGCGAATTTCATAGTCCGGACGGAAGTGCAGGAAGAAGGGCATGGAGTAGCGCGCAAACTTCTGTCTTTCTTCCGCGGGATTGACCACGCGGTGGGTGGTCGACGGCAGAAGATTGTTGGTCAGTCGCTGCAACATGTCGCCGACATTGATGACGAGGCAGTCGGCAGGCGGATTGATATCAATCCAATCTCCGGTGCGGCGATCAATGACCTGAAGCCCGGCTTCTTCTGCGCCCAGCAATAATGTGATGGTGTTGATGTCTTCATGTGCCGCCGCCCGGATAGATCCTTGGGGCAGGGCGCTTTCCTGAGCCGGATAGTGCAGCAGGCGCAGGATGGAGTTTCCATCCTCCACGGCATTATCAAAGAAGTGCTCGGGCAGTTGCAGGTCGCGGGCGACAGCGCGTAACAGTCGTCGGCCGAGTGCGTCCAACGCTTCATAAAGGCGTGTGACTGCATGCCAGCCATCTATTTCCGCCGGAGTGATATTATCTGGCATGAATTCACGGAACGGATGGCCGGGCGGGAGATCGCGGCCTACGTGCCAGAATTCCTTTAAATCAATCTGGTCTACGCCTTTCGCAGCTTCTTTGCCAAAGGGCGTATAGCCACGCTGCCCGCCGCCACCGTCAATATAATACTTATATTTGATTTCGGTAGGTTGAGCGAAAAAAGCCTTGGCCTTTTCCAATGTCGCGGCAATCACATCCTGATTCAGGCCGTGATCCGAAATGACGGCAAATCCGAACCGGCGAAATTCCTCGCCCAATTCCGCGGCGAAAACATCGGGATCGGTATCGTCGAGGATAAGTGATACTGGCGGGATGATTTGGTCAGTCATGTAGCACCCGAGAAAGTTCGCGTTGTCATACCGCGTGAGTAAACCAACGCAAGGTCAGGACGGCCAGAGTGCTGATTGACGCATTTGAGCCGAAATGAGCGAAATGAAAGGTTTTGGCGATCTCTCCTAACGAAACCAACGGTTCTGGTAAGGAGTCAAGTTTGTGATTCAGACCTGATTCAGACCACTTAACCGATATCAATGATCCCTAACGAAAATAAACCATTTAAATCGATTAACCCTGATTTTTCTTAACCTTATGGCAAACCTCTGAGGTGAATCTCCGAATTGTCCGGAGCCAAGAGGTTCAGGGCATTGGGTGGATCGCTCTCATAGCTAATCCGACAAAAAGTCGGGCATGAGAGCCAAATAACGGGGGCCGACATGGCTTTCACTGACGTAGAAACTGCACAAGCGCACGACGTGGTCAACACAGATCCGACGGGCGACGATCTCTGCAAATTGGGACTTCTCTATTCAACCGGCCAAGGTGGCACGGTGGATTATGTGGAAGCTCACAAATGGTTCAACCTCGCGACCCTGATGGGCTGTGATGCGGCGAAATACTATCGTCAGGAAATCTCAGACGAGATGGACATGATGCAGATTTCGAGCGCACAACGGGCAGCACGCGAATGGCTGAGCACGCGTCACTAGTCTCACACGTCTAATTGTTGATTGCGTCCGCGATGGCGAATGAAAACGCCTGATCGAGTGGCAGGATGCCGTAGACATATTGTTCCACGAACAATGTGACTTCGGCGACAGTAGAGCGTGGAACAAAGACTATATCGTATCGTTGCAGCGGGAAGGGGTCGGCCTGACCATCTCCCCGCAGAGCGCGATGTAGATTGACGGTGCGCATCATCAGACCATCGCCGCCAGGTGATCGCCTGAGAATGACGACATCGCCGCGTGCGGCAGAGTTCTGAAAACCGCCGGCGAGCATGATGGCTTCCAGCGCGCCGATGCGCGATGGCATTTCAAACATGCCCGGCGTTGCAACCTGTCCGCCGACAATGATGTTCTGCGGTGCGAAACTGGTCGCCGTGACTTCCACAATCGGATTGCGAAGCATAGACGTATAGGCGTCGGCAATTGTGCTGGCGGCTTCGGAATCCGTCCGACCCGCGACCATGACGCGACCTGCCAAGGGCAGATTTACCCGCCCGTCCGGTCCGACAATCGCCGTGCGGTTCAATTCGCTTGCCGTGTGGACGGTCACGTCGATGGCGTCACCCGGATACAGACGGAAAGCCGGGTCCGTGGAACGCCATTCAGAAAATTCAATATTATTCCAGCTTGTCGGTGCGACAGAGCCTTCTGGCCGTGCGCCTTGATAGCTCCAATAGTCTGGCTCGCGATCACTGCTAAAAGGTGATGTCACAGCATTCGTGACCGTTCGGGCGGTGCCACAGCCTGCCAGACAAAGGGCCAGTATCAGAATGGAAGTGCGCATTGGCTGAAACTCGCTTGATAAATTCTTACCTGAACAACAACCTTTCGCGGTTCGGATAATGAAAAATTAAACCGGGCAGCGTTTTTCTCGTTCTTATGAGTCGCATGCAATCCGGATCCGGTTCCAGACCGCCAAATAACACTGCCCGTCCAGAGGACGAAAGGCGGGAGTTGGACCTGTATGATTTGATCGAAATGATCTGGTCGCAACGGGGTATGATCATCGCTGTATTTCTGGTTTTATTCCTTGCTGGCGGAGCGGCCTCCTATCTCTTGTTGAACAAGACATATGAAGCGCGCGCACGTTTGCTGGTGCTTCTGGATGATGAAGACCTGACGCCCGGTGCTGCCGGGTCTGGCGATGGCTTTATTATTGAGCAAGTCATGCAATCAGAATCCGAGATCATGAATTCGGAAACCGTGCGGCGGATTGCCCTGGAAAATATTGGCCCTGCGGCTGTCTTGGCGGAAGGCGGAACTGAGGCTCTGGCCTTGCGGACAATGCGGCAGAGTTTTTCCGTGGTCCGCGCGCCCAGTGCTTCTGTGCTGATCCCGGTTATCGAAAGCGACAGTCCTGAGCGTGCCGAGGTCGTGTTGAACGCGATTGTTGATGCTTATCTGGAATACCGAGAGGTTGTGTTGACCGGAGATGGTGCGACCGGTGTTGCGGATCGCCGCCTTCAGGCAAATGAGGCGTACGCATTAGCACTCAGTGCATTGGACGCATTTTTGACGACCAATAATGTTACGGATTACGATTCGGATGTTGCGGCGCTTCTAACTCAGATTGCGGCGCTTCAAACCTCATTGGCAACGTCACAATCGGAACGCCAGGCGGCTGCTGCAGCGGCTGCGGCGATTGCGGCGCGCGTTGCGGATATGCCGCCAAACATTGATCTTTATGTCGATAGCAGCGCCGAAAATCTACTCATAGACAAGCGACTGGAACGGGAAAGCCTGATTTCGCGTTATCTGGCGACGGCCCCGCCAGTTGTCGCGCTGGATCGTGAAATCGCAGAGCTTGAAGATTTTATCGCCGGTGGCGGTGTCGAGGGGCTTGGTCAGAGACGCACCGGCGTAAATGTCGTACGGCAAGGATTGGTGCAGGAACAATTACGACTCGAATCCGTTGCTGCGGCTGAAGGCATGCGCGCCCGAACAATTACAGGTCAGCTAGCGACCTCCCAGAATGAAATCTCGCGCCTTAGAGGTCTGGCACCCGAATACCGGCGCCTGGCACAAAACGTCGAAGCCACAGCGGCAGCTGCAACGGCGCTCGCAACACAATTGGCCGAAGCCGAAGCTCGGCAATCGCGGCCGCCGGGCAGTGCCGATGCCGTGCGTATTGTTGAGCGGGCCTATGCTGCTCCTGAAGGTTCCTCATTGAAGAAGCTTGGCGTGGCGGCTGCATTTATATTCGCAGCAGGCGCGGCCATTCTGATGGGATTGCTTCGCGGTTACTGGACCCGCCATGTTGGGCCGGCAAGCCAAACTCAACAGGCTTCTCGACCTAGAAGAACGGCTGATACGACCGAGGGAATCGGTCCGATGCCAACGCGCGTGGCCGGCGTTCCCGTACTGGCGCGAATGCCGGATAGAGGCAGCGCGTTGGGTCGGCGTTAACCGATGCGGTGAATGCTGTGAACTCAGTAATGATTCGCGGCGGTTCGATGGTTGATCTCTCTTTTGAAATGCAGGCGCTCGTTGACCAGCTGGAACCCATTGCGCGGCCCGGCGGAAAGGGTCGCGTATTGATGTTCCTTGGCGCTAGTAAACGCGCGGGAACGTCTACCATAGCTCGTGAATTTGCTCGTGCCGCCGCTGAGCGTTCGCGCCGAGGTGTCTGGTTGTTCGATCTTGATTTCGCCCGCAATATGCACGCGCGTGCATTGGCGAGTCCGGAGGCTGAGGTTTTTGACGCTTCCTTCGGTCGAAATGCGTTCTGGCGGGCGGAGCCGCATGGCGCCCAGGCGCGGCTGGTGGCGAAATCCTGCTCGAACCATCTTTACGTCACAGAATTTCAACGGGCTCGGTCTGGCGTTGAACGCCTCGAATTTGGCAGCGCGAAAGAATACTGGAAGGCGGTTCGCGGCAGTATTGATCTCGCCGTAATTGATGCGCCCGGTGCGAGCCGTACTGCTTTACCGATCGCCGCCGATGCCGACGGCGTTATTTTGGTTGCCGATGAAGGCGGTTGGAATGAGCGCGCTATCGCGGCTCGCCGTGAGGCCATCGAAAGCCGGGGCGGCGTTGTGGCCGGAATCGTTTGCAATCGGTCGCGGGATGCTTCGCGACACGCCGCTTGACCGACGTCAGCGCTCATATCCAGAATTTAAGAGCCGCGCCGCGGATGAATGTTCTGCGGCCGCTGGAATTCGTATTGGCAGGCGTCATCCTATTTCTTGTTTCGCAAGGCCTGCTCGGTCCGCTTTTGGCGGATTCGCCGGACCCGGAAGGCGCGGCCATTCTTCGCGTCATGTGGTTGCCGGTTTATGCGCTGACGATTGGTTGGATGATCATCACGCCCGCACGAACGTTGGAGGTGCTTTGGCGAACGCCATTGATCTTGATTCTATCGCTGTTGTGCATGGCGTCTTTCATGTGGTCAGTGGATGCCGGATTGACGCAACGTCGCGGCTTTGCCCTGGTGATGACAACACTGTTCGGCCTGCTTCTGGCCTCGCGCTTTAACTGGCGAGAACTGATCACACTGTTTGCGGTCGTTTTCGTTGTGCTCGCCGTGATGAGCGCGGTCATGTCACTCGCTTTTCCCGGGATTGCCGTTCACCACGACATTCATGTTGGCGCGTGGAAGGGCATCTGGTGGGAGAAGAATACGCTCGGCGCCATGATGGCGTTTGGGACCACTGCGGCTTTGGCGGCGTCGGTCTGCCAGCCTCGGCATAAGATGATCTGGTGGGGGCTTGCCGCGTTTCAGGCCGGGATGGTGTTGATGTCGACGTCGAAGACGGCGTTGCTGGCGCTTATGTTGGCTTTGGCGGGCATCGCCGCTATTCACCTGATCCGTCGCGGCTTTGGGTTTTCAACCTTAATCCTGATTGGCGGTGGTTTGGTCGTTTTTATTGTCGTTCTGGCCTTTTCGACTGCGCCGGTTGCTTTGCTGGAAGCTCTAGGGCGCGATGCAACCCTGACCGGGCGAACCGATATCTGGGCAATTCTGGCCGATCAGATTACCGCCCGACCGTGGACGGGATATGGTTATGGAGCATTTTGGGATGGGGTTTACGGACCCGCCTACTGGGTGCGTCAGCGGACGCAATGGCCAGTGCCCACAGCTCACAATGGTTGGCTGGAAATTGCCTTGGGCATCGGCCTTCCGGGCGTGATTTTGATGGCACTGTCATTGCTAACGTCGATTGGGCGCGCTGCAGGGCGATTATTTCGCGGGCCGGAAGTCTTCTGGGCGTTGATATTCCTGATTCTGGTGGCGCTGATCAGCATTTCGGAAAGCAATCTACTGCAGCGGAACGGGATCACCTGGGTGTTGTTCGTGGCGACTGCCGCGCGATTGACTTTACCTCGGCGCTATGAGGACGTCAGAGACCGGTAAGCTTCGGTCACCGGCAGAACTTTCGCACCGCTATTGTGAATATGATCCAGAAGCGATGTGAATTCATCCGGCGTGCACCCCCATTCTGTGGGTGATAGTTGAATGTCATGCGCGTAGAAAATTAACCAACCCGGACCTGATTTGCCTTCATCGACATAGGCTTTCGCGCGGGCCAACCCATCGGCGCCACCATCAATACCGACTGCTTTCAAGAGATTGCGATCATCGCCCGTGCGATTGATCCCCGGTCGAACACCGCGGAGCGTCTCGAACTGCGTCGCGAGCACGCGCTTGCTGGTTGGTGAAGCTTCTCCATAGGGAAAAGCGAAGGCTGGCATGGCGGACGTCAATCCCAACTCCGTCAATGCGTGACGATTGGTATCGATTTGCGCTTGGGTGATTTCGGTCGAAGATTGCCCTAGGTCGACATGATTGAGCGTGTGGCAGGCGATTTCATGCCCCGCCGTTTCGAGCCGCCGAATATCGCTGGCGTCAAACATGGGGCCGTGATGTGTGTCAGTTCCGGCAAAGCCGGCAGCGGCATACCAGGTGCCTAGCCAATCGCGTTTTTCCAACTCTTCTGCACCATTTTCCACGGCAGATTTTGGAAAATCATCAAATGTGATCGAGACCACCAATTGTTCCGGCGCGATGTGGATCGGATCACGTTCAAACAGTCGTGCCTGCATGCGCTTTAGTTTGCCGGTGAGGCCGGAAGCGGGAATGTAAGTTGTATCTGTCATCGTTATATCGCGTCCGCTGCCCAGCTGGCCCGCCAGAGCTTGAGGGCGGTGGTGCGCGCCTTCATAGGGGCCAATGTAGATTGTGCCATCAGCGCCCAAACTCCACGCAACAAAGCTTGTCCGGGAATGGATTTCAGAATGCGAGCGGCTTTCGCGCTCGGCAAAGCTGAGAGTTCCGGGTGTTTTTCAAGCAGCCGTCCATAATTTCGCGCGGCATCGCGAAACTTGCTAAGCAGGACATCCGGCGATTGCCAACCAGCATGACCCGCTGGATTGTCGAAATGCACCAACTCTCCCACCTGATCCGCCCGCACGGCCCAGTCGACATCTTCCCATCCCCAGCCGGTGAAATGCTCGTCAAAACCGATCTTGCGCATCAATTCTGCCTTTGCGAGAAGATTGCTGGTGCAGAAAGCTGTCGCGCCAATCTCATTGCGGCATTGGGCGGAATTTTCATCACTTCCTTTTGCCAATGCGGCATGGAGATGGTGTGATTTTTGCTGAACCGGGTCTGCGGTATAACCACCAAAAGCGGCATCAAATTCATAGGCTTCGATTTGTTCCAGCCATGTCCGCAAGAAGTTGTCGGTGACGGTCATGTCGGCATCCAAAAAGAGCTGCCATTCGCCGATACCAGCCGAGGCGAGGCGATTACGGCCTGCTGCACGACCAACGTTTTGCCGCGCAGTCAAAAGTCTGGCCGGGGCAGGCAATAAATCGATCACTTTGGCGATGCGCGTGTTCAGATTTGGATCAGGTTCACCATCATCGAATAGGACGATTTCGATGGGTAATTCGTATGCTCCGATTTCTTCGGCCAATGCAGAGGCCAGAGGCGCCGGATCATCTTTGTAGAATGGAATGAGAACGGACAACTGAATGCCTGAGGCCATCGTTGCCGCTCGGTTGGAGTAATCAGCATATTCACTCATGAGCTTGCCTCGGCCGGGCGCAACCAACCCTGTGCAATCCGTAGCCAGCTGCGGCATCCCGCAATGTCTAACGCCAAGGCTGCAGCGGAAAAAACCGTACCGCCAATCACGGCTTTTGCTAGCAATACGACAATTGCCGGTCCTGAAATAGGCAACCAATAAACCGCTCCGACCATAAGCGCAGTCGCAAGGGCAGATCGCCCCCAATCCAACCAAGGCAGGGGAAGAGGAAAGAGGGATCGACCAACGGCGGCGCAGGCGATGAGGCTAAGTGTGTAGGACACCAAAGTGGCAGCCGCCGCGCCCGCGATTCCAAAAATGGGTATCAAGGCGAGGTTGAGGCCAATGTTGAAGAGGGCAGCTCCTCCCATGATCGCAGCCATCCAGCGCGTCTTGCGCTTCAGAATGAAACTCTCATGGAAGTAGTAGGTCATGAGGCCCTTCATCAAGCCTGCAAGCGCGATCCACGGCAGGATCAACGTGGCACCGGCGCGGTATTCTTCGCCGACCATGACGGTCGATAGTGGCGCAGCGACCAGCGCGAGGCCCGCGGCAGCCGGGAACCCGATCAAGCCCATAATGCGTGCCGATTGTCCGGCCACTTCACGCGCGGCGTCGGGGCCGTCCTTTTCGAGCGCGCGGATCATCAGAGGTGTGGCCGCAGTCCCGAGCCAGATAAAGAGGATGTCGATGGTCCGGTCCGCCAAGCCATAACCCGCCGCATATATGCCGACGGCGGCTTCATTCATGAGGCCCGCAATCAGGAAGCGGTCACCCGCAGACAACAGATGCTCAAAGACCAGCGATATTGAAACAGGCAGGCCGTAAGCGAAATAAACCATCGCCCGACGTTTGCGCAGTTTACCGCGGCGCGCCTTGCGGGCCTGTGTCGGAAATTCGAAAAATAGGGTGATGAGGCTGGCGAGCGCCATGCCGGCGATTGGTCCCGCCGCGCCGAGTGGCGTTGCCATCAGGATAGCGATGCCGAGGGCAAACCCGCCCAGAACGTTCGCAGTTTCAAAAATTGAGTAGGATGCGATTTCGCCAGCCGCCCGCCGCGATTCAATACCAATCGCGAGAATGGAGCGAAGCGTCAGGGCGGCAAGTCCAAATCCGAGGGCTGATTTAAGCTCGGTACTGAATGGCGCAAACCATAGGGCAATGCCGCCCACAATAACGACGCCAATGCCAACGATGACGAAGCTGGAATAGATGGTCGCAAGGTGCGAGGCGAGCTGGCCGCGCTCGTCTGCGCGGGCGTGGAAGCGTGCCACCGCGGCATCCAACCAAGTGTGGAACGCCATCGCCGTGATGTGCATGGCGGCCAGAGCTAGCGCATACTGACCATACATTTCGGCGGGCATCAGGCGCGTTAGAATGGCCACGCCGCCAAAGCCAACAATGGCGCGAGCAATCTGCACAGGCAGGTATCCGAGAATGTGTTTGCCGAGCATTCTTGAGCGCCGCTCCCTGATCAAGCCATAGAGCATGCATACAAGCACCTAAAATCGCGTGAATATTTCCGAGCCTTTTGCAAGAAAGCGGAAACCCTATTGCGCTAGTCTCTTTGGATATTAGCGGGAGCGATGGATGACATCCTCAATCGAAGCCAAGTTAATCAAGCC
>Ga0316204_10011345_pt1 | contig 11178 bp, 12 predicted proteins | sample 6monrhotite_MG_2_FD_205661 | JGI IMG/M metagenome (GOLD analysis project Ga0316204, IMG submission 205661) | Microbial mat bacterial communities from mineral coupon in-situ incubated in ocean water Damariscotta River, Maine, United States -... | ecosystem: Environmental > Aquatic > Marine >...
AGCATATTGTCCTGTTCTGGCCTATCCCGTTTATCCCAATAATAACTTTAGAAAAGCCAGTAAGCCGCCGTTATAGTGTCTGATTGAGGCATTTTGATGTGACTAATCATACAAAACTCGGTGAATGATGTTTTCAGTCATTCAAATCAGGCTATAATTTTCTTAAATATTGTTAATTAACAGAGTGTTAAAGTGCATAAATTAATATTATCGTTTAAAGGTAGGATATTAAAAGTTTACACGCCGAAAGAAGTGGAATTCACGATTGGACGCCACCCTGAGTGTGATATGCATATAGACAACCTGGCTGTTGAGCCTATACACGCCAAAATTCATTTCAAAAATCATAAAGCAGTCATCAATATACCCAGCAAAGACTTCAAGGTGCTGATAAACAACAAACTTCTAAACACTGATGATGTAACAACCCTGGAACGCGGTGACGAAATACAAATAGGCAAGCATACTATTAGTTATTTATGGGAAAGCGAATTAAATCAAGATAATAAAGAACCTGTCAACCAACCTAGGAAGCATAATAACCTCAATGGCTGGCTGCAAATTACCAAAGGGCCACGACTTGGGCGCACATTACATTTAAACAATCCTCAAATAAGCCTTGGTCCACACGGGAAAAAAGGTGTCTTAATCACTAGCACGGTCGATGGCTATTTCCTTGCACATTTGGATAACTCACTAAATGTCAGTGTTAACAATCAGGATGTTGGAGATAACCGCATTCATTTAGAAAATGGCCAGACTATACAAGTTGGTGATATGGAAATGCTGTTTTATACTCAAGACTAACCAGAAAAAAACCAGGGCAATAATATGACCGAACAACAAGAACAACGTATTTTTAGTCGCATCAACTTTGATGCACAAACTACCATTATTGGCTCAGTGAAAGAATGGTCAACAGAATTACTCGACATCTCTTTAAAAGGTGTTCTGGTTGCTATGCCTGAGAACTGGGATGCAAAAGAAAACGCTACTTTCAATCTTAAAATAATGTTGTCAGAAGACACTATAATCTCAATGGAAGCAACCGTGGCACATATTGAGAATAACCATATTGGCTTTCATTGTGTCCATATAGATCTTGAAAGCATCACCCATTTACGACGCATCGTAGAATTAAATACTGGCAATGAAGACCTACTCAACCGGGAACTTTCTGCTCTGAGTGGTCATTAATGCCCAATATCCATCTGCGTTAGCTGCTCTGCTGTTAACATAAACACCCCTTCACCACCACGAGCAAAGTCCAGCCATAAAAAAGGCGCTTCTGGATACGCTTGAACCAGCGCGTCTTCACTGTTACCAACCTCTACGATCAAGACACCATTCTCACTCAAATACTCGCGCGCTTGCGCAAGAATTCGGTGAACGATATCCAAACCATCATCTCCTGCTTCCAAGCCTAAAGCCGGTTCATGTCGATATTCGTCAGGCAATGTTTGCATTTCAGCTTTGGAAACATAAGGCGGGTTACTAACAATTAAGTCATATTTTGTGACTGGAATACTGTCAAATACATCTGACTCAATAGCACTCACTTGATCTGATATTTCGTGTAGTTGTATATTGCGTAACGTCACTTCAAGAGCTTCTTCCGAGATATCGACTGCATCCACATGGGCAAGAGGAAAAGCATAGGCACAAGCAATCGCAATGCAGCCGCTGCCGGTGCATAAATCCAGAATTTGACTCACTTCATCCGGTTCTACCCAAGGAGTAAATTCAGCCTCAATCAATTCTGCAATGGGTGATCGAGGAATCAAAACGCGCTCATCTACATAAAATGGTAAGTGAGCAAACCAGGCCTCATTGGCAAGATAAGCCGTAGGCACACGCTGCTCAATCCTTTTTTCCAGCCAGTCAGCAATTTTACTGCGCTCATCTTGTGTTAAACGTGTTTCTAGATAAGATTCCGGCATATCAAATGGCAGACGTAACGCATGCATTACCAACGCATAAATATCATCCATCGAGTTGTCAGTTCCATGACCATAATGGAGCTCTTTTTGATTTAATTGACTAAACCCCCATCGGATAAAGTCTTTAATCGTTCTAAGATCTTCAATTGCCTGATTTTTTTTCATTTTCCCCTCAATTAGCTTTTCCTCGCAAAGGCAATACGTTAGGATTACGTCCTTCAACAACACTCTATTTGAATATTACCATGGCCACTGACAACAAAGACAACCGCAATTTCCATAAATTAATTATCGGCACAGCAGCCGTTATCGCTTTGCTGGCTGGTCTATTTGCTTCCCAGCAGTTCAATAATACACCCGCTACTCCACCCAAGCTAAACAACGCTACCCTATTATTACCGCCTAAACTGATTCAACCTAATGGGTTAATCGATCATAATAGCCAGCCATTTAATTTGGAACAAATGAAAGGATATTGGAGCTTTGTATTCTTTGGTTATACAAATTGCCCTGATATATGCCCTGCCACATTGTTTCAATTCAAGACGATGGCAAAAATGCTCGACTCTCATCCTGATGTAAAAGCAAAAACAAGGTTTATATTAGTTTCAATTGACCCTGAACGTGATAATGCAAAACACTTAAAAGAATATGTTCAATACTACCATCCAGATTTTATCGGTATCACTGGTAAGAATAAGGATCTTTATGCCTTTAGCCGACAAATGGGCGTCATATACCAGCGCCATGAGCCAGAAAAAAAATCCGAGCCTGATGATTATCTAGTTGACCATAGTTCAGCCATCCTCATGCTTAATCCTAAAGGGCAATTACAAGTAATCTATTCTGCACCTCATCAAGCAGAAGGCATATTGAAAGATTATTTAACTGTCTACAAATATATTACAGGTCTTAATTCATGAAACAGGTTCTCTTCTTATTTTTACTAGTCTTCGTCTTTACTTCTCATGCCGATAATTCTTTAAATATTTCTCAAGCATGGGTTCAAGAAGGTCCACCTAATGCACGCGTGCTAGCTGGTTTCATGGATATTGAAAACATGACTCCACAAGATATCAGTATCGAATCTGCTAGCAGTGATAGCTTTAAGCATATTGAATTCCATCAAACCATTAACGAGAACGGTATGGCACGCATGCGGCAACAAAAGCAATTGCTTATAAAAAGTGGTTCCACATTAAAATTAGAATATGGTGGATATCATCTCATGCTAATTAAACCAACCAGCAAACTAAAAGCCGGCGATAAAATCACTATTCAATTTATACTTTCAAATAAGCAAATAAAATCAATTGAATTAATGGTGAAAAAGCCAACGACCGTACAAGAAGGTCACGAACACCACCACCATCATCATTAGAGATTCACCTGCCATGAAAAAAAGCTTAAAAGTACTTATTTTTGAGTACATCGTGCCTCTTCGTTTATTGTCTGGCATTACCTATTTTTTAATGCACGCCAAGCATTTTCCTTTTCGTGACCGCTTCATGGCATTTATGATAAAACGCCATCATATAAAAGTTGATGAGGCACTTGAACCTGATTATACCGACCGGGGCATTCACCCAACGATCAATAGTTTTTTCGTGCGCGCACTCAAACCAGAATGCCGACCAATCGCAAATGGTGACAATGAACTCTGTTCACCTGCTGATGGAACAGTTAGTCAACTTGGCAAAATCACCGATGGGAAAATATTCCAGGCTAAGGGCCATTCGTTCTCACTAAAAGAGTTAGTTGGCGGCTCAGAACAACATGCTAAACAATTTGAGAATGGTCACTTTTCTACGATCTATCTTTCACCCAGTGATTACCATCGTGTTCATATACCATTTTCCGGAACGCTCAAACACATGATACATATCCCCGGCCGTTTACAAAGTGTTGCGCCTATTTTTATAGAACAGGTACCAGGGCTTTTCGCACGTAACGAGCGTGTCGTTTCGATCTTTGAGACACAAGTCGGGCCCATGGCTGTCATTTTAGTAGGTGCGGTGAATGTTGGTTCAATTGAAACAGTATGGGCCGGACGGATCACTCCACCTTATGGATCAAAAGTCACGGAAACATCATATGATAGTAACAATGTCGTTCAATTAAACAAAGGCGATGAGTTAGGGCGATTTAATATGGGGTCTACAGTGATTCTTTTGTTTGCGGAAAATCAAATCGAATGGCTATCTTCTCTAGGTCATGCAGACAAAGTACAAATGGGACAACTAATAGCTGAAAAAACTAAATAAATTTTAAGCCTGACGATCAAGCTAAACGAACAATTTCATGCGGTGATTCAAACAAGATAGTTTGTAATTGTCGAACATGACTGGTCCCAAAATCTCTAAACTCAAGGCCATAACCTTGTGGCGTCACAAATGCTACACGCGTATTGAAACTGGTATAACGTTCATTATCCCTATAACCAAGCATAATAACTTTGATATTGGCATCACGAGGTATCAGTACATGATTAAGATCGATGAACATACCTCCTAAACCCATATCTCTGGTTTTAGCGTAATAGCTTCTTCCGCTAAAAATAATTTTGACATCAGTTGATATGATTCGACGATCACTCCATCTCTTTTCTATATTGACTGCACCCATGCCTAACTCCATTCAAACTTGATTGATTTGGGAATTATATCCCATATCCGGTAGTAATTTAATAGAAAACTAACATTTTTTAAATTTTTTTCTAAAACGTCCGTGTAATTAAGCTCTGTCAAATGGGAATGCCATCACTTCCTTCAGCGTTTGTTTTCCTGATAACAGCATTAATAATCTGTCTAAACCCATCGCAACACCTGCACAATCTGGCATTCCTTCACTTAAAGCATCGATAAGATATTGATCTATTTGAATTTCCTGTTGCTGCTTTTGTTTTCTTCGCATCTGATCCTGTACAAAACGATCATGTTGCTCAACGTTATCGGTCAATTCATTAAATCCATTAGCTAATTCCATGCCTTTTCCATAGAGCTCAAATCGTTCTGCGACAGGTGGGGTGGATGATCGTATTTTAGCCAACGATGCCTGACTGGGTGGGAAATCATAAACAAATACAAAAGGGATCTGGCTTAACTCGGGTTCTATCACATGAGTTAGTATCACATTCAGCAAAGTATCTTTATCAAAATCAGGCCGGCCGCCATTATCGTTGGCATTTTGATTACTTAGATTAATGTTGTGTTCTTGAATACAAACCCAAAGGTCTGATAGGTCTGCCGAGTGAGAGCTAACATCTGCATAACGCTCAAATAATGCCTGATAAGTCATTTTTAAAACGCGTTGGTCTCCAGACAACAACCCTAGGTATTTCAATAAATCCTCGACTTCAGACATAAGCTCATGATGGCCAAACCCTGGCCGATACCACTCTAACATCGTAAATTCGGGGTTATGCAAACGACTTAATTCTTCATTTCTAAAGGCTTTACATATCTGGTAGATTGGCCCACTACCTGATGACAACAAGCGTTTCATGGCAAACTCAGGTGAGCTCTGTAAATATAGTTTTTTTGATCCTCCCGGCCCATCATATTGACTGACGAAGCTTTCGATATAAGCATCGGGATTACCTGCATGCGAAAGAACTGGCGTATCAACCTCGAGTACCTGCCGGTCATTAAAAAAGCATCTGATTTTATTTAATAGCTCAGCTCTACAATGCATAACGGCCAAGTCTGCACTTGGCCGCCAACGATTATCCGTTTGCTCTACAGACAAAGCATCACCCTTCCATCAAGCGTCTTTTACGCGTGATACATATTCTGCGGTACGAGTATCTATTTTAAGAACCTCACCAATCTGGATAAATAAAGGTACACGCACAACAGCACCCGTCTCAAACGTAGCCGGCTTACCACCACCTCCGGACGTATCGCCCTTAAGGCCAGGGTCAGTTTCTGTGACAGTTAATTCGACGAAGTTAGGAACTGTGATTGTCAAAGGTACTCCGTTCCATAAAGTTACTTCACAAGTATCTTGCTCTTTCAACCACTTGATTGAATCGCCTACTGCAGCTTCACTCGCGCCGATTTGTTCAAACGTGTCAGGGTCCATGAAATACCAGAATTCACCATCTGTGTAGAGGTATTGCATACTGGTTTCCATAACATCGGCAGCTTCTACAGACTCTCCTGATTTAAAGGTACGGTCTATGGTTCTTCCTGTTTTAAGGTTACGAACTTTAACTCGATTGAATGCCTGCCCTTTACCTGGTTTAACGATATCGTTTTCGACAATGACATATGGGTCATTGTCGAGCATAATCTTCAAACCACCTTTAAATTCATTTGTACTATATGAAGCCATGTTAATTTACCCGTTCTTTAACGATAATTATAATTTTACAATCTGTATATGATAACCCGAACAGAAAAAATACGGCAGACCCCATTTTGGCAACGCGAGTTAGCGCACGCCATCCAGGACCTAGACGAGCTTCTCGAGTTCATCCAACTTGATAGAGCTGAGCTGGCTGTCAGTGATGCTGCATGCGAACAATTTTCTTTAAGAATTCCAATAGCATACGCAGAACGTATAAAAAAAGCCGATGCACAGGACCCTTTACTTAGGCAAATTTTACCTGTTGCAGATGAAATGCAGCCTAACCCGGGGTTCACTCATGATCCGGTTTCTGACCAACAGTCTATAGTGGCACAAGGCTTACTGCAGAAATATCATGGTAGAGCACTTTTAATCACAACCGGCGCCTGTGCTATCCATTGTCGTTACTGCTTCAGGCGCCATTTTCCCTATAATCAATCCCAAGCATCTATTTCAGAATGGTCAGATTCAATTGAGTACTTGCGTAACAAAAAAGACATTACTGAAATCATATTGAGCGGTGGTGACCCACTAACATTAAGTGATACACGTTTGACTAAACTCATACATAAAATTGAATCGATTCCTCATATAAAAACATTGAGAATTCATACACGTTTACCCATCGTACTGCCATCTAGGGTTTGCTCTAAACTATTGGAATGGATCAAAAAAAGCCGACTCAATATCGTCGTGGTTGTCCATTGCAACCACGCAAATGAAATTGATTTTGCTGTTACAGAAGCGCTACAAAAATTAAAAAATGAGGGTGTGACTTTGCTCAATCAGTCCGTATTACTTGCAGGAATCAACGACTCAACTAATGCATTACAACATTTAAGCGAAACTCTCTTCTCCGCTGGCGTGATACCCTACTACCTTCACATGTTAGATCCCGTTGCTGGAGCGGCTCATTTTGATGTCAACAAACACCAAGCGACAAAACTCATTCAAGCGTTACAAGCTCGACTACCAGGCTATCTAATTCCTCGTTTAGTACAAGAAATTCCAGGAGAACCGTCTAAAACACCTGCTTTCCCATAGATTTTTGATGAATGGGTCTTATCAGCCGATAAAAAACAGGCACTTAGCTAGTCAATTAACTATATTCAGTGTAAATTTAATCATGCGGGATCACAAAGACAGTGCATCTAATATGATGCGTTCAGGGCTGATTAATTTAAACCAATATCATGTTTTTTAAGGGATAGTAGATGGCTAGTTTGCCAGATTTGTCTAAGCTCATCATACCAGGGCAGAAAAAAGAAAAAAGCTGGTTTGATGTTCGCCCCAAGCAAGTTATTGCATGGGTCGAATCATTGCCTCTGGGTGATACGGACGAAACAACAAAACAATTATTTTCTGCATTGTCACACATTAATCGTGTAAAAATCCCTCCTGCAACACGTATTAAAACATTGGAAATATTACAAGACACATTCTCATTATGTATTAATGCACTAAAGACAAACTTTATTGGACAGTCCTTTCCGCTCAGTGCACGATGCCTCAAGCACATTGATCGTTCTATTGCCATGTACGCTGAATGGGCAATAGGTTACAAAATAGCCGTTGCTGACTTATTAGAGCGCAACCGTTTTTATGAACACAAACTAACCATTACTGCTATCTACCGTGCAATAGATTCTCTGGATAATATTCTACTCACTCATTATCAAATATACGCACCGGAACCTGCCTTACTCTGGAGTGAAATTCATACTTTATATTATCTAGCTGAAGAACGCGGTCTTTCCAAACAATCTATAAAATCAGAACGTATCAGCAGTTCTCATAAACCTACGGTAGAAAGTAAATATAAAGAGAGCATGTTACTTTCACTTTCGAATCCTTATCATTTAGGAAAAAATGAAATTGAACTTGTGCACACTCTATTAAAAGACTGGTCTCATTCCACCCGCCTACTCAACCCATCAGAAATCCGTTCAGGTACGGCTAATTTTGTTACTTGCCTTAATCAAGACAAGGCGCCTGTTCAACTAAGTTTAATTAAAACACTTGAAAATAATGTATGTCGCTTCATCGACACCACTGACTTAATACAACATTTGCGCTTTCTTGTATCACAACCTATTGAAGCAACTTATCCAAAGGGAGCCTCAACTCAAAGTCGCGAACATCAATTATATAAATTATTGCTAGCAGCCTGGGACACAAGAGAAAAACGAAGTTTCTCAAGATCACCCTCCACTGGCGGCATTGACATCAGTATTGGTTTAAATAGCACACATTATCTAATCGAAGAAAATAACATGCCCGAACCTGTGATCGAAGAAGTGATCAAACCAACAGAAGAAAATCCAATTATTGACGATACGGCTAACCCACTCGATATCAACCATACAACTTTTAGCATCGAACCTATCGCCGGTGAAGCAAATGGTGAACATTATTGGAAAAAAGGTAATGATATTCACTCACAAAATCTAACCCAACTGGGTGATGCAGAAGAATTTAATACGATACCAAGACCCAGTTATAGCTATCACCCATGGAAAACACTCAACGCAGGGGCTGGAGGTTATTGCCTGTTATGGGACCACGATAAAAGCTCGAATGCTCAAATAGGCGAAGTGGTCGGAATAAAAGAAATTAGCAACAATAAAGACTGCATTTGGAGAATTGGCGTTGTTCGCTGGATGCAATATTTAAGACATCAAGGGTTAAAATTAGGAATTCAAATTTTATCCCCTAATGCCAGCACCATTAGTAGTAAATTAATGAATGGGCGCGCTAGCAAGAAAAAAGAATACAGCTGCCTAAGTCTGCCGGAAATGCAATCCATGCAACAACCTGCATCTATTATCACACCTTCACTACACTACAAAGTTGGTGATGCGCTAATACTCAATGATCATGGTCATATGATGAATGTACAACTGACTCGATTAGTTGAAAACACAGGAAACTATTCCCGTTTTCAGTACACTCCACTGAATCAAAAGGAAGATCAGGCGTTTGAAAAGGATCTACTAGACCAAGCAAGTGAGTGGTATAGCACACCCTAAATCAGCGGGTGTCAGTATACGCAATCGAATAATGCTGGATAGATAATATTACCACCACCTTCAAAGCACTTGTCTTCTAATTCCATTGCAGTTACTAAATCATTTGACACAGTCAAGTTTGTATCCAAACCCCATTTTGCAGCCGTCTCAAAACCAAAACGTTGATAAAATTCAGGATGACCGGCTACCACGATGCCTTTGTAACCCAATTTTTTTGCTTTTTCGACAACTGCCTGGATCAGTTCAGAGCCAATGCCTCGGTGTGACTGCGAAGGGACCACCGCCATTGGAGCAAGAGCAAGGACGTCTTTACTCTCATTGCCTTTCAATAAACGTACTTTTGTCAATAATACATGTCCAACTATACGGCCATTAAATTCAGCAACTAATGACAAATCGGAAATAAAGCCTGATGAAGAGCGTAATGAGTCAACTAGAGCGACCTCAGTATCTCCTTCGAATGCGCTTAGGTGAACAACATCAATTGCCCTGATATCATCAGAATTTTCCTGACGGACCTGTATTGTCGACATATTTTGCTCCTGGCTAAAAATTATAAATAAATGAAACTCTATACTTAGATTATAGCGCCTGAATCCCTTAGGCAAGCTTTCTTGTGAAAAAAGTTTTCACATAATTATCACAAATCCAGGTTATCTTCTCGAGCTAAAAATCTGGTCATATTCTCATACCACCGGTTTCCAGGTAAAACTGAATAAAATGCTTCATTATGTAGTCAAACGCTGTAAATAATGTAAAAATGCATTTTCATTGTTAAGAATTGTCAGTCCGACTCAAGGGGAAAGCGAGTGGAAAACACTGCACTGAGGCTAATCATTATTCATGATTCGCTAAATGAAGCTGAATCAATTATGAGTATGCTGAAAAATGCTGGGATCGCTGTACGATTGCAGTATGTCGAAGACCTTGAGGATTTCACAGAAGCTTTTACACTACAGTCTCATGACCTGATCTTTTGCAATATCACATCGATGAACCCCATGCTTTCACAAGTCATCGATGCAACGAATAAAATTGATCCCGATGTTAGCGTCCTTGCAATCCATGATGAGGAAGATCAAGAATTCAGAACAGAAGCATTAATGGCCGGTGCACGTGACCTTATCGTTAAAGACAACCCTACCCATCTACAACTGGTCACAAAACGCGAGATGGAATTTGTCTCTTTAAAAAGACGTTTTAAACTTTGCAATAATTCATTACGCGAATCTGAAAAAAGATGCCATGTATTACTTGATAGTTCTCGAGACGCTATTACCTATATTCACGAAGGCATGCATATTTATGCAAACCAGGTTTACCTTGATACCTTTGGTTTTCCGAATCTTGAAGAGATCGAAGGAACGCCTATTATGGACATGGTTGCAGACAGCGATCACGAACAACTAAAAAAATACATACGAATTTACAGTAAGGGAGAAAGTCGCACACGTGCGCTTGAAGTTACCGGCCAAAGACCCAATGGTAAAACATTTCGCGCTCAAATGGAGTTCTCTCCTGCGAGTATCGAAGGAGAACCTTGCACGCAAATTGTCATCAGAGACCAGTCACTAAATAAAGAACTTGAGAAAAAATTAAAATTCTTAAGTAAGAAAGATGTTCAAACCGGACTATACAATCGTCAATACTTCATGGAAATTCTTGAAGACATGGTTCGCCTGGCAAACGAAGATCACAAGAGTCGCTCACTACTTTATATCGAACCTGATAATAGTAAGTTTATTAAAGAAACGCTAGGTATTAATGGTGTTGATGCTGTTCTTAATGATGTTGCAGACATCCTTCGAGATATTCTCGGTGAAGATGCCATTCTCGCTCGATTTAGTGACATTGGCTTT
>Ga0316204_10011346_pt1 | contig 11177 bp, 11 predicted proteins | sample 6monrhotite_MG_2_FD_205661 | JGI IMG/M metagenome (GOLD analysis project Ga0316204, IMG submission 205661) | Microbial mat bacterial communities from mineral coupon in-situ incubated in ocean water Damariscotta River, Maine, United States -... | ecosystem: Environmental > Aquatic > Marine >...
CCGCTGCAAATCGGTGCACCGGACATGGCGTTCCCGCGGATGAACAACCTGTCCTTCTGGATGTATGTTGCCGGTGTGGCTTTGGGCGTTACCTCAATGCTTGCACCGGGCGGCAACGACCAGCTTGGATCCGGTGTTGGCTGGGTGCTTTACGCGCCGCTCTCAACCCGCGAAGCAGGCTCGTCGATGGATTTCGCGATATTTGCGGTCCACGTTTCGGGTGCCTCATCCATTTTGGGCGCGATCAACATGATCACGACCTTCTTGAACATGCGCGCACCGGGCATGACGTTGCACAAGGTACCACTGTTCTCGTGGTCGATCTTCGTGACGTCTTGGTTGATCCTTTTGTCGCTGCCAGTTCTGGCGGGCGCAATCACCATGCTTCTAACAGACCGAAATTTCGGAACGACCTTCTTTGACCCTGCAGGAGGCGGAGATCCAATTCTCTACCAGCATATTCTGTGGTTCTTTGGACACCCCGAAGTTTACATCGTTATCGTTCCCGGGTTCGGTATCGTCAGCCACGTCATCGCGACGTTCTCACGCAAACCAATCTTTGGATACTTGCCGATGGTCTATGCGATGGTCGCAATTGGCGCGCTTGGCTTCGTCGTTTGGGCACACCACATGTATACTGTCGGCATGTCGCTGACACAGCAGTCTTACTTCATGCTGGCCACAATGGTCATTGCGGTTCCGACTGGCGTTAAGATCTTCTCATGGATCGCAACGATGTGGGGCGGCTCGATTGAATTCAAGACACCGATGATGTTCGCTTTGGGCTTCCTGATCCTATTCACCGTAGGTGGTGTGACAGGTGTTGTTCTATCGCAAGCCGGTATCGACCGTGCCTACCATGACACGTATTATGTGGTTGCTCACTTCCACTATGTGATGTCGCTGGGGGCCGTCTTCTCGATCTTCGCGGGTATATACTTTTACCTGCCGAAAATGTCGGGTCGGATGTATCCTGAATGGGCTGGCCAAATACACTTCTGGGCCATGTTCATCGGCGCAAACATAACCTTCTTCCCACAGCACTTCTTGGGTCGTCAGGGAATGCCACGTCGCTACATCGATTATCCTGAGGCATTCGAATACTGGAACTACATCTCGTCAATTGGTGCTTTCCTGTCATTCGCGTCGTTCATCTTCTTTATCGGCATCATTTTCTACACGTTGATTGCCGGACGTCGTGTCACGGTTAACAATCCTTGGAACGAATATGCGGATACGCTTGAGTGGACACTTCCGTGCCCTCCACCTGAGCACACGTTTGAAACGCTTCCAAAGCAGGAAGACTGGGATAAGACACCAGCACACTAAGTGTTGATCTTACACAGATTTAAAAGGCTCCGGTTTTCCGGGGCCTTTTTTTTGGTTTTCGACTTTACTGATCCAACTTGACTAACCGTAATTTCAAACTTACCGTTAGCTATGACTTACGATAAAGCCATTACCGCACTGGCCGACCCCACCCGTCGCACGCTTTTTGAAAAAATCGCGGCGCACCCAAACAATGTGGCGGCGCTTGCAAAACAGTTCCCCGTCAGTCGACCTGCGATCTCGCAGCATTTAAAGGTGCTACATGACGCCCAGTTGGTCAAAGTCACAGTCGACGGCACCCGCCACATCTATCAAATCGACCATGCCGGACTTGAGGCAATCAAGTCCTACTTAGACGGTTTCTGGACTGATGCACTCGGGGCCTTTGCCGCTGAAATTCACAAACAAAATCGCGAATACTAAAAGGAACCAAAATGATTGATCCCGTCGTAAAAACCGTTGACGTCCCCTGCCCCCAACAACGCGCCTATGAGACCTTTATCGACATCCCCCGCTGGTGGCCGCTAGAGAAACGGTCCATGTCGCTGATGTGGGCAAAGGCCCCCGCAAAGTCCTTGAGCGCGGATGCACAAGAAGGGGGCAAGATCGTTGAGATTGCAGCCGACGACAAAGAGCATCATTGGGGCACGTTCCGCATTGTGACCCCCCACAGCCATGTACAGTTCGATTTCCATATGGGCCTTCCCGCCGAGCAAACAGGGCAGGTAGACGTCCGCTTTACGCCTCTTAGCGCCACAGAGACCCGCGTTGAACTGACCCACAGCAATTGGGAAGGTTACGGCGACATGGCCGAGATGATGGTGAACGGCTATGGTTCAAGCTGGGGTATGCTGTTCGAAGAACATTTTGCAGACGCCTGCAAAAGCTAAACCCACCCTAAACATGCGCTGCTTCGACGCGCCGGTTGGCGGTTTCCAAGGGAACGCCGCCAACCTAGAATCGCAAGATGCCCTATGAATGGACCCACACAGCACAAGAATCACAGCTTGAGGTTTGGCCCTATCGGTCACTGCCAAAACTAGGCTTTGTGATTGCCATTGGTATTGCGTCCGGCCTGCTGGCGCTTCCTGCTATCGCCCTGCTGGGATCGATCGCTCTATGGGGATTATTGCCGTTCATGGTTGTCGCAGTTGGCGGACTTTGGATGGGGTTACAAAAAAGCTACCGCGACGGTGAAATCCTCGAACGGTTAAGCATTACGTCGGAAACGATTGATCTGACGAGACAACAATCAAAGAAGCCGCTGCAAAGCTGGTCGTGCAATACCTATTGGGCAAAAGCAAACTTGCACGAAAAGGACGGCCCGATCCCGGACTACGTCACCCTAAAAGGCAACGGACGAGAGGTCGAGATTGGGGCGTTTTTGTCTCAGGATGAACGTCGACAGATGTTTTTTGAAATTCAAAGCGAATTGCGCAAAGCCAATTAACCGAGCATTGCTTTGACCTTGGGGCCAACCGATCCGAAATCCATCTGGCCCGTGTATTTGGACTTTAGCGCGCCCATGACTTTGCCCATGTCGCGAATGGATTCGGCACCGACCGACGCAATCGCATCTTCGATTGCTTTGCTGACCGCATCGCTGTCCAGCTGGGCTGGCAGGAATTCTTCTATCACAACAATCTCTGCAAGCTCTTTTTCAGCCAGCTCAAGACGTCCACCTTCTTCGTAGGTTCGCGCACTTTCTTGGCGTTGCTTGACCATTTTGCCGAGGATTCCGAGGATCTCATCCTCGCCCACGCCATCGTCGTTGCCATCGGACCGCGCTGCGATATCGCGGTCTTTGATCGCTGCATTTATAAGCCGCAATGTCGACAAGCGCGCCACCGCTTTGTTTTTCATCGCCACTTTAAGTTCTGAGCTGACCTGATCACGCAAAGACATAGCATTCCCCTTTTGCTGTGCGCGCCGTCTTACTTGCAGTTTCCCTTCGGGGCAAGAGAAAGCCTACGACTGTCACCAGACGCGCCCTTGACACCCCCCTGCCCCAAGCCTAATTTCCGCACGATTTTGCCCCCATATGACGAGGATTCTATGACCTCCACTTCGCCCCAGCCGACCGCATGCCTTGCTCTTGCAGACGGAACAGTTTTTTATGGTCGTGGGTTCGGGGCAACCGGCACCACGATCGCTGAGTTGTGCTTTAATACGGCGATGACTGGCTATCAGGAAATCATGACTGACCCGTCTTATGCAGGTCAAATCGTGACGTTCACCTTCCCCCATATCGGCAACACCGGCGTGACCCCGGAAGACGACGAGACCGCCGATCCGGTCGCCGCAGGCATGGTCGTAAAATGGGACCCGACCGAACCTTCAAGCTGGCGGGCGGTTGAGACGCTTCATACCTGGATGTCGGCACGTGGACGCATTGCTATCGGTGGCATTGATACCCGTCGCCTAACTCGCGCGATCCGCCAACAAGGCGCACCTCATGCTGCTTTGGCGCATGATCCTGACGGGAATTTCGACGTTGCTGCCCTCGTGGCGCAGGCCCGTGCATTTTCGGGTCTTGAGGGTTTGGATCTGGCAAAAGACGTCACCTGCGCGCAATCCTATCGTTGGGATGAAATGCGGTGGGCTTGGCCGGATGGCTACCCGCGTCAGGGCGCCCCAAAGTTTAAGGTTGTCGCGGTAGATTATGGCGCAAAACGCAACATCCTACGGTGCTTGGCAAGCGCTGGATGTGATGTGACCGTTCTTCCGGCCTCGGCAACTGCCGAAGACGTCCTGTCCCACAATCCGGACGGGGTGTTCTTGTCAAATGGTCCGGGCGATCCTGCCGCAACTGGCGAATACGCCGTGCCAATGATCAAGTCTATTCTCGCCGACACCACCCTTCCGGTGTTTGGAATTTGTTTGGGTCACCAGATGCTTGCCTTGGCTTTGGGGGCTAAAACGATCAAAATGAATCACGGTCACCACGGCGCGAACCACCCTGTCAAAGACTACACAACGGGCAAGGTTGAAATTACGTCGATGAACCACGGCTTTGCTGTAGACGCCCAAACGCTGCCGGACGGAGTCGAAGAAAGCCACGTCTCGCTTTTTGACGGCTCGAATTGTGGCATACGCATGACGGATCGACCCGTCTTTGGCGTTCAACACCACCCCGAGGCCAGCCCCGGCCCACAAGATAGCTTCTATCTGTTCGAACGCTTTGCCGACGCAATGGCCAAAAACGCTTAGCCATTATTGGTTTTTTAACCGAGATTTGTCAGCTTGCCCTTAACCACGACGGGCAGGCGAATGAATCAAGTCACTTCAAGTTTTAGACGCTTAGGCGAGGCCGAAACGGTTCCAGACCGCGTGCCTCTCGGGCAGCTTCTGTTGTCTACGGGTACAATTTCCGTCGGCGATTTGCTCGATGGGTTGTCGCTACATAAGGCTTTGAACGTACCACTTGGTCGGGCGCTTCTGTCCCAAGATAGGATCACGGAATCCGAGCTTTATGATTTGCTTGCCTTACAGTGGGAAACGCCGCGCCACTATGATTTGACGGGCGACGATGACGCGCTGTGCGATGTGATCGATCTGAATTATTGTCTAAAACACAACGTCTACCCCGTCGATATGTCCGAGGGTACGTTGATACTTGCGGTCAGCGATTTGGCCGGGTTTGAGGATGCCTTTTCTGATCTGGAAGACCAGTTTGGTCTTGTGACACCGGTGGTTGCATCACCCACCGAAATAGATCAGGCCACCCAAACATCCTACAAATCGCAATTGGCGACGCGCGCTGCGAATGATGTCCCCAAAAGTGACAGCTGCAGGGGATTGGCGGAAAACACAAAACGCAGAAGCGCCATTGGCGCGTCGGTGTTGACGATCATTTTGGCGTGTTTTTTGGTCTGGCCGTCTGAGAGTATTGTCGCCGTTACGGTTTTGTCGATTTCGCTGTCCCTGTCTTCCGCTGTTCTAAAATCGCTTGCGCTTGCGTCTCATGCCCTTCCACCTCGCAAGCTGGTGCCCGGTGCGACTGACCTGCCAATACACCCTGTGGTCTCAGTTATGGTGCCCTTACACCGCGAACCCGACATTGCTGAAGCTCTGATCGAACGTTTATCGAAGCTCACCTATCCCAAGCCGTTGCTTGAAATCCTGTTGGTCATCGAAGAAAATGACACCACAACCAGAACGGCCATCGAAAGCGCGATGCTGCCAAACTGGATGAAGCCGGTTTTTGTGCCTGAAGGGCATCCAAAAACCAAGCCACGCGCGCTTAATCATGCCTATAAATTTTGCAACGGGGACATCATTGGCATCTACGACGCCGAAGACATGCCCGCCCCAGATCAAATAGAACAAGTGATTGCGCAATTTCGGAAATCCGGTCCCGAGGTCGCTTGCCTGCAAGGAATTTTGCAATTCTACAACCCGCGCCAGAACTGGCTGGCGCGGTGTTTCACGATGGACTACGCGGGCTGGTTTCGCATCATTTTGCCCGGCTTGGCAAGGCTTGGGTTACCCGTTCCATTGGGCGGCACGACATTGTTTTTAAAAAGAAAAATCGTTGATCAAATGCACGGCTGGGATGCCTACAACGTGACCGAGGACGCAGACCTTGGCCTGCGACTTCACCGATCCGGCTATCGAACTGAACTTGTAAACACGATCACCGGCGAAGAGGCGAACTGTCATGGGTGGCGTTGGGTCCGCCAAAGATCGCGGTGGATCAAGGGTTATATGGTGACCTACTGGGCGCATATGCGTACCCCCTTTAAGCTCTGGAGGGATCTCGGCAGCAAGTCCTTTCTCGCGTTTCAGGTGCTGTTTCTTGGCACCATTCTGCACTTTGTGACGGCGCCGGTTCTGTGGTCCTTTTGGATCGTCTATTTCGGTGCTGAACACGCCTTTTTCAACGCAACACCGAAAGGGCTTGTTGCGATCACTGCCTTCTCGTTTCTTGCTGTCGAAATCTTGGGCATGGTCATTCTGGCGCTGGCCTGCGTGCGCGCCGACCGACGGTTTTTAATCCCTTGGGTGCCAACGATGAGCCTCTATTTCCTGCTCGCCGTGCCCGCAGGGATCAAAGCGCTCTGGGAATTTTTCAGGGCTCCGGTGTTTTGGGATAAAACCGATCACGGGCATTCGTTGAAATCAGACTAAAGCGAATCCCGCTCGGCCTCTGCGCGCAGGCGGGTCACGAACGCCGTTGAAATATGCGCTTTAAGCGCGGCGTAAGCGGCATCACCGTCTGAGTTTTCGATCGCCGTTACAATTTGGTCGTGCTCAGTCAAAGCGGTCTCATCACGACCTTCCGCCGCCAGCGACGTCGTCGCCATCAGGGCCATCGTGCGATACACTAAATCCAACTGCTGCACGAGATATCGATTGTGCGACGCAAGGTGGATCATCTTGTGAAACCGACGATTTGTGCGCGCAAGCGTGACTGGATCACCTAGATGCTTTCGGTCCTGTTCGACCATATCGCGCAGGATGTTTTTCTCTTCAATTGTTGCGTGACTGGACGCCAGTCGCGCCGCAAGCGCCTCAAGCTCTGAGCGCACAACATAAAGCTCTGACAGTTGGTTATGATCCAGCGCCGCCACGATCAGGCTGCGCCCATCGCGGGTCAAAAGCGATTGGGTTTCAAGCCGCTGAAGCGCTTCACGGATCGGGGTCCGGGACACACCAAACCGTTCCGCAAGATCGCTTTCGACCAGTCGATCACCCGGTTTATAGGTTCCAACGTCTATCGCTTCCAAAATCAGCGTGTAGGCGTCTTTCTGGTTTTGTCTGGCTTCGGCCATGATTGCGTGTCCCTGTCATTTTTCGACGACACTATGGCTTTGCCCACGGTGCAATCAAGCCTTTGCCCTTGAATAGTACCACTTGGTCGCAATACCGTGCGCCCATGCCACGAAATGCGTTCTCTCATGTTCAATACTGGGTCTTTGATCTGGACAACACTTTGTATCCCCCTTCGGAGGGATTGTTCGATCAGATCGAGGTCCGCATGACCGACTATGTTGTCGACGCACTCGGCGTGTCAAAACCCGAGGCGGACCGACTAAGGCTTTCCTATTGGCAACAATATGGAACGACGTTGACTGGTCTTATGCGGGAACACGATGTTGATCCGACCCCCTATCTAACCGCCGTGCACGACATTGATTTTTCGGGGCTTAGCGTCGATCCACATTTGGGCGACATGATCGCCGCCCTTCCGGGGCGCAAGATTGTCTATACGAACGGCACGATCCCATACGCCGAACAGGTTCTGTCGGCGCGCGGCATTCACGGATCGTTTGATGCCGTCTACGGTGTGGAATCCGCCGGCTTCTTGCCAAAACCCGAGCTTGCAGCGTTTGAAACGGTGTTCGCCAAGGACGGCATTCCCACCGCACAGGCCGCAATGTTTGAAGATGATCACCGCAACCTTCAAGCCCCCCACAGCATGGGCATGAAAACCGTCCATGTTGCGGAAGCGCCGATTGACGCAGATCACATCCACTATCACACGAATGATCTATCAGCTTTTCTTGCCCGCTTGGTGTAACTACAAAGCCCTCAAAGCATCTGATCAACGGATCAAACACCCGGAGACTTAAAATTGAGTGAAATTCGCGATGTCGACATTTTGGTTTCCGGCGGTGGCATTGCAGGCTTAACTGCCGCTGCTGCTTTCGGGGCGCGTGGCTTTGATGTTCTATGTGTTGATCCGACCCCACCTGTGACAAAGCGAGATGCGCAAGGATCGGACCTGCGCACGACGGCGTTTTTGCAGCCGTCGCAAAAACTGCTTGAAACCATCGGGCTGTGGCAACGCTACGCACCCCATGCCGCTGCCCTTAAAACGATGCGGATCGTTGATGCGGGTGGACAAATAGCCGAGCCTCGTCTGGTCAAAGAATTCCACGCCAACGAAATTTCCGAAAAGCCCTTCGGCTGGAATTTGCCCAATTGGTTGCTTCGACGTGAACTCGTCGCGTTTCTTCAGGGCATGCCGAATGTTGATTTTCGCCAAGGCGTTGGCTCTCGCTCCTTATTCACTCGCACCGACGAGGCGCGTGTTGGTCTAAGCGATGGTAGTCAAATTCGATGCAAGCTGGTTATTGCCGCTGACGGCCGCAATTCCGCGATCCGCTCGGCTGCTGGTATCGATGTCAAAACAATGCGCTACGGCCAAAAAGCGTTGGCATTCGCTGTCACCCATCCCAAACCGCATGAGAATGTCTCAACCGAAATCCATCGCTCGGGCGGGCCGTTCACTTTGGTGCCGTTGCCTGATTTTCAGGGGCAAAACTCGTCTGCGATTGTTTGGATGGAAAAGGGGCCCGAGGTTGATCGCCTTGCGACTCTAGCGACACCTGATTTCGAAGCCGCAATGAATGCCCGATCATGCGACCTGTTTGGGCCGCTTTCCCTAGCGTCGCGTCGAACCGTCTGGCCGATCATCAGCCAAGTCGCGCAGCGCATGTCTTCCGAACGCGTGGCTTTGCTGGCCGAGGCCGCCCACGTCGTGCCCCCCATCGGTGCACAGGGATTGAACATGAGCTTAGGCGATCTCAGCACCTTGCTTGATCTGGCAACGGCCAATCGGGCCGATCTGGGCTGTCAGCAGATGTTGGATAGCTATCACAAGGCACGTCACGGCGAAGTTCAGACACGGGTGACCGGCATCGACCTGCTAAACCGCGCGTCGATGGCTGAAAAGCAAGTCCTGCGGGATGTCCGCGCAGCCGGATTGAACGCGTTGTATTCGCTCGCTCCGGTGCGCAAAACCTTGATGCAAATGGGGTTGGGTGTAAGGGGGTAACCCCTTACAAAACTTTGTCCAAAACTGTCTTAAGCCGTGCCATTGCGCCGTCCACGTCATAAAGCTTGTCCAGCCCGAAAAGGCCCAACCGGAAGGTCGAAAAGCCTGCCGGTTCGTCACATTGCAACGGCACGCCGGCAGCGATTTGCATCCCTTCAGCGGCGAATTTGCTGCCGTTTTGGATGGCTGAATCGTCCGTGTAGCTGACGACAACGCCGGGTGCGCCAAATCCGTCAGCCGCTACCGACTTTATGCCCTTTTCAGCAAGCATCGCACGAACGCCGTTGCCCAAAGCCCACTGCGCTTCCTTCAGCTTGTCAAAACCGTAGTCGCGGGTTTCCAGCATCGTGTCGCGAAATGCCTTTAGCGCATCGGTTGGCACAGTTGCGTGATAGGCGTGACCGCCGCCCTCATAGGCCTCCATTATGGTGCGCCATTTCTTAAGGTCGATTGCAAAGCTGCTGCTTGTCGTTTCAGCCAAACGGGCGACGGCGCGGTCGCTCATCATGACCAATCCGGCCGACGGAGACGCGGACCAGCCCTTTTGCGGTGCGGAAATCAGAACGTCCACGCCGGTCGCCTTCATATCCACCCAAACGGTGCCGGATGCGATGCAGTCCAAAACCATCAACGCACCGACCTCATGGGCGGCGTCTGCCAAAGCCGTGATGTAATCGTCGGGCAAAATCAAACCGGCTGCCGTTTCCACATGCGGCGCGAAGACCACATCGGGCTTGGTCTCACGAATTTTGGCAACAACGTCTTCTATTGGGGCCGGTGCGAATGGTGTCTTGGGATCGTTTCCGCTTTGGCGCGCTTTGCAGACGGTTACTTCTGATGCAAATCCGCCGGCATCGAAAATCTGGCTCCAGCGGAATGAGAAGAAGCCGTTTCGAACGACCAATGCATGGGCACTACTTGTGAACTGGCGCGCAACGGCCTCCATCGCGTAGGTGCCGCCACCCGGAACAAGGGCGACCGCGTCGGCGTTATAAACCTCTTTCAGCATCTCGTTGATATCGAGCATCACTTGGCGAAACTGCATCGACATGTGGTTGAGCGACCGATCAGTGAAAACCACCGAGTATTCCAGCATTCCATTCGGATCGACGTTGTCTAAAAGTGCAGCCATCGGGGCCTCCTAAGTGTTCAAGTTTCGAAATGCCTACCCAATGATGCCCAGAAAGGCAAAGTCTACCTTTGTATGCGCTTCACCCGATCGGCCCGGGCCGTCTTTCTTCGCTTAACAGCACGTTGGCTTCAACGTCGCCTGCCCCCGGAAGCGTCATGATCCGGCGGCGCAAAACACGTTCAAAGTCTGAGATGTCGCGCGCCACAACCCGTAGGCGATAATCGTAGAGACCAAGAACGTGTTCAACCGATTGCACCTCGGGGATGCCGCTAACGGCGCGTTCGAAATCTTCGAGACTGATCTGCCCCTTGCGGGCAAGCTTCACGCCAAGGAACACCGTGACGCCAAACCCAAGCTTTTCGGCATTCAGCCGAAGGCGTCGCCCACGGATAACGCCCGCTTCCTGAAGCCGCTTCATCCGTCGCCAAATGGCGGGTTGGGACATGGCCAGCTTTCGCCCCACAGCACTTGCACTTTGGGTCGCATCCGCAACCAAAATCCGAAGGATTTGGCGATCAATGTCGTCGAGATCAATCATACAGGCAGCCCTTCATCCGATTTGACCCGCGCGATGTGCATCAGCGCCTCGATGTCAGCGATATGGGGCAGCGTTAGAATGCGCTCGCGGTAAAGTTCTTGATAGTGCGACATATCACGGGCGATGACGGACAAACGCACGTCCACACGGCCAAGAAAGGTTTGGATCTCGATCACTTCTGGCACATCACGGCTGGCGGCCTGAAACTCATCAAACGCGCGGGGCTGGGTTTTATCGAGGGTGATACGCAATGATACCTCAACCGCGTAGCCCAACGCGGCCCAGTCGATCACGGCCTCTTGCCCGATAATCACGCCGGCATCTTGCATCTTTTCGATGCGCCGCCAGCATTTTGCAGCCGTTACCCGACACCGTTCACCCAATTCCACCGCACT
>Ga0316204_10011347_pt1 | contig 11176 bp, 7 predicted proteins | sample 6monrhotite_MG_2_FD_205661 | JGI IMG/M metagenome (GOLD analysis project Ga0316204, IMG submission 205661) | Microbial mat bacterial communities from mineral coupon in-situ incubated in ocean water Damariscotta River, Maine, United States -... | ecosystem: Environmental > Aquatic > Marine >...
AGCCCGTGTTCACACCGTAGATCGCATCGCCGCTGCCAATTGCCCGATCAAGCCGTTCGACCGATTGCTCTGCAGCTTTCATGGCCTCTTCTGAAACCGTAAACGATTCGCCAGAATTCAGCAGGTCTTCCAGCTGGCTCAGCGGCACGGAACCGGGTGAAAGTTCGAAACTCATAGGAAACAATCTCCGGAAATGCGGCCGCGCAGAAGCTGGCCACCGATCCAATAGGAAAGATAATTGGGATGCGGCGCGTCCCAGACCGCAAATTCTGCGCGCTTGCCCGCCGCGATTGAGCCATATTCGTTATCGAGACCAAGCGCTTTGGCTGCATGGCAAGTCGCGCCTGTGAGAGCCTCCTGAGGCGTCATCCGAAAAAGAGTGCAACCCATATTCATTGCCAGCCGCAGCGATGACAGCGGCGAGCTTCCCGGATTGCAATCACTCCCGATTGCCATCGCAACACCATGCTCGCGCAGACTGTCCATCGGCGGCAACTTCTCCTCGCGAAGCGCATAGAAGGCTCCGGGAAGCAAAACTGCGACCACATTTTTCTTGGCGAGTTGGGGAACATCCTGAGGGTCGAGATATTCCAAATGGTCAGCAGACAATGCGTCGAATTCTGCGGCTAACACCGCTCCCTTTTGGTCGCTCAACTGTTCTGCGTGAAGCTTGACCCGGATGCCCAGCGCATGCGCTTTCTCAAATACCCGCCGGATCTGCGCGGGAGAGAAACCGATAGTTTCACAGAAACCGTCGACGGCATCTACTAGCCCCTCGGCAGATGCGGCCTCCAGACCGGGCAAGACTATTTCGTCGATGTAGCGATCGGCCTCACCCTCAAATTCTGGCGGTAGGGCATGCGCGGCGAGCCAGCTTGTGCGAATTCGGACCGGCCGGTGATCTTCGATAGACCTCGCGACGCGCAGCATTCGCAACTCGTCTTCGATTGTCAGGCCGTAACCCGATTTGATCTCAATCACCGCGACACCATCAGCGATCAAATCATCAACCCGACGAAGCGCTCCTGCCAGCAGCGCTTCATCGCTCGCGGCTCGGGTGGCCGACACAGTCGAACGTATTCCACCACCGGCTTTGGCGATCTCTTCATAGCTCGCGCCATTGAGGCGGAGCGAGAACTCATGCGATCGTTCTCCGCCAAACACCAGATGCGTGTGGCAGTCGATCAGCGCGGGAGTGACCAGCGCTCTTTGCAAGTCAGTTTGAGGCAGGTCTTGATGCGCGGCAGACATATCTGCATCTCTGCCAACCCACTCCACATGACCATCGGCAACCACAATGGCAGCATTCTCGATCAAACCATAAGCATCCGCGTCCGCCACCATTGTGGCGACATTGCAGTTGGTAAAAACGTGTCCGCCCATAGCCTTGCCTCAATGCCGATTCTGTGATTATGTATGCACATATTATCAGGAAGAGCAATATATGCCTACAACGATATCGGCCCGGAAAGTCCTCACGCCTACTGGCTGGATTTCCGATGCGGCGGTCGAAGTTGACGGCGCTGGCCGGATTGCCTCGGTGGGCAAGAAAGGCTTTGATTCCGCTTCGGCAGTGGGTCTGCTGCTTCCTGGCATTGCCAATGTGCACACGCATAGTTTTCAACGCGCGATGGCCGGGCTTGCCGAAACACGCGGTCCGGGCGGGCGGGATGATTTCTGGAGCTGGCGCAAGGTAATGTACCGCTTCCTCGGCGTGCTGACGCCCGATGATGTAGAAGCAATCGCAGCTCAAGTTCAGATGGATATGGCAGAGGCGGGGTTTACCGCATCGGCTGAGTTTCACTATCTCCACCACCAGCCTAGCGGCGCGCATTACGATGATATTGCCGAGACCTCCGGCCGGATTATGGCTGCGAGTGAAGCAAGCGGAATTGGGTTAACCCATCTACCGGTGCTCTACACCTATGGCGGATTGGACAAGCGCCCGCTCGATGGCGGCCAGCAGCGTTTCGGTTGCGACGTCGCGGATTTTGAGCGTTTGTTCAGCGCGCTGCAGCCAAAGGCCAGAAGCATGCCCGACGATTTCCGGATCGGTGTCGCGCCGCATTCGCTTCGCGCGGTCGATCAAGACGGGTTGGAGGCTTGCTTTGCGCTGTGCCCCGAGGCACCTTTCCACATCCACGCCGCCGAACAGGTAAAAGAGATTGATGAAGTCGTCTCGCACCTTGGCTCAAGACCAGTACGTTGGTTGCTCGACAATATGCCGGTCGGAGAGCGCTGGTGCCTGATCCATTCGACCCATATCGATGAATCGGAAACGACAGCACTCGCACGCTCCGGAGCGGTTGCCGGCTTGTGTCCGACAACCGAAGCCAACCTTGGCGATGGTATATTCCCGGCCCCCGAATATCTCGCCAATGGCGGACATATTGGCATTGGGTCGGATTCCAACATTCGCCTTTCGGTCACCGAAGAGTTGCGGATGCTCGAAACATCTCAACGGCTCAAGCGACTTCAACGGACATTGCTCGCGACGGACGAAACACCGTCAAACGGGCGCTTCCTTTACGAGCACGCCGCCGCTGGCGGGGCACAGGCCCTTGGGCGTGAGGCTGGTGCAATCGAAGCAGGCAATCTCGCCGATCTGGTTGCTTTGCGCGACGACATTCCGTTTCTCGACTGGCCTAAACCCGATGATTGTCTCAACGCCTGGATTTTCGGGGTTGAGGAGCCAGCCGTCAGCGAAGTCTGGTCCGCTGGACGGCATATCGTCCGCGGCGGCCGGCATATCCGCCGCGACGCAATCCGCTCGCGCTTCTCTGCCACAATGCACAAATTGCGCGGCGTCTTGTGAACACCGCCACCCATACGGGCATTCGCGAAGCCATTCGCAAGCGTATCGTTGCCGGTGAATGGTCGCTGGGTGAAAGAATGCCCGGTGAGATGGAGTTTGCCCGCGAATATGAATGCGCCAGGACAACGGTAAATCGTGCGCTTCAGGCACTGGCCAGCGAAGGTATCATCGAACGCAAGCGCAAGGGCGGCACGCGGGTTAGGCCCGTGCCAGTGCAGCAGGCGCAGCTCAAAATCCCGTTGATCCGTGAGCAAGTTGAAGCCAGCGGCCAATGCTACAGCCATCGATTGCTAAAACGTGGCCCCCGCCGCTCTACCGCAGCTTTGCGTGAGCGCATGAGCCTGTCTGAAACGGACCGCACCGCCTATCTCGAAACGCTGCATATGGGCGACGGCAAGCCTTTCGCCTTTGAACAACGCTGGGTTAGTCTGGAAACCGTGCCAGCGTTCGAAAATGCCGAGCTTGATCAACTGAGCGCGAATGAATGGCTGGTGCGAAAGATGCCTTTCACCAACGGAGAGGTAAGCCTGAGCGCAACCCAAGCCGATGCGGCTCTGGCGGCGGCATTGCAAATGCCTGAGGGCGATGCGCTGTTCACGCTGGAGCGCACCACCTGGCTTGATGAGCAGTCGGTAACGAGCGTCACTTTCTACTACACGAGTGGATACCGGCTGGATTTCTCGATCTAGAGCTCGCAGCAGGCGGATGAATCAAGAGAATTGTTTGTCCGCGAAGATTCTGCCAACACCGATTTCGTCGGCGCGGGCCGGCATTCTTTCGGTTCAACATAGGTTTACCATGCGCATTCAATGGATTTTGGCTCTTGCAGCCCTTCCCCTCGCTTCTTGCGGTCAGGAACAAGAACAACCCGCCGCCTCTGATGTTGTGACTGATGCTGGATCTACTGGATCCGCTGCCCAGGCACCCGCTGCGACTGAGATGGCTGACAAAAGTGCCCAGCCTGCGAAACTGGCTCAATGCAAGGTTTGCCACACGTTTGACGAGGACGGCCCCGATCAGCTCGGGCCAAATCTGTGGGGTGTTTACGGACAAGCTGCGGCCAGTGATGCAGATTTCGCCTATTCGACGGCTTTGCGGAACGCTGGTTTGGTATGGGATGATGCATCATTGGATGCCTATCTTGCCGATCCACGTACGACCGTTCCGGGCGGGAAGATGAGTTTTGCAGGCTTCAGGAACGTTGAGGATCGCAAGGCCGTGATCGAATATATGGCGACGCTGACGCCGGATGCTGGCTCCGAATAACCTCTCCCTGACCATCAATTGCCGAATCCGATGCTTGACATGTTCCGCCTTAAAGCGCGAAAGAACATATCAGGAACATTATGCGTGATTCGGCCCAAACTATCTCTGCCTTTCGTAAGCAGTTGATCGAGGATCGGTCATTGCGCGAGGAGGCTGCGCCCGAGACTTTCCAGTCAGGCCATCTCTCTCTCGATGCATATCTTGATGGAGGTTTTCAGCGTGGACAGCTGCACGAAGTCTTTGCCGACAGTGCTGATCATAATGGCAGCGCAGCGGGCTTTGCTGCGATGCTGGCGTTGCGCGGCCTACAATCCGGCAAAACGATACTCTGGCTTCGCACAGTGGATGCAACGCGCAAAGGTGGCCGGTTCAGCCCCACCGGCTTTGCTGAGCTGGGCGGCGATCCATCATCGCTGCTTATGGCCGTTGCCCCCGATGATACAGCGCTACTCCGCTGCGCGGCAGATGCGCTGCGCTGCCACGGCTTCGGCGTGGTGATTGTCGAATGTTGGGGCGCTCCCTCCAGTCTCGATCTGACGGCCAGCCGCCGTCTGACACTGGCTGCCAATCACACAGGCGTTACGCCGATCATGCTGCGTCTGGGCGCGTCGGAACAGCCCAGCACTGCCCACACGCGGTGGCTGGTTCAATCGGCACCCTCCATTCCGCTCGAAGCGAATGCGCCGGGCTACCCATCATTCGACCTGACATTGCTGCGGCGGCGTTCCGGGCAATCCGGCAAAAGCTGGCGTGTGGAGTGGGACCGTGACGCGCGCAGCTTCCATCAGCCCAAACGACGCACGCAGCCAGCAAAACCCCGCAAACGGGCGACGTTTTTTGGCGCTATGGTTTCCCTTCCTCCCGGCAAACAGGCTGGCCATCCTTGGGGTATCAAGCGCAGCGCCTGACAGGCCGCTAGCATTCGTTGAAAAGCAGAAAGGCGCAATGCGTCTGACAGCCACAAATGCTGAATCAGTCGAATTGGGTCTATCTGTTGGAACCAGCCTGGCCGATGCGCGGGCGGTAGTGCCCGATCTGATCATTCACGATCATGACCCGGTGGCCGATGCGGACTTACTTGACCGGATTGCCGATAGCTGTGTCCGCTACACGCCGATGGTAGCCGCCGATCCGCCCGACGGAATCCTGCTCGACATCACTGGCAGCGCGCACCTTTCCGGCGGCGAGGCACAGTTGGCAGAAGCGGTCGCAACATGGCTGAGGCGCAAACGGATAGATGCGCGCTTAGCCCGCGCCTCCTCTGCCGAGGCCGCCCATGCCTTGGCCCGTTTCGGTCACGGCGCGAATGACGAGGATGAGAGCCACGCGATCCGCAGATTGCCGGTTGCTGCGCTCGAACTCGAAGCAGAAAGCGAACTTGGTCTGCATCGGGCCGGGCTCAAGACAATCGGCGACGTCGCAGACCGGCCGCGTTCGGTAATTGCTGCGCGTTTTGGAGCCGCCACTGTGTTCATGCTGGAGCGACTGACCGGCAAAGCCGACAGCCCGCTCAATCCGCGCATCAGCAACCCGCCCCTTGTCTTTGAGCGCCGCTTCGTAGAGCCGATTGCAAGCAAGGTATACGCGCTGAAAGTGCTGCAAGGTTTGCTTGAAGAAGCCAGGGTCAAGCTGGCTGAAGACGACCTTGGCGGCCGCGCTTTTGAGACGACATTTCACCGTGTCGATGGCCGGGTGCAGCATGTGTATGTCGAAACCGGCCTACCCACTCGCGATCCTACGGCAGTAACGCGGCTATTTGACGAGCGGCTGGACGGTCTGGCCGACCCGCTCGATCCGGGTTTCGGGTTCGACATGGTCCGGCTCTCGGTTCCTTCCACCGAACCTCTCAGACCCTGGCAAGACGATATTGAGAGCGAGACTAAAGCCGAAGACAACACCGCCGAATTGCTCGATAGGCTCGCCATACGACTAGGCCGAAATCGCGTACTCCACTTCCGTCCCAACAGCACACACATCCCTGAAAATAGCCAGATTGCCGTCCCTGCAATTGACACTTCCATGATTGAAAGGTGGGAGCCTCCGCTATCCGGCGAGCCTCCTTCACGCCCATTGCAATTGTTCGACCCGCCGCAACGCATCACAGTCATCGCCGAGATACCCGATGGGCCGCCAAAAAGGTTTCAATGGCGGCAAAAGCCGCGCACCATTATCCATCACGAAGGCCCCGAGCGGATCGCAGAAGAATGGTGGCGCAGCACAAATGATCCCATCGGACGGGATCAGTTAACCCGCGACTATTACCGGATCGAAGACGATGAAGGCCGCCGGTATTGGGTGTTCCGGCGCGGTCTCTATGGACGCGAGGCGGCAGATCCAAACTGGTATCTGCATGGACTGTTCGCCTGATGTCCTGCTTCGCCGAATTGGTCGCTGCCACAAATTATTCGTTCCTGCGTGGAGCATCGCAGCCATCCGACATGGTCACACAGGCGATCAAGCTGGGCATGGCGGGGATCGGAATTGCCGACCGCAACAGTGTGGCAGGTGTCGTCCGAGCCTATGTTGCTTTGAAAGATGCGCTCGAAGACCTTTCTGCCAAGCAGCGGGAGCAATTCGGCTTCAAACTGGTGGTCGGCGCGCGGCTATGCTTTGCCGACGATACGCCTGACATTATCGCCTATCCCACCACTCGCCATGGATGGGGCTGCCTCACCCGGTTGCTGACCGTCGGCAACCTCCGCGCGACAAAAGGCGATTGCCTGCTGCAACTGCAAGACTTGCTCGATCACTCGGAGGATTTGCTGCTGATCGCAATGGGCGATGACAGTCACGCAGCCGCTTTGAGAATGCTGCGCGATATCGCGCCAGATCGTTTATGGCTTGGCGCGGCCATGCCGCGTAGCGGGCGCGATCACCGCCAATTGGCGAGGCAGGAAACGCTCGCCAGAAAGCTGGGCGTTCCCCTGCTCGCCACCAACGACGCGCTCTATGCAGAGCCGGATGATCGCCAGTTGCACGATGTGGTGACCTGCATTCGCGAAGGCACGACAATTGCCGAGGCCGGTAAGCTCCTCGCCGCCAATGCAGAGCGTCATCTTAAATCTCCCAACGAAATGGCGCGGCTGTTCAACGCCTATCCCGAAGCAATTGCTGCCAGCACGGAGATTCTGGACCGGATCAGTTTTACACTCGGCGAGCTAAAGTATGAATATCCGAACGAGCCCGTCCCCGGTGGTTGGGATCCGCAAGACTGGCTCGAACATATAGTGCTCGAAGCCGCGAAAGAACGCTGGCCGGACGGCATCCCTGACAAAGCCAATCAGCTGATGGAAGAGGAATTCACGCTGATCCGCAGTGAAGGCTACGCAAATTACTTCCTCACAGTGCATGATCTGGTGAAGTTCGCTCGCAACCAAGACCCGCCAATCCTGTGTCAGGGGCGCGGCTCTGCAGCCAATTCCATCGTTTGCTATCTGCTCAAGGTTACCTCGGTCGATCCGGTCGAGCATAATCTGCTGTTCTCCCGCTTCATGTCAAAGGAGCGTCACGAACCGCCTGATATCGACGTCGACTTCGAGCATGAGCGGCGCGAGGAAGTGATGCAGTATGTGTACCGGCGCTACGGCCGCGACCGCGCCGGGATTTGCGCCACTGTCATCCATTACCGCCCGCGCAGCGCAGTGCGCGAGGTCGGCAAGGTGCTCGGCATGTCGGAAGATATGACCACGCTGATGGTCAGTACCGTTTGGGGCAGCCACTCGGGCATGATGAAAGATACGCGGATCGAGGAGAATGGCTTCAGCCTCGACAATCCGGAGATCATACGGCTGAAACTGCTGGTCGACCGGATCCTGCAATTCCCTCGCCATCTGTCACAGCATGTCGGCGGCTATGTCCTGACGCAGGGCCGCCTCGACGAAATCGTTCCAATCCACCATGCCGCAATGGAAGACCGCACTTTCATCGAATGGGACAAGGATGACATCGACGCGCTCGGCCTGATGAAAGTCGATGTTCTGGCGCTGGGTATGCTTACCTGTATCCAGAAAAGCTTCGATCTGATGCGGTTGCATGGATTAGGCGATTACGAACTCGATACGATCCAGCACGAGGATAAGCGTGTCTATGACATGCTTTGCAAGGGCGACAGCATCGGCGTGTTTCAGGTCGAGAGCCGCGCGCAGATCAACATGCTTCCGCGGCTAAGACCGCGCAAGTTTTACGATCTGGTCATTCAAGTCGCGATTGTCCGCCCCGGCCCGATCGAGGGTGATATGGTGCACCCTTATCTGCGTCGCCGGTCAGGAGAGGAGAAGGTTCACTTCCCTTCTCCCGATCCACCGCATGATCCGGATGAATTGAAAGATGTGCTTGGCAAAACCAAGGGCGTGCCGCTGTTTCAGGAACAGGCCATGAAACTTGCCATCGTCGCGGCGGATTTTACGCCTGAGGATGCCAACCGCCTGCGCCGTGCGATGGCAACTTTCCGCAATGTCGGGACTATCAACCAGTTCGAGGCAAAGATGGTCGAGGGGATGGTCGCGCGCGGTTACCAACGCGAGTTTGCTCAGCGCTGCTACCAGCAAATACAGGGTTTCGGCAGTTACGGCTTTCCTGAAAGCCATGCGCTGTCCTTTGCGCGGCTGGTTTATGTTTCCAGCTGGATCAAATGCTATCATCCAGCAGTGTTCACATGCGCATTGTTAAACTCGCAACCGATGGGTTTCTACGCCCCTGCCCAGCTGGTCCGCGATTTGCGCGAGCATGGCGGTGAAGTGCGCGCGGCGGATATCAACCACAGCAGATGGGATAGCACTCTGGAAGCTACTGACAGCGGCGCACTCGCCTTACGCCTTGGCTTTCGCCGAATAGATAGTTTTCGAAAGGAATGGGCAGAACGGCTGATGCAGGCGCGCGGCGAAAAGAACTTTGCAACCATTGAAGACCTTGCGCGCCGAGCCGATCTGCCTCGCCGCGCTCTGCGCCTATTGGCCGATGCCGATGCATTTCGTTCGATCGGAAAAGACAGGCGGCAGGCCCTATGGGATGTCAGGCGAATGCCCAAGGGCGAGCTTCCCCTGTTTGCCGCGGCACGGCAACGCGAACTGCGCGAAGAGGACGACCAGCCGCTCCCCGCAATGCCGCTCGTCGATCATGTCGTCGCCGACTATCAGACGACGCGGCTATCGCTCAAAGGCCATCCGATGGAGTTCCTGCGTGAGCGCTTCACTTCCGAAGGTGTGCTGAGCTGCGCGGATACAGATGCAGCGAAGCATGGCTCGCGGGTTCGCACCGCGGGTGTCGTCCTGACCCGTCAGCGCCCGGGAAAGGGCAATGCGATCTTTATCACTATCGAAGACGAAACAGGGACCGTGAACGCGCTGCTCTGGGCGCGTCATATCAACCGTCTGCGCCGCCCGGTTATGGCGTCCCGACTGATGCTGCTCGAAGGTGAAATCCAACGCAGCAAGGAAGGCGTAGTCCATCTGATGACGACCAATGTGATAGATCGCACGGGCGACCTCGATCACCTGTCGGACACGCATTTTACCAATCCCGAAACAACCAAAGGCGACAAGCTTGCCAACCGCCAGCCATCACCAAGCCATCGACACCCAAGAGATGTCCGAATCTTGCCCAAATCGAGAGATTTCCACTAAATTGGAAAGGCAATTTCGGCCAAGAAGGAACTGGGAGAATTGGTATCCAGAAAGCTTAACCATCAGGCCCGATCGCCTACCGGGGATAACATCACATTTTCAACGGCCTGTGAACGTTGACATGCGCTGCTAGGCGCAACATGATCAAAGAAAAATTGGTCGCCTAATAGAATCAGCGCTTCTGGGGGCAGGCCAAATGTATCTATCGAGCACGTGCATCAACGCGAATGGTCAGAGCTACCAATCGCACAAAGCTCCAAAGCCACCATCCGACAAAGCGTCTCAAACCACTCAACTGGTGTTTTCATGAGACTGTCCGATATCCGCAAACTGCCGCTGATGGCGGTTGCCGCGGTCAGTTCGATTGCCAGCCTCTCAACCGAAGCATCGGCGGCAACTCCCCAGGAACTTTGCGGCACACAAGCCAACGAAGCGGGCGCAAACATCGCCAGTGTTGCAGCCTTGACCGAAGCCACAAGCAGTGCAGAGGCGATCTTGGCATCCGTGCGCGATCCACTGTCGGGTGATCGCGCGCTCGAAGCATTGATCGTCGAAGACGGAGACCTGGCATCGCCCGACATGCGTGCATTGGCCGCCTATTGCAGCGCCGCAGGTGAAGCGATGCGCATCGCACGGTCAGGCTCGGGCAATCGTGCCCAAACATATCTCGTCAACGCTCTGGCGCAGGCCGAGCGTGCCAATGAAGGAAGTCTGCGTGCCGGCATTTCCTACCGCCTGGCACTGACCTCGCGCAATCTTCCAGTCCGGCCAAACGCTCGCTCGGCAAAACGTGCCGCCAGCCGTTCGGCGCTTGCGGTTGAGCTCAATGTCGCAGCGCTGGTTCGTCCGCCAATGGATGCTTCCATTTCTGGCACATCGGCACCGGCAGATGAATGTTCCGGCCTGCTTAGAACGACGATCGCGGATCAATCCAATTTTGCTGCGTCAAAGCTAGCCCTGGATTGTGCGGCACGTAGCGCAACCGGCGCTGGTCTTTCGAACATTGCAACGATTTCGCGTTTGCAGATCGCAAGGATCACCCTGGCCGAGGCCCAGCGTTGGCCGGAAGATCGCGACTTCCTGCAGGAAGAAGCCTCCATCGCGGCGATCGCGGGATTGGAAGTAGCAAAAGGCGTAAACGACCGCGCGCTTCGATTTGAGCTAACCGCACGGCTGCTTGAATCGACTCTGGACGCCAATCATGCCGGCCATTCAAAAATCAATGAAGGCTTTGCCGCTCTGGCCAGTGATGTCTCGAATAATCCTGGCGAACGTGCGCTATTGAACGCGCTTCAAGGCAGGCTGATGCTCGCCGCAGGCGAGCCGGACCAAGCCGCAGCGTTGCTAAGACAGGCTGTGTTCTACGAGAGTCAAAGGCAGCAGCCGCTACGTCTAGCCGATTGGTACCTGCTGCTTTCAGAGGCTGTGCCTTCGCAGCGAGAGACCTTGGTTATGCAGGCCTATCAGGCGTTGC
>Ga0316204_10011348_pt1 | contig 11176 bp, 24 predicted proteins | sample 6monrhotite_MG_2_FD_205661 | JGI IMG/M metagenome (GOLD analysis project Ga0316204, IMG submission 205661) | Microbial mat bacterial communities from mineral coupon in-situ incubated in ocean water Damariscotta River, Maine, United States -... | ecosystem: Environmental > Aquatic > Marine >...
GTCGAAGAAGTCCTTGTACTTCGGGTTCTGCGTCAGCTCCAGCGCGATGCGCTCGGCGCGGTCCGCCGTCATCATCGCCTTGCGAGCCATGACCTACCTCCGTGGCCTCACCGGCTCAGTCGTCGTCGTCTTCGAGGAGCTTCTTGCGCTCGGCGATCTCCGCCTCCGACAACTCCGGCTTGTTCGCCTTCGCCATGTCGTTCATGACGCGCTCGCCGAGGAGCTTGAGCACGTGGGGCCGCGGCTCCTTGTCCTCGTTGATGCCCTCCTGTTCGAGGGCCAGCATCGCCGTGACCTCGTAGGGCTCCATGTCCGGCAGCATGTGCTGGAGTTTGCCGACCGACGGGACGATGACCGACCGCTTCTCGGACACGGCCTTCCCGTCAAGGGCGGCGCGGACCACCTTCAGGTTGTCCTCGGTGCACAGGAACTTGTAGGGCTCGCCCTGCGTGTGCTCCTTCGTGTAGGCGCCCGCGAAGACCTCGCCCAGCGCGAACGCCAGCGCGTCGAACTCGGGCATCTTCTTCTTCCTCTTCGCCATCTCGAACTTCTGGAGCATCGCCCGGTTCGTGAGCATCTTGACGATGTTCTCGCGGGGCATGCCGTGCATGGCTTTGAGGTGGGTGGCGACTCGGCGACCAGCTGTTTCGGAAGGCATGGCTAGGACTCCATCGCGACGTTGGAGGACATCTCGGCGGTGCCGAGGATGGGGGCGGGTGCGACGGGCGCGGCGGCAGCCACAGCCTCCTTCACCTCGGGCAGGGCTTCCTTGCGGCGCTCGCTGTTGAGTTCGTCGCGTCGGCCACGAAGGGCGCGCATCACGGTGGACCGAGCCTTGCCCTTCTCTTCGACGTCGAGCCAAGCTTCCGCCTCCTCAAGGGTCAGGCCGGGCGCCTCCTTGATCATGTTCTTCGCGGACATGCGCGAGGGGTAGGTCCTCATCCTGTCTTCTCCGTCGGCTCGAAGCCGTACTCGCGCCGCCAGCGGCGCAGGGTTGTTCGGTTGAAACCGTACTCTCTGGCGAGTCGTCGCAGCGGCTCATTCAGCCGGTACTTCACCTCTTCGGGGCACGGTGTAGCTGGTCGGCCTCCGACATCTCCGATGCGTGGGAGTACGCGAAGGGGAACCTCGGCCTCCAGTAGCGGCGAGCCACCGATGGGGATCATGCGCGGGCCGTTCGGCGGAACACGCGGCGCCTTCACCCGGGCCGACTTGCCGACGATGCGAACCCTCGGCTGCGGCTCGGGCAGTTCCCTGCCGCACGTGCGCAACGCCTCGCAAAGTTCGGGGCGAGCGAAGGTCTCCATCCAGTCCGAAAGCGAGAACGCCGGCGCGAGGAACCGGTCGCTGCGGAGCTTGTACTTCTCGCTCCACATCCACGACTCGATGGGGCCTCGAGCACTCTCGCGCACGTTCGCCTCCGGGCGGCGCTCGGCGTCGGCCCAGGCCCGGAAGGTCCGCAGCCACGGTGCTGGGATAGAAGCGAGGCTCACGTCCTTGAAGTGGTTGATGCGCTCGTCGTACCGACCGACGCCCGTGGTGAACCCCTTCTCGGGCCAGAGCATCTTGCCGCCTCGCCTGCGGGCGGTGGCGAACACGGCGTCACCGATGGCCCACATGATGAGGGGCAGGTTCGGCAGCACCGAGAACTTGCTGCCGCCAACGACGCCAGCCAGCCAGAAGCAGAAGAAGTGCCCTCGGATGCGGCTGTACTCCCGATCGACCCCGTCGAACTGGATGTAGCTCTCGCGAATCATCGACCGGACCGGGCCCTCTTCCGCCGGAAAACTCACGTCCCGCTTCACGAGCACGTGCATCTTCTCGATGGCCTGGCCGCAGCCCTGGCAGAACATCTGGTGGCGTTTGCTCGCCTGGGTGACGGTGTCGGAGTGGTTCCGGTGGCCTACGAGTTCGGTCACGCAGAGTGCTCGATCAGCAGCGTGGCTCCGCCTTCGACCTGCCGCGCCGTCTCGATGACGTTCAGGGCGCCGAGGGCCTGCTCCATCATCCGTTGAGCCTCGCGTGCCTTGTACGCGGCAGCCAGCACGTGGAGCGCCCGGTGGATGTGGCGGTGGTCGTCGAAGCGCCGAAGCGGGTGGGCGGGTCGGCGGGAGTCCACCTTGCCGAACACGTCGAGCGCCTCGTTGACCGCGTCCCGGGCCTGGGCCGTTGTGGCGCTCATCCCGTAGTAGCTCGCCCGCGACCACGCTCGCTGGAACGGGGGCTTCGCGAGGCTGCCGACCCAGTCGTCGTGCCGAGCGCGCCCGAGAAGGCCGCCGAGCGCAAGCATCGCGTCAGGCTCACGCCCGCCAGTCGCCACGTAGCGGGCAATGGAAGCGAGGGTCGCGGCGATGACGTCGTCGGGTGCCATGGCGGGGACGGTACCTCTGCTTCGCACGGTCGCGCAAGGAAACGCCACCTTCCGCTAGCCTCGGGTACCACACGATGTTAGGGTGGCCGCCGAATGGAGATTCAACGATGACCACCTACTTCATGGCCCGCGGCATCCTCGGCGCCCCGCACGTCGAGAACACCGCGTACGTGGACGTGCGCGAGCCAGGGGCTGTCTACGCCCTCTGCGGCGCGGTCGGCCGCGAGGGGATACGGCGCTGGCCCAACGCTGAGGCGATTGACCCGAAGGGGCTCCTCCACTGCCCAGACTGCCGCCGCATCGGCCTCGGCGTGTTGTTCGAAGAGGTCGAGGAGGAACTCGCCGCCATCACCGAGGTCACCGGCCAGAGTACGGCCGCGCTGGTCGAGTACCTGCGCGCGCTGGGCCGAGCGTGAGCCTCTTCAGCGCATCGCTACAAGTACAGGAGATGAGCATGGACAGCCGTCAAGAACCCACCGCCGTCAACGTCGTCACGGAAGAGCCGCCGCCCACCTTCTCTGAGGTGGGCGTCTTCTCTGAGGTGTCCGTCACCATCGACGGGAACACCGCCGAGCGCGACACGTGGGGCGGACTTTCTCTGTTCTCGACCCCCGGGTGCTCGCCTGGTTTCGCTGACCGGAGCGCCTTGAGCACTCTGCTGGCGGCTCTCGACGCAGCATGCGGGCTCGCGGACAACCCCCAATCGACGATCGAGCGCGCATGACCACCCACACCTTCATCATCCCGGGCAAGCCTGTGCGCTGGCACCAGGACGCCACCGTCCGCGGCAACCGCCCACACCTCTACCTCGCAAGAAGGCCGAGCAAGAGCAAGAGTCCGAAGGAGCACTTCTCTGACGGCTGGCGCAAGATGGCCGTCGCCCTCATTGCGGAGCAGTGGGGAGGCAGGGCGCCGCTCGAGGGCCCCCTGCGGGTCGAGGCCTACGCCGTGTTCCCGCGGGTGAAGGCCGACGACTGTCCACACAAGAGGTCGTGCTCGTGCCCGCCGGAGAAGAAGGATGGGCGCTCCGTCTGGCACATGAAGAAGCCGGACGACCTCAACGTCACCAAACTGGCCGAGGACGCGCTACCCCTTGCGGGGGTCATCCCCGACGACTGCTTTGACCAGGAGGTGTTCGGCCGCAAGCGGGTCGCAGCCCGCGGCGAGGAGCCGCACGTCCGCATCGTGGTCGAACTGCTGCCCGAGTTCCCCGACACAGTTTCGACACAGCGGAGACGACCATGAGACTCAAGCCCTGCCCATTCTGCGGCGGCGTCGAGGAACACCACCTGTACGTCGCGTCACTGGTCGCAGACGGCCACCCCGACAAGCCGCAGCAGTACGTGCGGTGCCGGTCTTGCTGCGCCGAAGGCCCGTGGGCCGTGTCCGAGAGCGTGGCCGTGATGAAGTGGAACGGCCTGCGGGGCACGCCCCGTGGCGACGAGCCAGCGCCAGCGCGCGCGGAGGAGAGACGATGATCGAGCACTTCATCAAGGCGACGGCCGAACTGCTGGCGGACTGCGCGAAGCACGCAGTGGACTGCTGGGAACGCGGCCTGAACGACAAGCCCGACCGGCGCGCAGTCGTCTACCACCCCGCAGCAGGCGGGAAGTTTCGATACATCTGCCTCGACCTCGACCGCGTTTACGAGGTGGACCCTGGCAGCCTCCTGCTCGACCTCTCCATCCCCGCCGTGCGCGACCGGGTGGCCCGGGTGCTGGCCGAGAGGCTGGGGCTGGAGTGCGGGGCGACGGCGCCGGGGTGGGAGAAGAGGCGCGAATGTTGGGTGCTATGGGGCCACGGCTGGTCGGTGGTTTTCGCGCCTGAGCAGGTCTACGTCAACCGCCAATCGGAGCCCCCGTCATGGCTAGAGGTGATCAATGACACGCTCGCGGCCATCTCCGAAACCGAAGACCCCGCGCACGCCCTCGCCCTCGCGTGGCGGGCTGTGGAGGAGAGCCGATGACTGACACCGAACTCGTGCGGCAGGCGATGGCGCTGGATGGGGCGCGGGCGGCATGAGCGACCCCACTAATTTCATCGACCCGGAGAACATCGACCAGTGGCTCGTGGAAGCCGATGGGGACATCGACGACATCGACAACGCGCTCGGCCTCAACTCTGGCGGCGTCGTCATGCTCCTCCGCGATCTCGTGCGCCGCGTGAAGGAGTTGGAGAAGAAGGTGGCGGCCGGGCCAGACCCGCGCAGCCTGCCTGGGTACAAGGACGGGAGATGACGGACACCAACCGAGCCGTGTTCAGCGGCAACGATCACACCACCCACCGCTACCGAAGGAAGGATGGCACCGCCGATTTCTTCACCGTGGCCCCTGGGAACGAGGCGCTGTGGGATGAGCACTCCCTCCGCTCCTGGTCGGTCGCCTTTGGCCCCACCGTGGTGCGGCTGCACAAGGGCGCCAGCGATGCCGAGGTGCACGTGTCCGGCGTCCGCTTCGTGGTGCGCCGCACGAAGGCGAAGTTGCCGCCACACGACGCGATCGAGGTGTCATGGGCTGCGGTGCCAGCCGGGAAGAAGCCGCGAGGATGAAGCAACCACTCCCACCACTCCCCGAGTCCGAGCTCCGCTGGTACGAGCGCATCGCCTCCGGCCTGTGGCTCGACACCTACCGGGCGCCGCACGGGCGCGTCCTGCTGCCGAGGGCCGAGGCGGACCGGGTCATAGACGAGTTCCGCGAGGTCGTGCTCGTGAGGACGCTGGTGACGTGGGCGGTGGTGCCGTGAGCTTCTGCCTTGAGTTCTCCGGGCCGTGGCAGTGGAAGCCAGGTCGGTTCTCGAACACCATCATGTTCCGCGTCTGGTGGGGCCCGGTCGCCTTCGGATGGCTACGCGTCCCGTTCCACGAGTACCCAAAGCGAACTGGCGGGTGGGTGGACCGATGATGGCCGCCTTCTGCTACGGCCTCGGGATCGGCGGGCTTGTCGGCCTCGTCGCCGGGCTCATCATCGGAGATGACAACGCGAGAAGGATGAGGCCGGGGCCGTGAAGCGACCACAGTAACCGTTGAGGACCTGACGGACGGCAGAGGCGTCCTGACTCAGTTCACACCGGCCTGTCGTACCCATCCATCGTGAGGTCGTCCTGGGCGTGCTCGCCCGCATCGGACCAACCCCATCGCCACGCCCTGAACAGTTCGGGGTTCTCGACCCAGGGGTTCGCGGACGGGAGCAACCCGGCCCTCCATGCTCGGTAGCCGAGGTCGTACGCCTGCTTCTCGGGGGTGCCCATGACCGGCATAGTACCCGACGCTATTGGTGCGGGATTTGAGACAGACTATCCCGTTTTCAGCACTAGACGGCCGAGAGCCGTTTCGGCACCATTGGGGAGGATGGAACCTGGGGGTTTGGGGGGAGGAGGCCAGGAGGGGCAGAGGGGGTGCAAGATGGAGGGGGAGCGAGCCCCGCAGGGGCTCGCGTAGGGGGAGGAAGACCTGGGGGAGAATCAGGAAAGCAGCCCCGAGGGCTCTAGACGCCCGAGCCTATCTCCCCATCGCTCAGCCAGCGCCACTCAGCAGCAGGCAGGTGCCCGTACCACCGCACCGCCTGAGAAGCCCACACCTCCAGAAAGGGCTGCCCGTCAGCCCCGTCGCGAACCTCCACCCAGGCCGTCGTGCTGGGCGGCGACTCCGAGGCCAACGACCGCCAGGGCCCCGAAGACGCAGGCCGGGCGCCACGACGGTGGTTGTCGATCGGCTCGCCATCCGCACGGCCTCCAGCCGAACGCAGTGCGCCGCCCACAACCTCTCGAAGCCCGAGGTAGGTGCTCATCGCGAGGACACCGCCACCCACAAGGCGTAGGCGACCACCAGCGCAGCCTGAGCGCCAACGCCGGTCCACCCGCCGACGAAACCCAGGGCGACAGTCCCGCAGGTCATCGCCCCAGACACCACCAACTTCACGTTCGACTCCGACTCGCGACTCATCAAGCACCTCCAGTTGAGCCGCAAAGGTACCACACGTGGCAGAGAGGGCGATCTCCAAACAGGGGCACAAGGGCAGCAGAAGCAACCAGCAGCAGGGCGAGAGGGTGAACAGCAAACCCCAGGACCACAGAACGACAGGGGCAGTCGGCGCGCGTGCTGAAGTAGGGAATCTATAAAGTACCTCTCAGAATCGCGGGGGTGGGGTCAGGGTCGGCCGAGCTCGCGCTCGAGCGCGCGTTCGCCTGGCACCCGCCTGCGCTCGGGCTCGGCTCCACGATCCGCCCGCGCCCGCACCCCTGGCCTGAAACCCCTTGCGCTCCTTTGCCCTCCCCCTCCGGGAGAGTCCCTTCTCTGACACAACGGGAACCCACTGTGACCAGCGCAACCTGATGCAGCTGCGTTGAGCCCTGTTTCGCCGCCCTAAACGCTGCACTGCGCTGCATAGTGAAGCAGAAGCATCCAATGCTACGGCTGTTGCAAACCAGCCCCTCTCAATCGTCACACTTCCCGCCTCCCGCGTCTTTATAGGGGGCTGTGCGTGTTTCGTTCGGTGTTCGGCATTCGTTCGGCTGCTGCCCTCCCTGCATTTTCTTTTCGCCGCTGCGTCGTGCGTTTAGCTCCCTCTCGACACATTATTCGTCACATTGCGCTTGGCGCTGTGCCTCCGCCTTAGGTACTGTCCGTTTGTCGCTGAGGGAATGCACCCCGCACCGACCACCGAACGGACGACACCCCATGGGCCCCGCCTCACCCGACCTCATTGAACGCTTGAACCGAGGACATAACCTCGACTGCGGTGGCTACTCCTGGGAATCGCTCCCCAATGCGTCCGAGTACATCCCTGATGTCGCCTCGGACGCGGTGGCCCTGGACTCCGCGGGTGGCATTGCTGATGTCCTCCCGCTGGACGAACTGCGCGGCGCTTCGTGCCCGGTGCTCTACCTCGATCCCTACGGCATCAAAGCGGCCGATTGGCCGGACACGCTCCCGGGTCCCTGGGGTGACGGGGAGTACAAGCTGCTCACCTCCGGTTTCCTCAACACATTCGAGCGCGAGTGCTTCGAATGCGAGGGCTCCGGCTGCTACCGCTGCGACGACGGCCAGTCCGAGCACATTGGCGGACCCTACGCCCTGTATGGGTACGTCAAGCACCCTGAGACCGAAGAGCCCACCGCGATGTTTGACGACTACGCGGGAGTCCTCGCGAGTCAGGACGACCTCATCGCCGCTGAGTTGGCGCGCATCACCACTGAAGGAGCCTAAGACCGCGTCAGCGACTAGCTGACCCCTCACCTCGCCCGAAGCACCGGGCAACCCCTAACGGAGATACAGACCATGGATGACGACACCAAAGCCCGCCGCCGAGCCCTTGCCGCTCACCTCGACGAGAAGAAAGCCGACGTCGAGCCGCTCACCTACGCGCCCCTCTACGGCGAGGGAGCCGGATTTGATACGCCGGGCGCCGAATGGGCGGTCCTCACGGACGCCGAGGCCGACCTCGCCTGGGACGCCTCGCTCGATTCCTACATCGACGACGCGATGGACCTCGAAGGCACCATGGGCGCGCTCGCTCCCTACTTCGATCGCGAGGCCTGGAAGCGCGATGCGCGGATGGACGGACGCGGGCACTCGCTCAACTCATACGACGGCAACGAAGAGGACATCGAGGACCCGAAGACCGGCGCGCGCTTCGTGGCCTACCGCACGAACTAGCAGCCCATGAGCGGAGCCCCGGCCGCGTGGTCGGCGGCTCCCCTGATGGACTGCCCCAACCCACCACCGGAGATAGACCATGAGTAAGCCGACCGTAGAAAGCCAGATTTCCGATTGGGTCCTTGACCTCCGCGCGGACATCGCCAACGCAGAGAAGCAAGCGGCAAGCGGCCCGTTCTTTCCCGAGCGCGGTATCACCCGGGAAAGCCTCCTGGCCTACGCGAACACCTGCCGCGTTCAACTCGCCAGCCCCGAGGTCAGCCTCCGGGCCGCTATTGGTCCCCTCTGAGCCCCTGATGGGACGGCGCGGGCCCCTCTCGCGCCGTCCGATTAGAGACTGCCAACCCTCGCCCGACTGCACCGGGCACGAATGGAGAACCTCATGACACGCACACTCCAGGAACGACTCACCGACGCGCACGAAGCCTGGCTCTGCACGTGCTGCACCTTGCTCGCGGTCAATGGCGACCCTTGCCACTGCGGCGGGCACGAGCCGCTCGATGCTGTTGGTGAGGGCGAGTTGCTCCCCGACTGGCGCTTGGACGACGACGGCCCCACCGGTGACGGGTGGGACGAATTCAGCTCGCGCGGTTGCGACGGCTGCACGGAGAACGCCCACAAGGGCGGCGAATTCCACCGCTTCACTGTGGTCCCGGTCCAATGACGCGCCTTCCCACCATCGCCGCCCAGCTCGGGCTGACCCTCTCGGGTCTCACCCTCCGCGGCCCGCATACCCGGTGCCTGCTCGCGCTGGCTCTGGCTGACCTGGCCGACTGCCCATTTCACGCAACCGCCGGGCAAATCCGGCTCATTCCAGGAGACCTGTAGACCATGAGCGACACCATCGACGCAGACACCGTGCTCACGCACTACCTCATCGCCGCCCTGTGGTCCTCGACACACCCCGACACAGGGGAGCCGTTGGACGACGACCACGACGTCTCAGACATTCACGAGAGCGCCGTCGAGACCTCCCGCGCGGACGTTGAGTCGTTCATCGCGGCCATAGGCGACCTTGACCTCGCGCCCTACGAGGCGGTGGCGCTCCAGTTCGGGCGTGACGCGATGATCGGCCACGACCTGTGGCTGACCCGGAACGGCCACGGCGCAGGCTTTGTGACCCGTGGCGCTGGCGAGGTTGGCGAACAGTTGGACCGCCTGGCAAGCGCCATGATGGGCGTGGACTTCTACGTGGGCGACGACGGCGCCATCTACCTCATGTGAACCCTCTAGCCCCTGACCTTGCGGGCGCCTTCGGGCGTGCCGCGAGGCTAGCGACTGGACCCACAACCCCGAACGGAGACCCCAATGTGCGAACTGCCAGAGACCTTCGACCCCTCGAACCCGAACGGCCACGCCCCAGCCTGCACTGAGGTTCCCGCCTATCACCTGGACATCGCCCCCGGCGACATGACCCGCTATCGCCTCGTGGTCGTTCCGCGTCCCGGCGGTGGGCTGATCGTCCTCTGGGGTGAGGCTGTGTGGTTCACGAGCGAGGAACACGGCGACGACTGGCTGGACCCTCGGACCGACCGAGCCGCGAGCCACAACGACCACACCCGCGCCGCCATCGTGGCGATTCTCGATGAGCACGTGCGGAAGCAGCCCATCGTCCACATCGCGCACCCGGAAGGCGGGCTGATGTGCGGGAGCGACGACACCAGGACGGGCACCTACGCGGAGTCCACCTGCGACGACTGCGACGAGGCGTGGAACGTCGCCGACTACCCCGGGGACGACGAGCCCGCCTAACACCCCAAACCGGCAACGGGCGAGCCGCAATCGCCCGGCACTCAATCACGAGCCCGCGCCTGTTTGATGGCGCATGACCCGGGGGACGGGTCGGAGGATGGAACGATGGTCACCTACAACGACGGCGAGTACGACGCCCAGATGAACGACGAGGGCGTGGACGCACACTATGACTGGATCGTCATCGACACCGACGGAACCGTGGTCGCGTGGGCGAACACCGAGGTCGAAGCCACCGAGCACGCCCTGGCCCTGGGCTTGGCCGTCCGCGAGAACGGCGCGGGCTGAATGCCTAGTGTTATTGCATACCTGAGGGTCAGCACGAAGTCACAGGCAGCCTCCGGCCTCGGAGCCGAAGCCCAGGAAGAAGCGTGCCGCGTGTGGGCTGCCCGGGAGGGTATCCCGGTGGCTGGCGTCTACCGCGACGATGGGGTCAGCGGTGCGGCAGAGATAGCCGACCGCCCCGGGCTTGTGCAGGCGCTGGCGAACCTCGCCCCGGGGGACGTACTGCTCGCGGCGAAGCTCGACCGGTTCAGCCGCGACACGATCGTCGGCGTCATGGTGGAGCGCATGGTCGAGAAGGCTGGCGCCCGCCTGGCGTCCGCAGCTGGCGAGGGCTCGGACATCGCCGGGCCCACCGGAGACCTCATCCGCACCATCATGCGCGCCGTGGGACAGTGGGAACGCGCCAACGCGGCCATGCGGACCAAAGCGGCAATGGCTGCGAAGCGGGCCCGAGGCGAGTACACCGGAGGCAAGCCGGCGCTGGGAACGAAGGTCGTGGACGGCATGGTCGTGGACGACGCAGACGAGCTCGCCGCGCTCGAGTTCATGAGGGCGCAGGCGAACGCAGGGCACGGCCCGTCGGCTGTCTGCGCGCTGATGACGCTCACGGGGTTCGAGACGCGCACTGGCAAGCCGTGGCACCGGGAGACAGTGCGCCGTCGGTGCGCCGACATCTACGATCAGATCAACGTGCGTGCGTACCATCACTACAAGGCCGACCGGTGGTACCTGTACGCGGTGAAGTTCGACTCGAAGCTCGAAGCGTGGCGGCATCTGTTCCACAAAAACAAGCTCGCTGGGCCGTTCCTCACCGAAGAGGAAGCGAACCTGGATGCGACTGAACGAAAGTGGGTGCTTCGATGACCAACCTCCCCGACGACTGGAACGCCTACTTCCGCACCTGCGAGGACTGCGGCGCCCGTTACCACCTGAGCGGCACCGACGAGTGCGAGTGCCCGACGTGCGACAACTGCCACGAGGTCACCGCCGAGTCCAACATGGACGACGAGCGCGACGGCTGGTGCTCGAAGTGCGCCGACAAGGCGCGGGAGGATGAGCCGGAGGAGCCCGAACCCGTGGGGGCCCCGACCCCGCACATCAGGCGCACCCCTCGA
>Ga0316204_10011349_pt1 | contig 11176 bp, 9 predicted proteins | sample 6monrhotite_MG_2_FD_205661 | JGI IMG/M metagenome (GOLD analysis project Ga0316204, IMG submission 205661) | Microbial mat bacterial communities from mineral coupon in-situ incubated in ocean water Damariscotta River, Maine, United States -... | ecosystem: Environmental > Aquatic > Marine >...
TGATCCATCAAAAGCAATCCGGGCGGGCCGCGTTTCACGGCCCGCTCTATCCTGAATTTAGGCAGACAGGTCCGCAAAAATGGCGCGAGTCGAACTCAAAAACATCCAGAAATCTTTCGGTCTGGTAAAAGCGGTCCGGGACGTGAATGTGACCTTTGAAGAGAATTCATTCACGACGCTGCTGGGGCCGTCAGGCTGCGGTAAAACCACAATACTGCGCATGGTTGCCGGGCTTGAGGCCCCAACCAGTGGCGACATTGTGGTTGGCGGCAAGCGGGTGAACGAAGTCCCTATTCACAAGCGCAATCTGGGGCTGGTGTTTCAGAATTACGCCCTGTTCCCGCACCGCACGATTGGTGAAAATATTGCCTTTGGCCTGAAATATCGCGGTGTGTCCAAGTCCGATACCGGCGTAAAGGTCAAAGAAGCGCTGGATATCGTCCGCCTTCCCGGCGTTGAAGATCGCTATCCGAGCCAGCTTTCCGGCGGTCAGCAACAGCGCATCGCGCTGGCGCGTGCCATCGTGATTGAACCCGATGTTCTGCTGCTGGACGAACCGCTGTCAGCGCTGGACGCCAACTTGCGCGAAGACATGCGGGTCGAGCTTAAGGCGATCCAACACCGGATCGGCGTGACCTCGATTTTTGTAACCCATGACCAGTCCGAAGCGTTGGCGATGTCGGACAAGATCATCGTGATGAGCGCCGGAAGAGTCGAACAAATCGGTGCCCCGGAAGAGGTTTATAACAACCCCGCCAGTGAATTTGTCGCCAACTTTCTGGGGGCCTCCAATATTCTGGACGTGTCCGTCAGCGGCTCTGACAGCACGTCAATTGCGCTTGACGCACCTTACTTTGGCACGATTGCGGTGCCACGCGACCGGGCTGTCAATCTTGGCGCGGCGAAATCCGGCAAGCTGGTGATCCGGGCTGAAAAATTACGCCTGACCAACGACGCGGTAGACGATAAAGCGATCAGTGCCAAAGGCGTGGTCGAAGCGGTTGACTATCAGGGCCAGGTTGCGCGGTATTTCGTGCGCATCGGGGACCGGCAATTTCAGGCGATGAACATGATCGAGGGCCGCCCATTTGACATGGGGGCCGAAGTCACAGTCAAGATTAACCCCGAGGATTGCGCAGTCCTTCCAGCGGACCGGTAAGGCAATGACCAGCAGACTTTTTTACCAATCGCGCCTGACGCGACCAGAGCTTGATCGCGCCGAAGGCATCTATTTGTGGGACACGTCCGGCAAGCGCTATCTTGATGGCTCATCCGGCGCCATGGTCAGCAATATCGGTCACTCCAATCCTGCCGTGTTAGAGGCAATGCGCCGTCAGATGGACAAGTCCACCTTCGGCTATCGGCTGCATTTTCAGACAGAGGCAGGCGAGGCACTTGCGGAAAAGACCGCGTCGCTGGCCCCTCAGGGACTGGAACGAGTATTTTTCGTTTCGGGCGGCTCGGAAGCGGTGGAAAGTGCGATCAAGCTGGCCCGGCAATACGCCCTGACCCAAGGTGAAGCACAACGGTTCAAAGTGATCTCGCGCGCGCCCAGTTATCACGGTTGCACCCTGGGGGCGCTGGCGGTTTCCGGTTATGCGCCGATGACGGCACCGTTTGATCCGATGATGCAGCGGATGCCGAAAATCCCGGCCCCGCGTGCCTATCTTGACGGGCTTGATCCCAGTGATCTGGCGACGGGCCAACATTACGCCGACATGCTGGAAGCCAAAATTCTTGAGGAAGGCCCGGAAACCGTTCTGGCCTTTATCGTGGAACCGATCGGCGGCGCCTCAACCGGTGCGCTGGTGCCACCGGCAGGATACATGAGGCGCATTCGGCAGATTTGTGACCAGTACGGCGTGCTGCTGATCCATGACGAAGTGATGACCGGCGGCGGGCGCACAGGGAAGTTTTTTGGGGCCGAGCACTGGGACGTCGTGCCAGACCTGATTGCGATCTCCAAAGGGTTTGGCGGCGGTTATGTTCCTTTGGGGGCTGTGATTGCACGCGATGATATCGTTGAAAAGGTTTTGGATGGGGGCGGGTTTGTCCACGGGTTTACCTACGCGGGCAATCCACTGGCCTGTGCTGCGGGTCTGGCTGTGATCACTGAAATCGAGCGTCAGGGTATGATCAGCAATGCGGCCGACATGGGGGACATGTTGAAATCCCGGTTAAGCGCGTTGATGAACCGCTATCCGTTCATCGGCGACGTCCGTGGCAAAGGCCTGTTGCTGGCCTTTGAACTGGTGGCTGACCGGGTCACGATGGCCCCGTTGCCCCGCGCGATGCAGGCCCACAGCAAGCTGGTCGAGATTGCGTATGAAAACGGTTTGATCATCTATTCCCGGCGCACTCGTGGTGGGTATGACGGTGATCATTTTCTGGTCTGCCCACCAATGATCATTACACCTGATGGCATCGATGAGATCATCTCAAACCTCACCACGTCTCTTGACCAGTTCGCCCGCGAAAACGGGCTTGGCGACGGCGCATCTGCATGAGCGGCGTGACCACACGCCTTGCTTTGCCAGAAGATGCCGCCGACATCGCCAGAATGCTGGGCCAATTGGCCGATGATCTGGGCGATGGTGACATTTTCTCAAGCACTGCGGAAACCATTCATCGGTATGGCTTCGGTCCCGATCCGATGTTCCATTCGGTGATTGCTGAAAAAGAGGACCGCAGCGTTGGCCTTGCACTGTTTTTTCGGCATTTCTCGACAACCCGCGCGCAGCCCGGGACCTATGTGCAGGACCTTTGGGTCCACCCGGAGGCGCGCGGCGTCAATGTTGGGCAGCATTTGTTGACTGCGGTTGCCAAATACGGCGCTGTGCATTGGCGGGCCGCATACATTGCGTTGTCAGTGCATGCGGACAATGCGCGGGCCACCCGGTTTTACCAGCGTCTTGGCTTTGAGGCACATACCACCGACCGACCAATGGCCCTGAAAGGTCAGGCGTTTCAGGACTTACTGAATAGGGGCACAAGCGGACAATGAGGTTTCAGGACAAAACCACGATGATCCAGGCGGCGATTGCCGAAATCCCGAACGGGGCCAGTGTGATGCTGGGCGGCTTTGGCGTGCCCGGCACCCCGTTCTGCCTGATCGATGAACTGGTCCGGCAGGGGCAAACGGGCCTCACGATTATCAAGAACGATGCCAATGAAACTGGTATGGGGGTGGATCACCTGCTCAAAAACGCACAAGTCGCACGTCTGATCACCACTCATATCGGCCTCAATGCCCGCGCGATTGAAATGATGAATGCCGGAGACTTGAAGGTTGAATTCTGTGCGCAGGGTATCCTGGCCGAGCGGATTCGCACTGCGGGCGCTGGCTTGCACGGTTTTCTGACAGATATCGCCATGGATACCGAATTGGGTGAGGGCAAACACAGGATCGAAATCGATGGCCGGGTCTCGATGGTGGAAACCGCGCTGAAGGCCGATTTCGCGCTCCTCCATGCTGAGGGCGCTGACCCGTTCGGCAATCTCGTTTACGCGGCCACCGCACGGAATTTCAATCCGTTGATGGCGATGGCGGCAACGCAAGTGATTGCGGAAACCGAGACACTTCTGCCAATCGGCGCGATTGATCCCAACCACGTCCACACGCCGGGTCCGTTTGTTGACAAAGTGGTAACTCTGACCGGGCTGACCAAGGAATACGCCGTTGTCCAACGCTAAGATCAGAATGATCCGCCGTGCTGCGCGGGAAATCGAACCGGGGATGATTGTGAACCTTGGCATCGGTTTGCCAACGCAAGTGATCGACCAGTTGCCGCCCGACATGCCGGTGTGCCTGCATTCCGAAAACGGCATTTCCGGGATCGGACCAACGCAGCCCTATGACAAGGCCGACCGGAACCTGATTGATGCAGGCGGGGCCTATGTCTCGCCATTGCCCGGCTCGGCCTATTTTGACAGTGCGACCTCGTTTGCGCTGGTGCGTGGCGGGCGGCTGGATCTGACTATGCTGGGGGCTTTTGAGGTATCGATGACGGGTGATCTGGCCAACTGGAAAATACCCGGCCTGTTTACCCCCGGCGCTGGTGGCGGCATTGAACTGGCGCAAAAGGCGCGCAAAGTCGTCATCCTGACGACGCATCAGGATCGCAAGGGGCGCTCTAAAATCGTGCGCGAATGCAGCCTGCCGCTGACGGCAAAGGCCTGTGTCGACCGGGTATTCACCGATATGGCGGTGATTGATATATCGCCCGAAGGACCAGTGTTGTGCGAAGTGCGCGAAGGCCTGTCCGTTAAGGACGTGGTTGCGGCCACCGACGCACCGCTGATTATTCCAAAAGGCGAAATGCCGCGATTCTGAAAGGCAGCCCATGACCGATACCCGGAAAACCGAAATCCTTCACGCAGTAGACGCCCTATTTGACGCCGAAACTGAGTTTCTGGCCGAGTTGACTGCACATCCTTCGACCCGGGGCAATGAGCAGAGTGCGCAGGATTTCATGGCATCAGAACTTGGCACGCGTGGCTATGACGTGGACCGCTGGCAGATCAATGTCGATGATATCGCCCATTTGCCGGGGTTTTCTCCGGTCATCGGCAACTATGATGATGCGGTGAACGTGGTCGGCAGCCATCGCAGTCAGACCGGGAATGGTCGCTCACTGATCCTGAACGGCCACATTGATGTGGTTCCCGAAGGGCCGTTGGATATGTGGGACACCCCCCCGTTTGAGCCGCGTATCGACGACGGCTGGATGTATGGACGCGGGGCTGGTGACATGAAGGCCGGGCTGGCGGCGAACCTGTTTGCGCTGGATGCCCTTAGGGCGACGGGGTTCGCCCCTGCGGCGGATGTTTTCTTCCAATCCGTCGTGGAAGAAGAATGCACCGGAAACGGCGCGCTGGCGTGTCTGCAGCGGGGATATCGTGCTGATGCAGCCCTAATCCCGGAACCGTTCGACGAAAAGCTCTGTATCGCTCAGATCGGTGTGATCTGGTTTCAGGTTCACCTAAAAGGCATCCCGGTGCATGTCGAACGCGCGGGATCTGGCGCCAACGCGATCGAGGCCGCCATTCCGCTGATCGCGGCCTTACACGGGCTTGAGGACCGCTGGAACGCGGATGACCGCAAGCACCCGGCCTACCAGCATGTGCATCATCCGCTCAATCTGAATGTTGGCAAGATTTCCGGCGGCGACTGGGTGTCTTCGGTCCCGTCGTGGTGCTGCTTTGATGTTCGCATGGCGATTTACCCCGGCGCTGACCTTAAACAAGCCTGTGCCGAGATCGAAGACTGCCTGCACAGCGCCGCCGCCGAAAACAGCTTCTTGCGCAACAACCGCCCTCAAATCGTCTATCACGGCTTTCAGGCCGAAGGCTATGCGCTGGCCGACCACAAAAAGGCCGAAGCCGGGCTGGCAATCACAGCACTTGAAACCGCCCATCGCCGGGTGACTGGCCGCGATCTTGAGAAAACCCCGATCACGGCAACCACCGATGCGCGGTTCTTTGGACTCTATGCCGACACACCGGCGCTGGTCTATGGCCCGACCTCAGAGGCGATTCACGGCTTTAATGAACGGGTTAATCTTGACAGCGTGCGGCGGACGACCCAATCCATTGCTCTGTTTATCGCAGATTGGTGCGGGCTGGAAAGCCTGTAGCGGCTGTTTCTCAAAGGGGGCCGGAATATGAGCGATCGCTCGGATATCATCATTATTGGCGGTGGCATGGCTGGCATCAGCGCAGCTGCGAAACTGGCCCCGCATGCGTCGGTCACAGTTCTGGAACGTGAGACTTCGCTTGGCTACCATTCCACCAGCCGCTCGGCTGCTATCTTCATTCGCAACTACGGAAATGCGACGTTAAGGGCGCTGAACGCTTCTTCGGAATCCGAATTCATCGAGCCTGCCGGTATTTCCGACCGCTCACTCCTTTCGCCACGCGGTGAGATGCTGTTTGGCATGGAAAGCGAACTGCCAACGCTTGAGGCCTATGCCGAAGGCGCGACCGGGATCGACTGGCTTTCGCGCACCGAAGCGCTGGATCTTGTTCCAATCCTGCGGCCCGAGAGGGTTGACGCGGCGATCATCGAACGCGGTGCGCAGGAAATTGACGTGGATCGAATGCTGCAGGGTTATGCCCGGCTCGCGCGAGGTCATGGGGCAAAAATTGTCAGCAATGCCGGGGTGACAGCCCTTGCTTGGGCGGCGGGTGTTTGGCGTCTGGACACGTCGCAGGGTGTTTTTGAGGCACCGATCATCGTCAACGCGTCAGGCGCCTGGGCTGACGAGATTGCCATACTGGCAGGGCTCGGCCCACTGGGCCTGCAACCCATGCGCCGCTCGGCCGTGCTGATCCCGGCCCCAAGCGGGCACGATATCAGCCGCTGGCCACTGTTTGCCGATGCCTCCGATGGGTTTTATGCCAAGCCTGACGCAGGGCGGTTGATGATCTCGCCCGTTGACGAAGATCCGGTCGCCCCGCATGATGTCTGGGCCGATGACATGGTGCTGGCCGAAGGGCTTGATCGTTACGAGCAGGCGGTGACGGTGCCTGTCACGCGGGTCGAACGGAATTGGGCGGGATTGCGAACCTTTGCCCCGGACCGCACCCCTGTGGTCGGGTTTGACCCTCGCGCCAAGGGGTTTTTCTGGCTGGCCGGACAGGGAGGATATGGTATCCAAACAGCCCCGGCTTTGTCAGACCTGTGCGCCGATTTGATCCTCAACCGGACCGCAGGTCTTGCAGACGCCGTACTGGCAGCACTCGCACCAGAACGCCTGCTGCTCAATTAAGCTCGGCACGTATTCGCACCAGCTTTTTAGGCGGTATAAGGGCCAGCGTCGCCCACCGCGAATTTTTCCGGTAATGTATATCGTAGTCACTGGCAGAATTGGTGAGCCCTGCAGGATTTGAACCTGCGACCCACTGATTAAAAGAAAGAGGTCAGGAGATAATCCCGGATACTACACGTTCTCAATCCTCTGTTATATAAGTATATTATTTGATTTTCGCTTTGTTGAGTGTCAGCCAGTACATACGGTTTCGAGTTGATTTGCACCAAATTTGCACCAAATGACACTACAGTCAGTTCATTCACCAAACACCATCTTCACGCCAGTAGTGGATATTTCCATCACTCTCATATTTGATTCACCTAATAACCTAATTTCTGCGTCCCTTGGAAAATGCAGAGACGGAGTTGCGTTCTTGCTCCTGCCGTTTAATGGCGTGGTTACTCCGCCGTTCGCGAAACAAATATACTTGTCATCCAAGTCCCCAAGTCGATCATCTGACACACATAAGAAAGTGCATTCACCCTTTGGTTTTTCCTTCTTCAAGATGTCCCTAACAGTCAGCCAATACTTATTTCCAGAAAGCGCGTGAGCGAACGTATCAAGATTATCTGCACTTAAATTCTCAATCTAAATTTTCGCGACTTTTCGTCTTTCGAAAACCCTCTAAACCCTTCCAATGAAATCGTCGCGCTCTTGGCGCCCGTCACAACAGATCGGGTTAATGCGATGTGATCTCAAGCCATAAGAGTTATCGCTTTTTTGGAGACTTGAAATTCAGCGCCAAAACTCCCAACAGGTTTTTCCATTATTTACGGCCGCCGTCACATTTTTCAAAAGAAAACCGAAGCTGCGGTCCGTTTTTTGCTTGAAAGTTCTATTCGGCCTTCGGCTTATTTCGGTTTCTAGGAGCTAGTTTCGCTACTGCGTCGATCATTTTGGTGATGGCTTTTGCTCCCTCTGGTGTTTTGTCCCACAGGTTCCTCATGCTGGATTGTACCTGTACCCAAGAGGGGTCCTCGCCTGCAATAGAGGCGTCGGTGCGAGGCAAAGGAACATTGAGAACATTGCATATTTGCGCGACACTGAAGCTGAACGTTTTGAACTGACCACCGCATATTCTTCCAACTTGGCTTTGATGGACACCTGAAATCCGGCTAATTTCTGCATTGGATAGCCCGGATGCCTCACGTTTCAGCGCAAGATCGTGTTTTACGGCTCCTAATTGCTTGCTTGTTGGCTTCATGCAAATTAGCATTATCAAATAGATGCAATATTGCAAGGCAGAAAAAAGTGAACGAGATCGCATTTTATCGAGCGAGCGAAAAGCCGTATGGCGTTTTCAGCAACCTATACAAACGAGAGATCGTATTTGAAGACGAGGTGTTCGCAACTAGCGAGCATGCCTACCAAGCTGGAAAGGCTAGGAAGCCCGCCGTGAAGAAGTGGTTGATGGATTCTCCATCACCGTCACTCTTGGCGATGGCCGCTCACGGCCTGTACTACTGGGATGTAGCACCCGGCTGGGCGACGAACAAGTTTGACCGAATGAAAGCAGTGCTCCGCGCTAAGTTCACGCAGCACGAGGATCTCAAAGAAGCTTTGCTTGGGACAGGCGACGCTCGATTGGTAGAGTGCGCTACCGTAGATAACCCAGTCAATCGCCTCTGGGGTGAGGTCGGCGGAGTTGGAAAAAACACTCTAGGTATAATGCTCATGGAGTTACGTACTGAACTGCGCAAGGAACAAAAAAACAGCAAAAAGTTACCTGCTGCGGAGCAAGCCTTAGGCTAATAGCTGACGCACATACTCTGCACCATGTTCTTTGAAGAGACCTCTAGCGCCTGCATATGCGCAGTTTTCAGCCGCGAGCCGTTGCCCTGCGACGATACCGTCAACCAAGTAGCTTCCAGATAACTCACTGCTGTGTTGGTGATATGTGAGGAGCCAGTCAATCAGACCGACGCTTACCATATCGCCCGAACCGCAAGTGTCTTTCACAACATCAGCTTGGGTAGAGGCACACCACTTGTACCACTGTTTGTCTCGGACCTCCAAGCCAGCAGCGCCATGGGTCACAATGTGTACGCAGTCAAAACTGTTCGAAGGCAACTGTTCACCAAGACGATCAGATGAATACTTGAGGATCGATGTCATTTCGAGGGCACGTTCAAAAAGGCTACCCTCTTCGATGGCGGATGGTTCGAAAAACACGATTGCTCCAGCTTCTTGCGCAGTTCCCATAGCCTGGAGAACACTGTCGGACAACCGATCAGCGTAGAAAAGCCTGCACTGGGTGATGGCTGGTACGGCAATTCGAAGCTCAACTTCATTAATACTCTGGTAGCCGGCATGTTCAGAATTTGTCTCATGGCAAAGTGTGCTAAACTCATGTTCACCAAGTAGGGTATCGAGCAACTGGTTCAACATTGGAGAACGCAGATCTGCTCTGCGACTGATGTAGTCTGTAATCGCACCAGCCTGGGCGAATTCGCTTACCAAGCGCTCACCGGTTTGATCGTCCCCAAGTGCCAAAACAGGAACAACACATCTTTGCAGCATCGCAAGCGAAACTAGCACATTACCACAGGAGCCACCCAAGGCCTCTTCTTCGAGCACGCCGTCCTCAAATATCCGGTCGAGAGTGGTAAAGCCCGTTCCCGCGACATCTATGCCGGTATGTGGTCGCTTATCGATTGCGTGCATGTCCACATTATGTACCAAATTCAGTTCAACTGTCCAGTGTCAGTGCGTCAGAGGCAAACTGCACGCCTCCACCATTTGTAGGTCTTAGCGAAGATAGTATCGCGAGCAAAGCGTCTGGTCCAAATTTTTCGTATCCATAGATCGACCAGCTACCCTCAAGATCACAGCACACTGCGTCAACGCTTATTCCGCCTGGGTGCGAAAGTAGATCATGATCGTTTCCAATGATAGAGCCGCTATCGCCAAGGCACAGAACAGCGGTGCCATCTTCAGTTTTTGCGTCAACGGCGCTTACGACATCCAATTTTGATGTGCCTGCAACGATCAAATCATAGCTATGAGCGGATGCGTTAAGCTGCAAACGGTTTGAAGTGAGCAGTGGGATTACGCTGACGGCCTCAAAAAAGTTCTTTGTGGAATGCAAGTTCGCCTTTTGGACGGTCACCTGAAGACCTCTCTTGGGTCTCTCATAATTTCGGAAAAACCGTGTGTTTGCGTCCAACCAAGCTATTGCGTCATCAATATCTGCATTCGGGGTCGGCCTTTGCACTTTTATGTCTACATCAAGTGTCTGAATGTAAGCTCCATTATAGTAACCCATGACGATGTCTCGATATGCGTCTTTGTTGAAAACCTGTCGAAGCTGATCTCCAGCTGACCCGCCTCTTCCAGTTGCGATTGCGACCACGACGCCCAGATCATACAGCCTGACAAGCTGATCGATGATGGCCTTCTCAGGAGGTTTGCGGCGACCGTTGGTACTTACGATCGTTCCATCATAGTCAAGTACAATCCCACCAATTTTTATTGCCTTCAAAGATGCCAAGTGCTTGCTTTGGATATCAGGTAACTTGGAAAGTGAACTGCCTGGCGCATCCTGTTTCAGCAAGGACGCATATTTATGCCGGACAGCTGACACCATTGGACTTGAGGCTGAAAGTAGGGCCTCATTGTCATAAATATCCCGACCAAAAGTCCCCACCCCTGGGCGACCGGGATCAATCTGAACAGCGCTCCCCATAGCCTCAATCAAAGCTAAGCCTCTAACAATTCCCACGGCGTTCTCAAAACGACCGCAGTTCCCAAAATCGACCGCTGTTCTGCGCACGTTAGATGGTATCAGTGAGAGAATAGACGAATGGACAGACGGCAAGTCCTGTCCCGTTAGAGCCAAGACAAAAGTCTGGCTTTGACGATGATGCAGCCAAGTATGTCGACCATGTGCAAAGTTGCGAAAATCCGATGATTGTACATTACATATCGCAGCCTCCCAAACAGAGGTGTCGATCAAAGTTGAAATCGGAGAAAGCTGCGGCTCTGCGAGAACCAACAAGGTTTCATTAGAACCCAGCGTGGAGAAGGTCTCACGATGCTTGTTGCGAGCTCTGATGTCGAGCTCGGCATTTATCGCTATGATGAACCGTTCCAAGAGATCATCACCAAATGGAACTTCCGTGATGGAATCAAACGTCAGGAGCAATATAGTGATTGTCGCGAGGAGTGAATGTGTTGCTAGGAATCCGTCTTTCTCTTCGGACACAGGGACATTGAAGACGTTACCCCCCAACTCTTGCAAATACCTCGCCGCGCGCCCCTGAGAGCTCCGCGTGATCATATTTACACGGGAAGCACCTCGCCGGTATGCGCTTTGTACGGCTGCCATAACGTCCGCGTTTTCGGCACCTGCCGTAAAGAACCAT
>Ga0316204_10011351_pt1 | contig 11173 bp, 7 predicted proteins | sample 6monrhotite_MG_2_FD_205661 | JGI IMG/M metagenome (GOLD analysis project Ga0316204, IMG submission 205661) | Microbial mat bacterial communities from mineral coupon in-situ incubated in ocean water Damariscotta River, Maine, United States -... | ecosystem: Environmental > Aquatic > Marine >...
ATAATGTTTGCGCCTTCAAAACTACGTTCTGCAACAAATATCCCACGTGGATCAATGACCGTAACGTCATAATCGCAGGCGAGTGCCATCGGCGTTAGGTGTTGCGCAATGTGAACTGCTCCAACTATGAACATTGCCGGCTTTGGGCGAATGGCAAGGTGCAAATTCTGTTCGGTTTCAGTAACCGAAGGAAGATTGCGGTCTTCGCTGGTGCCTGCACGGAAAACTGATGCACAGCCATTTTTGTTCAATATAAAGCTGCCATAACGCTTTTCTTCAAATGCGGTAAGGGTGTTGGCAAGGCCTTCTATATCCTTGGTGGCAAGGGGGTGCAGTTGAATTTGGATATGGCCACCACATGCCAAACCAATCTGCCATGCATCTTTGGTGGCAACTTCAAAATTCAAAGTTTTAAACAGGCTTTTGCCCATCAATACGGAAGCTTCTGCTATAACTGACCCTTCAACACACCCTCCAGAAACAGAACCTTCAAAGTGCCCATCTTCATGAATAACCATCAGGCTGCCCACTGGCCTGGGTGCAGACCCCCATGTTTTGGTTACTATCGCTAATACAGTTGCGTGCCCATTGATGGTCCAGTCATGAGCATATTTTAGTTCTTGCTGCATAAAAATTCCCGATTCGAAGGTATTGTTCGTCAAAGTAAGGTTGCCGGTTACAGGCCGCAAGGGGAACCTTTGTCTTATTAACAGCGCCAATAGCCGCGTTTAATTAACCGGGTTTGGCTTGATTTGAACGCGTTAGCCCACTACAAGCAAGCCTTATACGTCAGACGGCCTTTTGGGGCGGTTTATTGGACTAAATGTATTAGAGGAAACAAGTATGTCGGTGCTAGCAAGCCCAGCGGGAAGAAACTTCCTGGGAAAATCAGCGGAATGGTACAAGATGACCATTCTGGCCTTCTTGGTCATCAATCCTATTTTATATTACACGGTTGGCCCTTATGTCTCTGGCTGGGTGTTAATCTTGGAGTTTATCTTCACGCTTGCTATGGCGCTGAAATGCTATCCTTTGCAGCCCGGTGGCCTATTGGCGATTGAAGCCGTTGCGCTGGGTATGACATCCCCGTCAACGGTAGCATACGAGATAGAAAGCAACATCGAAGTAATTATGCTGCTGGTGTTCATGGTCGCCGGTATCTATTTCCTCAAAAATATGCTGCTGTATGTTTTCACCAAAATATTGGTGCATGTCCGAAATAAAATAGTTTTATCCCTTATCTTTTCGGCAATGGCTGCGCTTTTGTCGGCGTTCCTTGATGCCTTAACAGTTACAGCTGTGGTTATCGCGATCTCGGTTGGTTTTTATTCGATCTATCACAAAGTGGCTTCTGGTAAAGATTACCACCATGACCATGACCATTCAGGCGACGCTGAAATTGACAAGCTGAACCATGATGATCTGGAGCAGTTTCGTGCCTTCCTGCGCAGCCTGGTAATGCATGCGGCTGTGGGAACAGCGTTGGGCGGCGTGATGACACTCGTTGGCGAGCCACAAAATATACTGATTGCTTCGCGTGCAGGCTGGGAATTTGACGAATTTTTCTTCCGCATGTTACCGGTAACATTGCCTGTATTGTTCACGGGTCTATTAACCTGTGCTCTGCTCGAAATTACCGGAAAATTTGGTTATGGAACCAAAATTCCACCAAAAGTGCTGAATATTATTGTTGATTATGACCGCTATGAAAATGAGCGCCGCAGCAAACGGGACAAGGTTGCTTTAGTAATGCAGGGCGTTGTTGCGGTGTGGCTGGTTGTTGGTCTTATCCTTCATATTAGCCCTGGCCTTGTTGGTCTTTCTGTTATCGTGCTGGCTTCCGCCCTTAACGGTATTACGGAAGAGCACCAAATAGGCCACGCATTTGAAGAAGCGCTGCCATTTACCGCCCTGTTGGTTGTGTTCTTCTCTATAGTTGGTGTGATTAGTGATAATGCGCTTTTTGCACCGGTTACAGATTTTGTTCTCAGTTTGCCAACGGCGTCGGACCAGATTACTGCGCTATTTGTGGCGAACGGAATTTTGTCGGCGATATCGGATAATGTATTTGTTGCAACGGTTTATGTAACAGAAACTACGAAAGCTTTGGCGAACGGTGTTATTGACCGTGATACTTTTGACCTTATGTCAGTGGCTATCAACACCGGCACCAACATCCCGTCGGTTGCGACACCAAACGGGCAGGCGGCATTCTTGTTTTTGTTAACGTCGGCACTCGCACCACTTATCCGTTTGAGCTATATGAAAATGGTAGTTATGGCGCTGCCATATACGATTACCATGTCAATAGTTGGGTACCTTACGGTTGCAAACCTCCTCCAACCTATGACCGATAAGTTGTATGACGCACACCTTATTGAGCATCATTCTGCGAAGATTGAAGCTCCGTCAGAAAACTCCGGTCACTAAAAAAACACAGCTAAACAATGAGTTGAGCTAATGCGCCCGTAACAATAATTGTTGCGGGCGTTGTTTTTTCGCATTAGCATTGCGAATTGTTGTCACGCCGCAAGGTGTGAAGACGGAAATTCCGTGAGGGGGGAATGGTATGGACGGCCGTAGCACAACATGTACTGAGGAACGGCCAGAGGATCTCGGTAAGGAACTAACCGGCAAGGTTAAATGGTTCGACGCTGTTAAAGGGTATGGCTTCGTAGTGCCAGATGACGATGACGGTGATGTTCTTCTGCATTTTTCTGTACTCCGCGACGTTGGACGCCGTTCGGTGCCTGAAGGCACGACGGTTGTTTGCAATGCCGTATTCCGCGATAGGGGACGGCAGGCTACACGTGTGCATTCGCTTGATTTATCGACAGCTGTTGCTCCTGAAGATATTGGCCGTTCTTCTTTCTCCCATCCGGGTATGGAAGTGGAAGTAGGCAAAGACTTTGAAGATGTTGAAGTTAAATGGTTTAACCGCACTAAAGGCTACGGTTTTGTTTCGCGCGGTGAAGGCACGCAGGATATATTTGTTCATATCGAAACACTGCGCCGTGCGGGTTTAACAGACCTTGAGCCAGCGCAAGCTGTTCGAGTGCGGATAGGAACTGGCGAACGCGGACCGCTGGTGGCACAAATTGCTCTGCCTGGAGATGCGTAAAGAGTATGTTTAAGGCTGTAAAAAATCATGCAGAGCGCGGCTTAATGGCTGCGCTTTTCTTTTTTATTCTGGCTGCTGGCAGTGTATTGGTTCAGGCGGAAGACAACCCTCTTAACATAGCACGTGCCCGAACGCCTCTGGCTGTGGAAAAGGCAGGCGCTGAAACCCACGATTTTGATGTTGAACTTGCTCTAACCAACCAACAACGGTCCTTGGGGCTTATGTACCGAGCCGAATTGGCACCCAACCACGGAATGCTTTTCATTTTTGCTAAAGAACAGCAGATGCGTTTCTGGATGCGAAACTGTTTGATACCACTTGATATTATTTTTCTGCGTCCCGACGGAAAGATAATAAATATTATAGCTAATGCGGAACCGGGAACTGAGACCGGACGGCTGTCTGATGGCCCCGCCAAGGCGGTGTTTGAAATACCCGGGGGCCGGGCTGCCGAGCTTGGTTTAAAATCGGGTGATATAGTGCGGCATGCACTTTTGGGCAACCTGAAGGCTCGCGCCAGCGTAAGCCAATAATCTGTGATGGCCCCGCGCACCGCAACCCCTGAAATGATCGATGCGGCTAAGCCGCCTTCCGGGTTTGAACCCATAGTCTCCAACAGCGCTTTTGGCTGGGAAAACGGCCCTATATTTGAACGGCGCAATGATAAGGGCTGCATGCGTGGATTTCGTGTGGCTGAGCGCCATATAAACGCAGGTGGCATGTGCCACGGCGGCATGATGATGACATTCGCAGACATCTTGCTGGCTACTGCAGTGATGGAAGTTGCAGACCCGCCTTTTGTTACCATTCGCCTGACAACGGATTTTATTGATGCGGCATTCTTGGGGGAGTGGATTGAAGGCTCTGCCACGCCAGTAGGTGTTGAAGATGATGTTGTGCCTGTTTCCTGTACCATCAAAGCCGAAGGGCGCCTTGTTGCCTCTGCAAGCGGCTTATTCAAGTTACTTGGGACTCGGCGCTCCGCTAAAACCATTGGGTAATATAGACAAAGTTAGGCTTAACAGGGTGCCTATATATTCCCTTTTTATCGGCGTGTAAGCTTGATATTCGAAATTTTTTAAGATTTTTGCTTTTTCCTCTTGCTAATCGGAGGGCAAAACTCTAGATACACCGGGCGTCGGGGAGTGGCGCAGCCTGGTAGCGCACCTGTTTTGGGTACAGGGGGTCGCAAGTTCGAATCTTGTCTCCCCGACCAGTTATTCTGGTAGGAATACCAAAAGGGCTAGACCGCCAGGGTCTGGCCCTTTTTCTTTGTCCAAAATCCACCAGGCAAGCATCATTTTCCGCTGACCAATATCTAAAGTGCATGAATCACTATGTTTTTGCCATTGATGAACCGGGAGCAGAGCCAAATTCGCAATAGCTGTGGTTCCTCATGGCACAAACTGGAATTTTAGGGCTGCTGTATTGGTGTAGCAATTGTTATACTGCGATGTAAGACATTGAGTGCCTTGTGTTTAGGGGGGAAATAATGCCGCTTTTTGAATTCACTCTGAAAGATATTGCAGATGTGGAACTGTGGGGAGAGGAAGGCCAGAAAAACCTGCACTGGTTTGCCTTAATCGATGGCTTTTTTACAGTGAATGCAGGCGATAGGCGCCTGTTTGCCTTGACACCTGAAATGACCGCACTGCGTGGCAACGCTAACGGCAAGGCGGCACAAGCATGTGATGTTGATTATCAGGTAGCCCGGCTGCATACGGATATGCTGACAATACTGGCCGATGCTCTTCAACCGATTCCTGAAGATATATTCCAGTATGTTGAAGATCAAAAAAAACAGGATGACCTTTACGCCAAACTGGATGTTTGCTGGGAAAGTGATGATGGAAGTATTGTTGCTCCGCTGGCTGCTGACTGGCTTGATGCACGCAAGCTGGATACCGAGTATCTTCACGACGGGCCGGATATCTGGTTTTTGAATACTGGAGACCACATCAATGTGCGCTGGAGGACGGAAGGCAAAGAAGAGCAAGATGTTAAAGTATGGGCTGCTGGTAACGGCGAAATTGAACTTGGTGCCAATAGTTTTCTGGAAGAGGTAATTCTTTTTCATCAAAGTTTGATGGAACAGATGGCAGCAAGGATAGAGCTGATAAAGAAAAATGGCCCACCTGCCGGGGTGTTCGTGGATATGGCACTGCTTGAGCAAGAACATTTTGAACGACAAGGGCAACTGGAAACAGCGCTGGCAAGCAAAATTGTTACGAACAATTGGCAAGCAGTGGCTGGTGCCTTGGCTCGAGTGTGGAAAATTATCGTCTAAAAGATAGTGGGGTGTAAACCGGCGTAAAAATATACAACGTTGCACTTTTTGGTCTGTGTTTATGGTTTGCGACAGGAGCTTGTAAAAAGCTAAAATTTCCTATTCTCATTTTCAGCCACCTGTTATAGGGTGCGCGCGCCTGCAAAATGAATGTGGGCATTTGCGGTCCCATAGCTCAACTGGATAGAGCAGCTGCCTTCTAAGCAGCAGGTTCGAGGTTCGAGTCCTCGTGGGATCGCCATTTTATGTCATTTGCAAAATAACAGCCTTGCTCCATAATATTATGGGTGTCAGCCTATATCTTATTTGGAAAACTTGTTTTCAATTGTTGGTATTTGCAAACGTATCAGTAATATGATTTGGGTAAAATAAGAGTTCTAAATTCAGGCCGCTAAATAGGTTATTCGTTGGCTTTTTGATGCATTTTGAAAAAAGCCATATTATGATCGTAACAAAATCAGGCAAAAAACATTAGCCGGTGAACTAGAACAGAGCGAAAGCAAGGAAGATCATGCCAACCACAGGTATTGCCGAACTGGCACTAACTGAAAGCCACAGCGCTACCGGTAATGACAATGTTGATGCGTTATTGTCGGGAACAAACTGGGCACCTGATGCTGGCAGTGATGAGACCACTGTTTCTTTCAGTTTCAGTAATGCGGACAGCGTTTATCATTTTGATTTGGCAACCGGTTATGAGACCGGCGATGACTTTAACGAACCAACCTTTGCCATGACCGAGCTTTCGGCTTCGGCTCAGGCGTTGTTTAATAGCGCGGCCTTAAATATTGGAAACTTTTCAGGGTTAAACCTGGTTGAAGTGGAGGACACAGCAACAACTGCTGGTACCGTACGGGTGGCCTGGTCGGCCATTACATCAGAAGATGCAGTAGCTTGGGCCTATTTGCCTGCGAATTGGGCTGGCGCAGGCGACATCTGGCTGATTTCTGCAAACCATCAAGAATCAGATGTCGATTTCCAGCATACTTTGTTGCATGAGTTGGGGCATGCACTTGGGCTAAAGCACTCCTTTGAAGTAGATGGTGCCTTTCCGGCAATGGACAGCCAGTTTGAAGGCGTTGATTACACGGTGATGAGCTATACAGTCTCTGCGCGCTTTCCCGATGCTCAGTGGGCTGATTTATGGCCGCAGACCTATATGTACTTTGATATATTGGCGCTGCAGGAAATTTACGGTGTGGATACGGTAACCACCGCTGGTACTGATACCTATGATTTTGATCAAAGCGCACGTTTTCTGCAAACCGTATGGGATTACGGCGGCACCGATACCATTGGCGCAAGCAATGGCAATACGGCTGTTGATATTAACCTGACCCCCGGCACATGGAGCAATGTTGGCACTACCATTGAGTATTGGAATGGTGGTCAGAGCTACAGCTACGATAGCTACACAGTTTATATTGCGGACGATACCACCATCGAAAATGCTTACGGGGCAGGCGGTGATGATACGCTGACCGGGAATGATGCCAATAACCGGCTAACCGGTAATGACGGTGCAGATAAACTATCTGGCGGCATTGGTTCAGATAAACTGTTTGGGGGTACGGGCGATGACTTGCTGGAAGGTGGCAGCGGAAACGATACGCTGCGCGGGGACACTGGAGATGATGTATCTTCAGGCGGCGATGGCAATGACCAGCTTTTTGCGGGCGCTGGTGATACCGGCAATGATGTAGCCATTGGCGGCGCAGGCAACGATATAATTGGCGGTGCTGCCGGGGATGATTTCATTGTAGGCGGCGGCGCAGACGAGGGCGGTATACTGCATTTGCTTAGTGCTTCAGGTAACAGCGCAGATGACGGCAGTGATACCCTCTACGGCGGCGACGGCAATGATACACTGCTTGGTGGCGGTTGGGATGACGGTGCAGTTAATGATAACGGCGGCTATGATGCTGGAGAGGCTATTACCAGCGGTACAGGCAATGATGTTTTCTGGGCAGGTACGGGAGATGATCTGCTGATCGGTGCTGCCGGGGATGATGTTCAAGGCGGTGGTACAGGCGATGATACCATAGAAGGCGGCGGCGGCGCTGATACCATATACGGCGGTGCAGGTGATGCTGGGGATACAGGTACAAATGATGTGCTAACAGGCGGTGCCGGACACGATGATATATTCGCAGGTGCGGGCAATGACAGTGTTACCGGTGACGACGGCAACGACAACCTGTTTGGCGGCGCGGGCGATGATACTGTAAACGGCGGTGCTGGCGATGATGATATCTTCTCGGCAGGCGGTAGCGATGTTGTTTCTGGCGACGCAGGTGATGATACGCTTTGGGGCGGCGGCGGGGATGACAATTTCACCGGCGGTGCAGGGGCAGACACCTTTGTTTTTGCATCAGGCCACGGCGACGATACGGTTACAGATTTTAATGTGGCCGAAGATGAACTACGGCTGGTTAATACCGCCACAGACTTTACCAGCGCAGCCGACATAACCGCAGCAGCAACCGAACAGAATGGCGGCTTGCTGATTGATTTGGGCGGCGGCGATAGTGTCTTCCTCGAAGGGCTATCTTTGACAGACATATCCAATATGAGCTTGGTGCTGGATTAAACAAAGCAGAACTCAAGATAAAAAAGGGGCTTGTGAAGCCCCTTTTCATTAGTGATGTTGGAAACATCTATTTTTCCATACGGGCAACTATTTTCTCAGCTTCATCCATTAATCGATTCATGCGGGCGATTAGCGCGTCGTAGGGTGCACTGTCTGCCAAGTCCACACCTGCCGTTTTGAGCATCTCATACGGCTTTTTGGAGCCTCCCGCCTTTAGTACATTGATATAGTCATCACGGGCGTTATCATCGCCGCCAAGCATGCGTTCTGCAAACATGGTGCCGCCAGAAATGCTGGTGGCATATTGGTAAACATAGAAATTATAATAGAAATGCGGAATGTAGGCCCATTCAATTGCGTAAGCAGGATCAATATTCATTACGCCTTCATCGTGGCCGTGATATTTCCTCAGGAGACCAAGATACAGCTCGGTCATCTTGGCGCCGGAAAGAGCCTCTCCTGCTTCGGCCATATCGTGAATTGTTAGTTCAAATTCAGCAAACATGGTTTGGCGGAAGAAGGTGCCGCGGTACGCCTCTAATGCGCGGTCGATATAATAGAGCCGTTCTGCATCAGAGAGATCTTTGGCTAACATATATTCCTGCAGCAACACTTCGTTTGTGGTCGAAGCCAGTTCGGCTGTGAATGTTGTGTAAGAATATGTTTCGTAAGGATTATTATCCCTCGCCAACATTGTATGCACCGCATGGCCCCATTCGTGTGAGAAGGTTGAAACATCCTCAAAACCCTTGTTGAAATTCAACAACACATAGGGGTGCTCATCATACCCTGCGCCTTGCATATAGGCGCCAGAACGTTTGCCGGGCTGAGGATAAACATGCATCCAGTTGCCTGCAAAGCCGGTTTTCAGCTTGGAAAGATAGTCTTCACCGAATGGTACAAGGCTTTCCAGTGTTAGCTTTTTGGCATCTTCAAGTGAAAATTCGCGATCAAGCTGGGTAGTTTCCGGATAAATGTCGTAATAGTGCAGGTCTTTAAGGCCCATGATACGCTGACGCAGCTTCAGGTATCGGTGCATGGAGCCCAGGTTATCATTCGCGGCTTTCACCAAGGTTCTATATACCTTGGAAGGCACGTTGCTGTTGGCTACAGACCGGTCAACGCTGCTTTCATATTTGCGCGATTTTGTTGCAAAAATATGACCCTGAACAAGGGTATCGAGCGTTTGACCAAAAACTGCTTCGTAGGTTTTCCAGGTATTCCAAAAAGTATCAAACACCAGTTTGCGGTCTTCGCGGTTTTGTGCAGCACGATGCTTTGAATAACCTGACTGATTAAGTGTAACCACTTCCCCGGTTGAAAGCGTAATTTCAGGCCAAGGGATGCTGGCGTTTGCAAGCAGCGAATATATGCGCTGAGCCCCGCCCGTTACCTGTGCAGAATTAGCGAGAACACTTTCGGCTTCAAGGCCAAGAGTATGGTCAACACGCTGGAGCGTATCACGCAAATTGAAGGCATGTTTTTCAAGGCCTGGTTCGGATTTAATAAACATTTCAATACGTTCCGGCCCAACGGCCAAAATTTCCGGTGACATATAGGCCGTTACCTGACCGAACTTTGCAAACACCGCGCGGGCAAGGCCAACACGTTCCTGACCATCCGCGATACGCAGGTCTTCATCGCCGCCGAGGGAAGCATAAATAAACATGCGGGCGGTGTCTTTTTGCAAAGCAGAGACAGCATCAAGGGCTGCCAAAAGCGATTGCGGGCTTTCGCCGAGTGTGCCTTTGAAACGGCCCAATGTTTCTACTTCTTCAACAAGACGTTGGCGTTCAGCCTGCCACGCATCAACTGTGGAATAAAGGTCTGTCAGATCCCATTTGATCTGTTCAGTTGTGTCTTCAGCGTGTGCTGGTGCATGGAAAGAAAGCGCAAAAAGCGCGGTGCTTGCAAGCAAAGTGGTGATTGGTTTTCCAAGTATTTTTTTCATTGTTATGGGTCCCTCCCGCTATCGTTTGGACGATGTTTGGTGATTTTATGGCGCTATTCTGCCGTTTGCGGCAAAAAGAGCAAGCAAACTATAGTTAGCCCATGTGCTCGTGCCAAATATGCGACATACGCATACCGCCACTTTTTCTGATTCCGGAAATTTATTCATTATTATCAAATGCATACGGTGTTATTCGAGATGTGTGACGCATGACATTTTTACGGGTGCATAGTGTCACGACGAATGTGACGGTATTTTCAGGGCAAGTGTGTTCAAAAAACAACCCTGGGACTGATTAGTGCGGGAGATAATGCTTAATTATATACAGTTATATAATTGAATATGTTTTCTCCGGACTAACCTGCGCAGAATTTTGGTCTGTGGAAATCAGCGTATGGAAAATGGAGAAAACTATGGAACGCAGCGCATAATAGCCGAATAAATTTCTCCCATTTCAAATGGCTTGCCTACAAAATGTTGCATGCCTGCAGCTTTATACAGTGCGATGTCATCCTCTGATGTATTGGCAGTAAGTGCGATGATAGGGGGAGGATTTTCCTGCTGCTCATTGATCAACTTTGTGGCGGTAACCCCGTCCATTTCAGGCATTTGTACGTCCATAAAAATCAGGTCGAATGGTTGCTCGCTGTTGCAAACAGCTTCAACGGCAAGTTTGCCGTTTCCTACTATGGTGACATTAATGCCAAGCCGGTCCATAATTCGTTTGATCAGCATTTGATTGACGCTATTGTCCTCTGCAGCAAGCGCCCGTAGTTTGAGATGGCCGAGTGATGGAATGTCACTAGCTGAAGGTTCAATCGTATGCCCGGAAGGCAGGTTTATGTAACTTTTCAAAGGCAAGGTTAGTGTAAAACAAGCGCCACGACCTACCTCGCTTTCTACACAAATAGTACCGCCAATTAAGTCGGTTATCTCTTTTGCAATCGACAGACCAAGCCCGGAACCACCTTTGGTGCGGGTCGCTGTAGAATCTATTTGTTCAAATCGCTGAAAAAGCCTGTCTTGCTGTTCGCGCGGGATGCCACATCCGGTATCACATACAACCCAAATGCAATTGCCTTTACTATATTCCAGGGTCACACTAACAGTGCCTGTCTCCGTGAACTTGACTGCATTGTTTACCAAATTTAGCAAAATTTGGGAGATACGGCCACTATCGCCCAATATTAATGGGGGTATGTTACTCTTTGGTGCGTAGCTTAA
>Ga0316204_10011352_pt1 | contig 11172 bp, 8 predicted proteins | sample 6monrhotite_MG_2_FD_205661 | JGI IMG/M metagenome (GOLD analysis project Ga0316204, IMG submission 205661) | Microbial mat bacterial communities from mineral coupon in-situ incubated in ocean water Damariscotta River, Maine, United States -... | ecosystem: Environmental > Aquatic > Marine >...
TGCAGAACCTGTTTGGCTGAAAGTGAAGCCAGTATTAATCGATTGGTGTGTGGATTATGCGGGGACTGGCAAACCGATTTATTAAGTGGAGAGGAATTACTACTCGAACGGGTTGAAATGCGAACGGATCATTAATGGATATTTAGTGGAGAGAAATCATGTGTGGTACCTGTGGTTGTAATATTACGCCGGGCAATAAACACCTGGTCCAGGCCAACGGGAAGCTGGCGGCAACGGCATCTGGCGCAGCAGCCGTTGATGTCTTGACTAATTTGTTGTCAGAAAATGATCATCAGGCGGAGCATAATCGCGAACATTTCGACAGACATCAAGTGCTGGCGCTTAATTTGATGTCTTCTCCGGGGTCCGGTAAAACCGCGTTGCTTGAAGCGAGCATTGATGCGCTACAAGACGAATTTAATATTGCAGTCATCGAAGGCGACCTGGAAACGGAAAATGATGCTGAGCGTATTCGTGCCAAAGGTATTACAGCAATTCAAATTACCACCGGCAGTGCCTGCCATCTGGACGCGCACATGGTTCATGATGCATTGCATCACATTGATCTTGCGCCATTGGATGTCGTTTTTATTGAAAACGTTGGTAATCTTGTTTGTCCGGCCAGTTTTGATCTGGGCCATCATTATAATATTATCTTGCTATCGGTAACGGAGGGTGATGATAAACCGGCCAAGTATCCGGTTATGTTTCGTGCGGCTGACCTTGTATTGCTAAGTAAGTCGGATTTGTTATCTGTGATGGGTGATTTTGATCCTTCGAAAGCAGAACGCTATTTAAGACAGCTTGCGAATCCAGCACCTGTCATCCCAGTATCTGCCAGGTCGGGTAATGGGGTAAAGCCGTGGATTGACTGGTTGCGGCAACAAATCAAACAGCACAAACAAAATTTATATAACGAGGGTATCTGATTTTTCGCATTTTAGTAATAAGTGCCTCACATTATCGGAATGGTTACGGTTGAATATAATTGATGACTATTACAGCGCAGCAATCTACAACGAAACAATTGACAGCGAAACAATGGCTAACACAAATCAAGGGCCTGAACTTATCCTCTAAAATACGTATTATGAATGTGTGCGGTGGCCACGAACGTTCAATTAGCATGGCTGGTTTGCGCGGTGTGCTGCCAAAAGAAGTTGAATTGATTCCTGGTCCCGGTTGCCCGGTATGTATTTGTCCCGAAGAGGATATTTATGATGCGATTCAATTGGCGCTGCACAACGAGATTACCCTTGTCACGTTCGGTGATATGTTGCGTGTGCCAGTAAATGTCGCAAACAGCGAGATTCGTTCGCTTGAGCAGGCAAAGGTAGCCGGAGCTGATATCAAGCCCATTGCCTCGCCGATAGATGCAGTCAGGATAGCAACCGAACAACCCGGTCGTCACGTTGTATTCTTTGCGGCAGGGTTTGAAACGACAATGGCGCCTGTCGCGGGTATGCTTGCTGGCGGTGTTCCGGACAATTTACTGGTATTGTTGTCAGGTCGTTTGACCTGGCCGGCGGTGTCTATGTTGCTGGATTCCGAAACACGTGGGTTTGATGCGCTGATAGCACCGGGTCATGTGGCTACCGTAATGGGCTCAGAAGAGTGGCAGTTCGTTGTAAATAAGCACGGCATTCCTGCTGCTGTAGCGGGTTTTACACCGCAAAGCCTATTAGCCGCTTTTTATTCTGTGTTGCGGCAACATACCGAAAACAGAAAATTTTTAGATAATTGTTATCCTGAGGTCGTCACTGCTCAGGGCAACATGAATGCAAAAAAAATTCTTTACAAGGTAATGGATACCGTCGATGCCAATTGGCGCGGCGTAGGCATGATTTCAAAGTCAGGATTCGTTTTAAATAATGATTATGCTGTTTATGATGCCCGCAGGCATTTTTCGTTATTTAAGGAAAATACACAACGTAAGCGTGTCGGAGAAATGCCGCCAGGTTGTGATTGTGCCCAGGTTGTGCTTGGAAAAATCTATCCCAATGAATGTCGGATTTTCGGCAAAGGATGTACACCACGTAAGCCAATAGGGCCGTGTATGGTTTCCGATGAAGGTGCTTGCCGTATCTGGTGGCGTGGCGGAGGCGCGCAGCGTGAAAACGTCTCGGTGTAATATATACCTTACTGTTGCATAAAATTTTCTTCGAAAACGGAAGATAGACTGAAAATACAGTTTCAAAATGGCATTAAACGCCTGTTTCTAGAATTCACTATGAGTGAATTCTAGAAACAGGTAACAAAGGCGCTAGGAAACGTGCCAACGCCTGTTCTGCTTACATTAAACACAACGGTCAACCGGTAGCCTGGATGAAGCTTGCGGGATCCAGGGTGGGCGTTGAATAACCGAGACAATACAAGCGATTGGCTTCTTGTGAACGAGTTCCCTTAGCAGCGCCGTTTTATCCGAAAATGCAAGGGTTCCGTTCATCCCGGATTCCGTAAACTACATCCGGGCTACAAAGGTCTGAGAATTTATGCAACGATGGGGTATATCCAACCTATCCATGATGGGTCTAAAATGAACAGGGCTAAAGCACGCTTCTATCTATTAGTCGGTCATGTGCAGGGTGTTGGCTTCCGGCCTTTTGTTCATCGGCTTGCAACGGAGAACAACATCCATGGCTGGGTGGAGAACCGGACCGGGCAAGTGGCGATACATGCGGAGGGGACTGCAGACAAACTTCGGGTTTTTGAAGATGCGCTAATTGACCGGGCGCCGTCAAATTCATCCCCGGCTATACGTGAATTAAGGGAGGCTGACTATGCGCGTCACGATACGTTTAGCATTCGTGCCAGTGATGCCCGTGCAGACAAGGACATTCGTATCGTACCTGATTTGCCGGTTTGCGACGCCTGCCTTCAAGAGCTGTTTGATAAAAGCAATCGGCGCCATCATTATCCGTTTATCAATTGCCCCCAATGTGGTCCACGTTATACCCTTATTGGTCAATTACCCTTTGATCGCAGCAACACCACCATGGCAGATTTTCCACTGTGCGCGCGCTGCCAACGAGAATATGAAGATCTTCTTGATCGGCGTTTTCATGCAGAACTGATTGCTTGTGCCGATTGTGGACCAACCCTGAATTATAAAGACTACAGCGGTGAAATCGCCGATACTGTTGCTGACAATAAAAAGGCGCTCGCGCGTTGCGTGAGTGCCTTACAGCAGGGTAAAATCGTAGCCGTTAAAGGCATTGGTGGTTACCACCTCGTGTGTGATGCACGTGATGATGACGTTGTATTGCGCTTAAGGGCACGAAAGCATCGTCCTGATAAACCGCTAGCAGTGATGCTGCCGCATGGGCGGCTAAACCAAATTGTAGCAACTGAAATTGAGCAGCATGAATTACTTAGCGGTGCTGTTCATCCCATTGTGTTATTAACTAAGCAACTATTAACTAAGCGACTATTAACTCAGTTACTGCCGGCTCAGCTATTTACTCAAAGAAGAACGTGTAATCTGTCCGAACATATTGCACCGGGATTAAATGAGATTGGCGTGATGTTGCCATATAGTCCCCTGCATCATTTATTGCTACGGGCCTTTGATGGGCCACTTGTTGCAACGTCTGCCAATATAAGCGGTGAACCCGTGTTGACTGATAATCAGGAAGTGGATCAGCGTCTTCACTCCGTGGCAGATGCCTGTTTACACCACAATCGACTGATCCTGCGTCCGGCTGAAGACCCTGTGTATCGGTTCATTCACAATAAAGCGCGTCCATTTCGTTTCGGGCGTGGAAATACACCAATAGAAATGACATTACCCTTTTCAGTAAATGCGCCTGTGCTGGCCGTCGGTGGTCATATAAAAAATTCCATTGCCCTGGCCTGGGATGAACGCATCGTTGTTTCCCCGCACATTGGTGAATTGGACTCTTTGCGCAGCCAACACGTGTTTAACCAAGTGATTAATGATTTTCAAAAACTCTATCAGGTCAATGTTCAACAAGTCGTTTGTGATGCTCACCCTGGTTATGCCAGTAGTCGTTGGGCGCATCAGTCCGGTTTGGCTGTATATCCCGTTTTTCATCATCATGCCCATGCGGCCTGTGTTGCAGGCGAATTTTATCACGAAGCAACGTGGTTGGTTTTTGCCTGGGACGGTACCGGTTTGGGCGCAGACCACTCATTGTGGGGAGGCGAGGCATTGTTCGGGCATTGTGGACATTGGGATCGTGTTGCCAGTATGCGTCCATTTTATTTGCCTGGTGGTGAGCAGGCAGGGCGTGCCCCTTGGCGCAGTGCCGCCGCAATGTGCTGGGAAGCGGGTATATCATGGCAACTATCAGAATACCCTACTGAACTGGTCCATCAGGCCTGGGAACGTAAAGTAAATTGCCCGAAAAGTTCGGCGGTGGGGCGCTTGTTTGATGCTGCGGCATCACTTACCGGTCTAATACAGGTAACCAGCTTTGAAGGACAAGGTCCTATGTTATTGGAGGCTACTGCGAGCAAGGGGGCCGCTGAAGCCATCGCGCTGCCATTGAGCCAGGATGCTTATGGCATCTGGCGTACGGATTGGGAGCCCTTATTAGGTCTGTTAATGGATAATTCGTTACCACTTGCAGACCGGGCCCGTTGCTTTCATGAAACAATGGCATATGCTCTGTTACAACAAGCTTTAAAACTACGCGAAAAGCATGGTGATTTTGCGGTAGGTATTAGTGGCGGGGTGTTTCAAAATCGGCTGTTAACTGAACAAGTTATAGTACTGTTAAAGCACCAAGGGTTTCGTTGCTATTTTCCGCAGAAAATATCGGTCAATGATGCTGGACTATGTTTTGGCCAAATCATGGAATTAAAGGGATTGTTACAGAATTGAATAGCGTATTATAAATAAGCATGACACATATATCTTTAGCTCATGGTAATGGCGGACGTTACATGCGAAAGCTTATTGAGGAGGTGTTCGCCAGTCAGCTGGCCAACCCGATACTTGATTCCAATGCCGACGCCATAACGCTACCGGCGCTTACCGGAGATCTTATGATGAGTGTGGATGGATTTACCGTAAAACCACTGGAATTCCCTGGTGGAAATATCGGTTCACTGGCGATTCATGGGACAGTAAACGATCTTGCCGTTAGCGGCGCCATTGCAAAATATCTCAGTTTGTCAGCCATCATCGAGGAAGGGTTGGAGTTGAGGACACTGCAACGTATTGTCCATGCGATGGCCGAGGCAGCCAAAGAATCTGGAGTACTGATTGTTTGTGGTGATACAAAAGTTGTGCCCCGAGGTGACGGTAGCGGGGTTTATTTCACCACGACGGGTATCGGTGTAAGAAAATGCGAATTTTCTATTGGATTGAAAAATATTATCTCTGGTGATCAGATATTGGTTAGCGGGCCTGTGGGTGATCACGGTACCGCGATTATGCTTGCACGAGAACAGTTCGGTCTTAACGCCGATGTCCAGTCTGATTCTGCCAATGTAATAGAGCTATGCAAAGCATTGTATGACTTGCCTGGACTGCGCTTTATGCGTGATCCCACGCGTGGTGGATTGGCCACCGTACTGCATGAAATTAATCGCGCAACAAAATTAGGTATACGTATGCATCAAGTAAATATCCCTGTGCGTGATACCGTGAATACTGTCTGCGAAATGCTTGGTTATGATCCATTATACCTGGCTTGTGAAGGCAGGGTTGTCGCAGTTGTGTCGGAAGATGATGCGGAGCAAGCCCTGAGCCTATGGCGAGCGCTACCGCAGGGCGGTGATAGTCAGATCATTGGTGAAGTTGATAGTAGCATATCGCAGGTTGTGTTAGAGACGCCACTCGGCGGGGAACGTATTTTGGAAGAACTGGAAGATGATCCCTTACCTAGAATTTGTTAGGTACGCTTTGACGGATTGCCACATCACACCAATACGCAGTTTGCGTAAGAAAAAACAGCGTAGTTAATGAAGTAAATGCAGGTTACCGCTTATCAAAAACAGTGCTTCAGCGAGACAAGTACCCCAGCCGAGCAGGTGATTAGTGATAAGTCCCGGATCAGAACGAGTACACGTTAGACCGTTAAATGTTGCTTGATCAGCGCCTCGTTTAAGTCTGGCATGTTACCGTTAGCTACATTGCGGCCATTGTTCATAATAATAAATTCCTGGCCCACGCGGCGCGCAAAGGGCAGTTTTTGTTCCACCAGCAACACGGTGAGGTTTTCCTCCCGATTTAGTTTTAAGATAACGTCGCCAATTTGCTGCACGATGTTAGGTTGAATGCCTTCGCAAGGTTCGTCGAGAATGAGCAGTTTGGGTTCGATCACCAGGGCACGCCCAATGGCCAGCTGTTGTTGCTGGCCGCCGGATAAGTCACCCCCGCGGCGTTGCAGCATGTCTTTTAATACCGGGAATAAGTCAAAAATGCGTTCGGGTATTACCCGTTTTTTGTCACGACGCGCCTGCAGGCCAATTTGTAAATTTTCTTCAACGGTCATTTGGCCAAAAATTTCACGGCCCTGAGGGACATAACCAATGCCCAGGTGTGCTCGGGCATCAGCGGGTTTTGTGGCAATGGGGTTGCCGTCGAATTCAATGCTGCCGGATTTTAGGGGTAACAACCCCATAATGGATTTCAATAGCGTGGTTTTACCCATACCATTACGCCCCATTAAGCAGGTACAGGTGCCCGCGTTAATGCTAACGTTCACATCCCATAAGGTGTGGCTTTCGCCATAATATTGATTCAGGTTGGAAATTGTCAGCACAAATTTATTCTCTTACCGGTTGGCCATGTTTATACGTGGCATCGAACGCCAATTCACTGCGCCAGTTACTCACCCAAGTAAACCTCAATGACGCGCGGGTCGTTTTGCACCTCATCCATGGTGCCTTCTGCCAGTACGCTGCCTTCGTGCAGCACGGTGACGGTACGTGCGATAGAGCGCACAAAATCCATATCATGCTCCACCACCACCACGGAGTGATCGCCAGCCAGGCCTGTTAACAATTCTGCCGTGCGCTCGGTTTCCTGCTGGGTCATGCCGGCAACCGGTTCATCGACTAATAATAACAAGGGGTTTTGCATTAATAACATGCCGATTTCCAGCCATTGGGTTTGCCCATGAGATAGTAGCGCGGCGCGTAAACGTTGCTGGCTGGTTAAGTGGACGGTTTCCAGTACTTCATCAATTTTATCCCGCTGTTCTCCGCTTAACCGGGCCACCAGGGTGGGCCATACGGTTTTGTCGGCATGCATCGCCAGTTCCAGGTTTTCAAACACCGTGTGGTCCGGGAATACGGTGGGTTTTTGAAATTTTCGGCCGATACCCACCTGGGCTATCTGGTATTCGTTCATCTGGGTCAGGTCCATGGTTTGACCAAAGAACACCGTGCCTTTGTCCGGTTTTGTTTTACCCGTAATGACATCCATCATCGTGGTTTTACCCGCGCCGTTGGGGCCGATAATGCAACGCAACTCGCCACTGTTGATGTACAGGGTCAGGTCGTTAATGGCTTTAAAGCCATCGAAGCTGACGCTCATATTTTCGATATACAGGATGGGGCCTTTGGTAACATCCACAATGCCGGGTTTGACGCTGCGCAGGCCCTGGATGAAGGGATAGCGTTTTTCAGCCACAAAATCGAAGACCCGGTCGCGTCGCATCACCTCGCGGATTTGCTCCCATTGCTTCACGTGTCGGACTCCACGCTTGCGGCCGGCGTGTTGCGGCGGTTTCTGATTTTGGTGACCCAGCCCACGATGCCTTTGGGCAGGAATATCGTGACCACAATAAACAGCGCCCCTAACGCGAATAACCAGACTTCCGGAAATGCGGCGGTAAAATAGGTTTTGGCGTAGTTAACTAAACCCGCACCTAATGCGGCACCATATAACGTGCCCCGACCACCCACGGCCACCCAGACCACCAGTTCGATGGAGTTTAGCGGTGAAAATTCTCCGGGGTTAATAATGCCCACCTGGGGGACATACAGCGCACCGGCAATGCCGGACAACACTGCTGAGAAGACAAATATCCAGAGTTTAAAACTTTCCACTTTGTAGCCCACAAAGCGTGCGCGGTCTTCGGCGTCGCGAATTGCAACAACAACGCGCCCGAATTTTGAGGTAACAATGTAACGGCATACCACATAAGTTAGTGCCAGGGTGATGGTGGATGCCAGGAATAACCCGATTCGGGTACGATCGTCCTGGAGGCTAAAACCCAGAATGTCTTTAAAGTCTGTTAAACCGTTGTTGCCACCAAACCCCATTTCATTACGGAAAAACGCCAACATCAGGGCATAGGTCAGTGCCTGTGTCATGATCGACAGGTATACCCCGGTAACGCGGGAACGAAATGCCAGCCAGCCAAACAGGAAAGCCAATAAGCCGGGAACCAGCATGACCATTAACATCGCGAACCAGAACATGTCAAAGCCGTACCAGTACCAGGGAAGCTCAGTCCAGTTAAGGAATACCATAAAGTCAGGCAGTAATGGATTGCCATACACACCGCGCTCGCCAACCTGCCGCATTAAATACATGCCCATGGCATAGCCGCCCAGGGCGAAAAAAGCGCCGTGTCCCAGGCTCAGGATGCCGCAATACCCCCAAACCAGGTCCAACGCGATGGCGAGTAATGCAAAGCTGAGGTATTTGCCTAATAAGGTGACGGTGTAGGTGGAAAGGTGAAAGGCGCTGCCTTCGGGGACTAATAAATTGCATATAGGCACAACAATCGCCAGTGCTGCCAACAGGCTTAAAAACAGTTTGCCACCGCGATCGCTGCTAAACAGGCGGGCCATAATACTGTTGTATTGCTGGTTATTGGGTTGCTTTACATTATGCTGCATTGGTTAGTGCTCCGCGGCACGGCCTTTTTGCGGGAACAGGCCACGGGGTTTTTTCTGAATAAACAGGATAATAAAAACCAGGACGATAATTTTTGCCAATACAGCCCCTGACCAGGGTTCCAGAAACTTGTTGATGACACCCAGGGACATACCGGCGACCAGGGTGCCCCACAGGTTTCCAACGCCACCAAATACCACGACCATGAACGAATCAATAATATAGGATTGACCAAGATTGGGGCCCACATTGGTGAGTTGGCTTAGCGCAACGCCTGCCACCCCGGCAATGCCTGAACCCAAGCCGAAGGTGAGTGCATCCACCCAATCGGTTTTTACACCCATGGCTTTTGCCATGGTTCGGTTTTGGGAAACGGCACGTACCTGCAGCCCCAGTGAGGTTTTCTTTAGAATCGCCATCAATGCGAAGAATACCATCAAGCTAAAAATAATGATGTAAAACCGGTTATAGGTAAACGACAGTGCGTTATTGATTTCCATGGTGCCACTCATCCATGCCGGGGTTTCAACCGAGCGATTGAGTGGTGAAAATACCGAGCGCACCAGTTGTTGCAGAATCAGGCTTATGCCGAAGGTTGCCAGTAGCGTTTCCAATGGGCGGCCATATAAAAAGCGGATCACACCGCGCTCGATGGCAATGCCAAACAGACCGGAAACGATAAATGCGGCCGGTATCGCAACAAACAGCGAGTATTCAATATGGTTCGGCATGAGGAGCTGTATCACATAAGTGGTGTAGGCGCCTATCATGATGAGTTCGCCATGGGCCATATTAATGACGCCCATCACGCCGAAGGTAATGGCAAGGCCAATGGCGGCCAGCAGCAGGACAGAGCCCAGGCTTAAGCCAAAGAATATGGTTTCGATGAGGGCGTAAAAATCCCGCTTGGTATTAATGTCATTTAAGGCGGATTGTGCGGCTTTACGGATGGCTTCGTCAGATTCAGTGAATGTGCCCTGGTCGTTTTTGGCCATTACCCCGCTTAATTGGTTATGGGCTTCGCTTGTGAGGCTGCGCCCCAGCGTTGCTATGGCGGACAGGCGTTGGGCCTTGTTGTCACTTTGTAAATCCACCACGGCAATGGCGGTTTGCATTGCCTCGACAACGTCGGCATCTTTTTCCTGCTTGATAAGCTGGCGAAACAAATTGGCGCTATCGGCGTCGACGTTTGCCAGCATGTCCATGACGGCTGTCAGCCGCACGTTGCTGTCATGGTGTTGCAGGTTGAGCTGCGCAATGGCACCCCGTAATTGTTTTCGGATGCGATTATTGGTGCTTACTTTTTTAAGGGTGCTTTTTTCCACGACCCCGAGTGATTTTTCGGTGAGTACGTCAGTAATGGCAGTGCCAGCATCCGTCGGGTTGATAATGACAATACGTTTGTCATCTTTACGGTAATAGAGCTTGCTATCCATCATTGTCTGGAATAGGGAGAGCGCCCGAGGGTCATTCAGGGTCTGTAATCGGGTAATTGCCGCGCCTTTTTTCTTGAAGCTTTTTTGCTTTAGGTAGTCAAGTGCTTGCAGGAAAAGTAGGTTTGAATTTTCCTCAGGGGTTTTTACTTCGGCTAAAGTGGAGGGGGAAACCGTGACGCTAATAAAGACAATTAGTGCCATGATGACAGGAATTAGCGGTTCGTGACGATTAAATATACAAAACTTGATTCCGTTGGTTTGTTTCATGGACTTATTATAATAATTGTAAGTAGCGTTTATACAGTGCTCAGGGTTCGTCTATCCCATTCAACTCATCGTCAAGGAGACCACTGTTACGAAGATCATCGCCAAGAAGCGCAAGTGTGGCTGGTTTGCCCTGATGATTTTTAAATATTGTCGATAAAAGTAACTTTATCTTGTTCGTCTATTATATAGACATATTTTGTCTGTGCCATGACCAAATCGTTGATAACATCGTTTGCAAGTAAAATGAGCCAACTTGAATGCAGTACCCCTAAGAGCCCTTAAGACTCAGCCTGGTAATCATAAACCATTTTATAGGTTGAGTAATTCACAATTTTTATAGGCTATCGATTAGCTTCAATAAAAACCCCCGGTCACGAATCACTTTTTATCGCATGCCACTAGCGCTAATCTTATGGTTGGTCAACATAATTTTAATGTGAATATTACACATTGTCTTTTTAACTGCTTCTGTATAATATAATTAATACCTCAAGTTTCGGGGTTCAAAATCCGGTATTCCCCAATAAGTTCACCCGCTACTTAAATTCCATTTCCAACGTAAATACATCGAGCTGAAGTGCCTGAACAAAAAAGTCTTCAACTCGTTTATCAATCGCTAGCATGATGATGTCTGTCGTTTTGCCAAAC
>Ga0316204_10011353_pt1 | contig 11171 bp, 9 predicted proteins | sample 6monrhotite_MG_2_FD_205661 | JGI IMG/M metagenome (GOLD analysis project Ga0316204, IMG submission 205661) | Microbial mat bacterial communities from mineral coupon in-situ incubated in ocean water Damariscotta River, Maine, United States -... | ecosystem: Environmental > Aquatic > Marine >...
CATGAAACATAGACCACAAGGCTACGGCGACAGTGTCTAGGTCACGTTCTTTGTCGCCTAAAAGGCGTCCAAGTGCGTTAATAAAGTCATTGTATAGATGGTCCATTGCACTTTGCAATAATGGGTTGTCACCCTCAAATAGTTCTTGTCGCCACAAGAGCTTGTAACGCTCAGGATGGTTTAGCCCGTAGGCTACACAGCTATTTACATAGACGTGAACCTGTTCTTCGTTGTCGCTTACGTTGGTGAGGGCTTTCTTAATGCTGCAATGCAGCTCTTCAAAAAGCACAATCGAAAGCGCTGTCAGTAAGGATTTTCTGTCAGAGAAATGATTAATAGGTGCTGCGTGAGAGACGCCAGCCTCGCGGGCCACGGCTCGTATGGTCACACCATTTTCACCTTCAGTATCTAATAGTGCTTTAGCACTTGCCAACAGCGCATTACGCAGGTTGCCATGGTGGAATTTTGTTTTCTTTTTTAAGGCCATATCATAGTAGCACACATTTATATTGACAGTGTCAATATTTAAGTTAAGTTGACATTGTCAATATTGTGAAGTGCCACTAAAGCAAAGGAAATTATGATGTATACAAAAGCAGTGATAGCTCTCGCTGGGGTGCTTTATATTCTGGTTTTGCCGTATCAGGAAATCAGTGCAACTCACTTGTTTAGTCCGGTTTGGTCAGGGCATGCACGTATGCATGAAGTTTGGCAGTTGGGTACTCATGCCTCGCTTGCTGTATTTGCGCTATGGTTGGCATATGTCCGCAATCAGCTGTTTTTGGCAGCAACAGTTTCGCAAATTGTTACTTTCCCGTTTGTGTTTGCCTACATCATTCGGGGCAGTTATGGCGGTGATATGTTTTACTCCGATGGTTCAGAGCTTTTAATGTACGGCATAAATCCGGCCTTTGGTATTATGGTAGTGTTGTCGGCTGCACTTGGGTTAGCAATGTATCTAACTCGCGGTGATATAACAAACGAGGCTGAATGATAGCGCTCTGACGAGGTTTTTTGTAAAACCCGAAGCGAACGATCAGGCTCCATAGTCTTGGGAGGCAGCGGTATATTCCGTTGCCTTTTTTGCGTGGAATGAGGGTAAAATCTAAAACTCGCCTTAATCCTGTGCGATTACTAAGGTTTCTGGTTGTGTCAAGGTGCTTTCTGGCCCATAACCGGCTTAGGAAGAACGCCTTCCGCGCTTTTGATCAAACACTTACTATGAGGCCTTAAATGCTATCCAAGCTACTCGGTATGTTTTCGTCTGATATGGCCATTGATTTGGGGACGGCCAATACGCTCGTTTATGTGAAAGGGCGTGGCATTGTTTTGAATGAACCATCCGTGGTTGCCATTAAAAGCGAACAGGGCCGGGACCGTGTAATTGCGGTTGGAGACGAAGCAAAATTGATGCTGGGGCGTACACCTTCCGGCATTCAGGCCATCCGCCCGCTGCGTGACGGTGTGATTGCGGATTTCCATATTGCAGAACAGATGATTAAGCACTTTATCCAAAAAGTGCATAACCGGTCATTTGCCAGCCCGCAGGTGGTTGTTTGTGTGCCGTCCGGTTCTACCGCTGTTGAACGCAAAGCAATTCAGGAAAGTGCAGAGCAAGCAGGTGCACGCAAAGTATATTTGATCGACGAACCAATGGCTGCCGCTATCGGCGCCGGGTTGCCGGTAACAGAACCCCAGGGTTCAATGATTGTGGATATTGGCGGCGGCACCACCGAGGTGGCTGTGATTTCACTGTGCGGTATTGTTTACGCCACGTCTGTGCGCGTAGGCGGTGATAAAATGGATGAGGCTTTAATCGCTTATATCCGCCGTAATCATAACTTGCTTATTGGTGAAGCAACTGCCGAGCGGATCAAAAAGGAAATTGGTACAGCTCTGGCACCGGAAGACGGTGTTGGCACTGAAATGACAATCAAAGGCCGTGATTTAATGAACGGTGTGCCGAAAGAACTGGAGATTAACCAGCTTCAAGTTGCGGAAGCACTGTCTGAAACGGTTAGTGCTATTGTTGAAGGTGTGAAAGTTGCGCTTGAACACACAGCACCGGAACTGGCATCTGATATAGTTGATTGCGGCGTTGTTCTAACCGGCGGTGGTGGTTTGCTGCGTGATTTGGATTCAGTGATCCGCAAAGCAACGGGTTTGCCGGTAACACTTGCAGAAGAGCCACTTACATGTGTGGCGCTGGGTACAGGCCGCGCACTGGAAGATGAAACTCTCCGCCTCGTTTTAACCGAAAGCTATTAAGCCTTTTATAGCAAGGCCTTTCAGGGGAGGAAGCCGCTGAGCCCGACGATGCAAACCGCAAGGTTGCCCGGCAATGGATCGGGTAGGCGCCGTGCGAGCCGTGGCCGTGAAACCTTGTGGTTTTACATGTTGATATCGGTGATATTCCTCTCGTTCGAAGCTTTTGGCCCCGGCATTCCAAAACAGATACGCGCCTTTGCAAATGATGTTGTTGCACCGGTACTTTATGTGCTTGAGCGCCCAGTGCGTGCCGTGCAGGGTGGATTGGAACGCCTGGCCGGTGTGGGCGATATTTACGTTGAAAATCAGTCTTTAAGGCAGGAAAACGAACGCCTGCTACAATGGCGTGAAGCTGCCATGCAGTTGGGTCGCGAAAATGATCGGCTGCGGAAGATTTTAAAAGTGCCAAAGCGCGAAGTGCCACCTGCAGCCACTGCGAGGGTAATCGGTGTTGGCGGCGGCACTTTTGAACGTAGTGTACTGGTAGGTGCGGGTTCCAGCGACAATGTTGTACAAGGGTATCCTGTTGTGGATGAAAGCGGACTTTTGGGCCGTGTTATTCATACCGGGCGGTGGACCAGCCGTGTTTTGCTTATCACCGACCTTAACAGCAGAATACCTGTTCGCGTTGAACGCTCCGGCGCACTTGCTATAGCCGAGGGACAAAATGAAGCGTTTTTACGCCTGCGTTTTTTACCGCGCGGCGTAAGTGTTCAGGTGGGTGACCGTATTCTTACGTCCGGCCACGGCGGCGCTTTTCCACCTGACTTACCGGTAGCGCGTGTGTCTGAAATAGCGGCAGACTATATTTATCTGGAGCCACTTGGTTTCCTGGGGAAGCTGGATTTCGTTCGTATAATGGCTTATCAGGCCGTGCCGGATGAAGATGCTTTGTTGCCCGTTGAGGACAAGGAGCAATCTGGTGGCTAAAGGTATCTCTCCAATGGTATCGGGTGGCCCGGTTGGTTTGATGCCGGTAGGCGTTACGCTGTTTTTGGCCATATTAATGCTTTTGCCAATTGGTAGCGGTGTTGCGAATGTTACCATGCCTCATCTGGTGTTGATTTCAGTATTTTACTGGCTTTCATCACGGCCTCTGTTGATGCCGTATGGTGCCTGTGCTGTTGTTGGTTTAGCGCTTGATTTGTGGCTGGATGTTCCTTTGGGGCTGAATATGGTGCTGTTGCTGTTGGCCCGGATTTTTGTGCTGGGGCAGCTCAAGCACTATAAAGGCCGTAACAGAATAGTGCACTGGGCTGTTTTTTCGGTGATGGCATTGGCGCTTTATGCGCTATCGTGGGTGATTATGTCGGTTGTAAATGGTATGTTATGGCCAGTGAAGCCGCTTGCGCTTCAGTGGTTGGTAACTGCTTTTTCTTATGCGCCGGTGGCGTTTGTTTTGGGCCGTTTAAGGCGCTGGGTTCTGTAAAGTTTTTAAGGATTGCTGAATAAAAATGGCGCGTGAGGGACAAAGATATCAGATGTTCAGCAAGCGCGCCTTTATGCTTGCCGGCATTCAGGGTGTTGCATTCACGACGTTGGCCGGGCGGCTGTATTATCTAACCATTATTAACGGTGAAAAATACCGCTTAAGAGCCGACAAAAACCGAATTTCAACCCGTATGGTGATACCCGAGCGCGGAGAAATTCTGGATCGTAACGATGTAAAACTGGCGGTAAATACACCGGATTTTACGGTGTACCTTATTCCGGAACAAGCGGGTGATCTTACTGCTACACTGGCCAAACTGGCGCGTATTGTGAAACTTGACAAGCGCAAGCTGGCTCGTGTGGTGCGCCAAATCAAGCGCCAAAGACAATTTTTGCCAATCTCTGTAGCCTCTGGCCTGGACTGGAAAACCTTTAGCAAAGTTAGCGTTAATATGCCTGAATTGCCGGGGGTATTAACGGATGCCGGCCTTAGCCGCTATTATCCAATGGGCCGTGATATAGCGCATATTGTGGGATATTTGGCGCGGCCAAATGAAGATGAAGTGGCCCTCACACGTATGTACCGGTTGCCGGGCTTTAAAGTTGGCAGGCAAGGATTGGAACGGCGTTTTGAAAATGAACTGCGCGGCAACCCTGGTGCGCGGCGTGTAGAAGTGAATGCTGTTGGACGCGAAATCCGGGAATTACCCCCGCGACGCGACGCCGTTAAAGGCGAAGATATAAAACTTGCTTTGGATTTACGCCTGCAAAAATTTGCGCTGGAACAACTGGGTGAAGAAGCTGCGGGAGCCGTGGTGATTGAGCTTGCCACAGGCGAGGTTGTTGCTCTCGCTTCAACGCCGACGTACGACCCAAATGAATTTACCCGGGGTATTAGCCAGGAAAATTATGATGGCCTGCTAAATGACCCGCGCAAACCACTTTTGAACAAGGCTTTATCCGGCCAGTATCCTCCGGGTTCAACTTTAAAAATGGTTGTGGCCCTTGCGGCGCTTGAGCAGGGCGTAATTACGGCTGATACTGAATTTTTCTGTAATGGCAAACACAAGCTGGGCGACCACACATTTCATTGCTGGAAAAGGCCGGGGCACGGTAAACAAAACCTGTTTGATGGCTTGGCCAACAGCTGTGATGTTTATTTTTATAACATCGCTCACAAGCTTGATATTGAACATATAGCCGAGATGTCGCGCCGTTTTGGGTTGGGCAGCGTGTTTAATATGGGGGTTGACGGTGAACGTAGTGGTTTGGTTCCAGACCGGCGCTGGAAGCGAGATTTTCTGAACGAATCCTGGCAATTGGGGGAAACATTGAATGTTTCAATCGGGCAGGGCGCGATGCTTGCGACACCGCTGCAACTTGCTGTAATGACAGCCCGGTTGGCAACAGGCCGGGAAATATACCCCAGTTTGGTAAGAAACCTTCCTTCCATTGAAGCAGCAACTTTTAACCAGATGCAGGTTAATCCGCTGCATTTGCGCTCTGTAAGGCGCGGTATGGAAATGGTGATGGAACCAAGGGGCACGGCCTTTGACCCGCGCCGTAGGAAAAGCGCGGTTAAGCAAGCTGGGAAAACTGGCACAGCACAGGTGCGTCGAATAACCAAGGAACAACGTGAAGCAGGCCTGTTGGACAACAACGAAAAGCCCTGGCAGGCACGTGACCATGCCCTTTTTGTTGGGTATGCTCCGGTAGAAAACCCGCGCTTTGCTGTATCTATCCTGGTGCAGCACGGCGGTGGCGGTTCCAGCACGGCGGCCCCAATTGGGCGGGTGTTGCTTGATAAAACGATTGAATTAATGCCAGCGAATGCAGGCATTCAACCAACAACCGCTTCAGACACAGCAGAAACAGCAGATAATGCTGATGCAATACCGATTTCTGACAGTGAAAGAGGGGGCAGATAATGGCTACTGGTCGTATGTTTGGCCCGCGCACGGTGCAGAAATCGTTGTTGCAACGCCTTATTGGCCTGAATTGGATTATTATTCTGCTTATTGTTGCTATTGCGGCAACGGGAACGGCAATGCTGTATTCTGTTGCTGGCGGGCAGGTTGATCCTTGGGCATCCCGGCATGCTATTCGGTTTGGGATTGCTTTTATAGCTATGCTTGTGATTGCGGTAACGGATATTCGCTATTGGATGGCACTTGCCTATCCCGCATGGGTGCTTGGTTTCTTGCTGCTGGTGTTGGTAGAGCTAACCGGGTCGATAGGCATGGGCGGCCAGCGTTGGCTGGATATTGGTTTTATGCGGGTGCAGCCCTCGGAGCTGATGAAAATAGCAGTTATTATGGCGCTTGCCCGCTTTTATCATGCGCGAACGTACACCCAGGGTCGCAACCTGTCGGCGCTTGTTGTGCCCAGTGTGTTGATTATGCTGCCTGCAATTTTGGTTATCAAGCAGCCTGACCTGGGTACTGGCCTGATGATTGTGGCGGGCGGTGCGGCTATTATGTTTGTTGCCGGTATTCCCGGCTGGATATTTGCCAGTATAGGCGCTGCCACGGTACCAGTTGCCTTCATTGTGTGGCCTGCACTTAATACGTATCAGCAAAATCGGGTTTTGACCTTTTTTAATCCGGAATCTGACCCACTGGGCGCGGGATATCAAATTACCCAATCAAAAATTGCCCTTGGTTCGGGTGGTATGACCGGAAAAGGGTTTCTCGAAGGCACCCAAAGCCATTTGAATTTTCTACCGGAAATGAAAACAGATTTTATATTCACTGTTCTGGTTGAAGAATTTGGCTTGATCGGCGCGGTAACGGTTTTGGTGTTATATGGAACCGTTCTTATGTACGGGCTGTTGATAGGGATCGGCTGCCGCAGTCAGTTTGGTCGTTTGCTGGCCTCTGGTTTGGCGATGTCGCTGTTCTTTTATATTTTAATCAATATAGGCATGGTAATGGGATTAATGCCGGTGGTGGGTGTGCCGCTGCCGCTTATATCTTATGGTGGTTCGGCAATGCTGACATGGGCCATCGCTTATGGTCTGATATTATCAGTTGCAACACACCGGCATGTAACGCTGGCGCCCAAGGGCAGCGGCTTGGCTTAGACAACCTGTGCAGCTGTACTTGCAGATGTCGGGGCTAGCTGTATGCTGAAGGCTATCATAAATCTGGGGAGGATTGGATGAGCATACTTAAAGCCGGAATTGTTTCGTCGTTACTGATGGCAGGAGCCGTTAGTGCAAGCGATCTGGATACTGATATTGCAAAGGATTATGCGTATCTGGAAGCGCTTTATATACATTTGCACAGCAACCCCGAAATTTCCTTTCAGGAAGAAAAAACTGCGGCGCGCATTGCGACAGAACTGCGCCAAATTGGTTTTGGTGTTACTGAAAATGTAGGCGGTCACGGCGTAGTTGCGGTGCTGAAAAATGGCGCTGGACCCACGGTTATGCTGCGCGCCGATATGGACGGGCTGCCAGTGAAGGAACAAACAGGGCTGACATTCGCAAGTGTTGCAACTACCACTGATGACAAAGGCACGCTGGTTCCTGCAATGCATGCCTGCGGGCACGATGTTCACATGACATCGCTTGTAGGAACGGCAAGGCGTTTGGTTGCTATGCAAGACAAATGGCAAGGCACGCTGGTTTTGATCGGCCAACCGGCGGAAGAGAGAGTTGGCGGCGCGAAAGCCATGCTGGCAGATGGTTTGTTTGAACGTTTTCCACGCCCGGATTATAATGTGGCACTTCATGTAAGCGCTACCCTTGCTGCCGGTGATATTGGTTTGGCTTCCGGCTATGCACTTGCCAACGTGGATTCGGTCGATATTGCAGTAAAAGGTGTTGGTGGACACGGTGCATACCCCCATACGACCAAAGATCCGATATTATTGGCCTCGCAAATTGTTGTGGCATTGCAAACGCTGGTTTCGCGGGAAACATCGCCGTTGGAACCTGCTGTTGTTACGGTGGGTTCGATGCATTCCGGCACCAAACACAATATTATTTCAGATGGTGCGCACCTTCAGCTGACAGTAAGGTCCTATTCTGCTGATGTTCGAAAAACTCTGCTGGAGGGCATAAAGCGTATCGCTGAATCTCAGGCGGCTTCCTACGGTTTACCTAAAGAATTGTGGCCTGAAGTATCCTATAGCGAAGGCACACCGGCAACCTACAATGACCCACAGCTGACTGGCCGGGTTACAGGCCTATTGGCTGAAAAATTTGGTGCTGATTATGTGCATAGTTTGTCCCCGGTAATGGGAGCTGAGGATTTTGCTTATTTCGGCCTTGTTGAGCCAAAAATTCCAAGCCTTATCTTTTGGCTTGGTGCGGCAAACCCTGCAGATGTTGCAGCAGCGGAACGAGGCGAGAAAAAGCTTTCCAGTTTGCACTCACCATTTTTTGCGCCCGACCGGGAAGACACGTTGAAGCGCGGTGTTGCAGCAATGAGTACTATTGTACTTGATCTGTTGGCGAAGCCAGATAGTTGAAAACCAGAGATACTAATGACAACCAACAGACTGGCGCCCCAAAAAATTAAAGGGTAAGGTAGGCTACAATTTTGCGAAGGGATTCCTGTGGCTCATAAACATGATCATGATACTTGTATCGAAAATGCTGTGGCAGATGCGGAGCGCATTTGTACTGCCCGTGGTACACGCTTTACCGACCTGCGCCGCCGGATACTTACCATGATATGGCAGGGGCACAAGGCTGTTAAGGCTTATGACCTTCTTGATCAGTTGGCGACAGAGGGCGGGTCTGCAAAGCCGCCAACAGTGTACCGCGCGCTTGATTTCCTTATGGATGAGGGGTTGGTGCATAAAATCGAATCTTTAAATGCCTATGTAGGGTGCCCGCACCCCGGCGATAGCCATGTTAGTCAATTTCTGATTTGTGATACCTGTGAAACGGTGGAAGAAATAGCATCTGATGCGCTTAGTTCAGCAGTAAATGCCGTAGCAGACGAATCCGGGTTTAAAATCAATAAGCAAACACTTGAACTTCATGGTCTTTGTAAACAGTGCGCACGCGATAAAAAAGCTGCCTGAAAATTTTAGTATGGTCTTTTGGTGCCTGGACCGGTAAATGGTCCGATGACAGCCATAAAGGCCGCCCAATGACAGCCCAATTGACAGCAGTGTAAATGGCAGCGCCTTATGGCTGAATTAGCAGACATTTCAAATACAGTTGCTGAATTTCTTCAGCTTGCGCGCCAGCAACTTGCTGATAGCGACAATAGTGCTGCCGAACAAACAGTGCGTGCCGTTATATTATTGGCACCAAAATCCGTAGACGGCTGGCATGCACTGGGTGAGATATTATCCGCTGAACCTGGTCGCCGCGCTGAAGCCGCCGAGGCCTTTTCAAAGGCATTGTTGCTTGATCCCGAAAACAAAGATGCCCTTGGGGGGCGCCGTGCGCTTGGTGACCGCGCCACAGCAGCCCCTACAAACGCTGAAAAACAACCAGCATTACCTCATTTGGCGGCAATGGGTGGCAAAGATCAGTTGATTGCCGATGCGCGAACAGCAGAAGCTGCCGAGCGCTGGCAAGAAGCGCGCAAATGCTGGGAAGATGTGTTGGCCACCGATGCCAGTGATACATGGGCATGGAGCCAATATGGCCATCTTTTGAGCGTACATTTGCATAATTATCCTGAAGCAGAAGCTGCCTTCAGGCGTGCGATTGAGGAAGACCCTACCGATGATTGGGCCTGGGGTAAGTTGGGCATTATGATTGCCGATTTTCAGGGCCGTATTACAGAAGGGCAAGCTTTGCTGCGGGAAGCTATCAGGATTGACCCATCAGAACCCTATTATCACGGCTGGCTTGGCTGGTCTTTGTATCGTCAAAGCGAAAATTTGGAAAAAGCCGAAACGGAACTGCTTGAGGCAACGCGCCTTCAGCCGGATTACCAGTGGGCACATTTTCACTTGGGGTATGTTCGCTATGTGATGGGGACTAAAGCCAAAGCTGCACAAGATAATTTTCGGCGCGCTATTGAACTGGAACCAACAGACATTGCCGCACTATATAATCTGGGCGCGCTCTATAGCGAGCAGATGGAGGATACGGGCCGGGCTGAAAAATGCTATTTGAAGGTCGTGAAGATTGATCCTGAGCACGTTGCCAGTCATTTCAAACTGGCAATGCTGTATGAAGAAGATATCGGAGACTTTGTTAAAGCCCGGTATCATTACCAGCAGATACTTTTGAGCCACCCCAAAGACCTAAGCGCCTTGCGTGCATTGGCTTACCTTTACAGCGAAAAAATGGAATGCTTCGCTGAAGCACGGCAGGTTTTTGTGGAGGCGCTCGCGGCCGCGCCAGATGATGCAGACCTGCATTATCGCTTTGGCTGCATGCTTTGGTATGAATTGGACGAAGGTTCTCTTGGTGTCACGCACCTGCGTAAAGCAACAGAGCTGGCGCCAGATATTGAATTGGGATGGGCATCGCTGGGCGAAGCGCTTATGGCTGGCATGGGAGACTTTGACGGCGCAGAGACCTGCTTTTTGAAAGCGCTTGAGCTTGAACCTGATTATTATTGGGTGCATGCACATTACGGCGCCATGCTTGGATCAGACCTGAAGCGGTACGAGGAGGCACGCAAGCACTTGATGGTGGCTGTTGAACTTGAACCAGGCTATGCTTGGGCCTGGACCCGGTACGGCATGTTGTTGTCTGAGCATGATAAAAACTTTGAGGGTGCACGCGCAGCCTTTGAAAAAGCAATTGCAGCAGATAGCGACGATATCACACCGCTGCTTGTGCTGGCTTCAATGAATTTGCTCACATTAAGAATGCCGGAAGCCGCGCAGCAGCAGTTAGCTTTGCTGGACCAAAAGGTGCCGGATAGCGGTGTGGTGAAAGCATTGTCTGCGCTTGTTGCAATGTATAAAAATCTTTATTCAGGCGAAGTTGACAGCTTGCTGGAGCACGCCACAGATTTAGAGGAAAGTAGCCATTGGTGTTGGCACACGCGCGCCGAGCATACGCTTTATGTGCGGGGTGATATTGGCGAAGCAGAAGAAATGCTGCTGCGGTCGATGCGTCTTGAACATGAATGTGCGCCGATTAGTTCTGATTTAGGGCTGGTTCGGCTGGCGCAGGGAGAGCAGGATATTGCGCGCGCGCTGTATGAAAAGGCCCTTGAAGACGACGACGAAAATGAAAACTGCTGGCGCATGTATGGTATGTTTTTATCTTATATTGGCGATGATCCGGCTTTGGTGGAAGAAGCCTTCGATCGTGCCATGGAATACGGCCCCTATAATTTTGAAAACAGCCTGTTTTTTGCCTATTATCTGCGCGCACTCGGCGGACGCGCAGCGGAAGCAGATGAATTGTGGGAACAAGCAGCAGCGATGGCACCAAAACATTTTGATCTTGCCAGTTGGGCTGAATTACATATGAAGCCTTTGGTGCTAAGACAGGTACTTTAGGCAGTTACCTATCAGGCAATGTTTTAAATATGGCAGCT
>Ga0316204_10011354_pt1 | contig 11171 bp, 6 predicted proteins | sample 6monrhotite_MG_2_FD_205661 | JGI IMG/M metagenome (GOLD analysis project Ga0316204, IMG submission 205661) | Microbial mat bacterial communities from mineral coupon in-situ incubated in ocean water Damariscotta River, Maine, United States -... | ecosystem: Environmental > Aquatic > Marine >...
AACCATTGTCGCTATTGCTAGTACATGTGTGTTAGTAGGCTGTAGTAACCCTGAAAAAGAACAACAAAACAAAATGGAAGAAAGTAAGCCCATGACAGAAAAGGTTGCAGAAGCCCCCATGTGGTTGGAAGAAGTCGAAGGCGAACAAGCCTTAACTAAAGTCAATGCATGGAACAAAGTTACGCTAGATAAGTTAATGGCAGATGAGCGATATACTCAGTACCTTGAGTCAGGATTAGAAATCGTCAATGCAAAAGATAAAATTCCTTATGGCACTTATCGTGGCGGGTTTGTTTACAATTTTTGGCAGGACGAAGAAAATATACGAGGTATGTTAAGAAGAACCAGCTTAGAAGAATACACCAAAGCTCAACCTAAATGGGAAGACTTACTCAGCATAGATAACCTATCGGCATTAGAAGAAAAAAACTGGGTGTATAAAGGTTCAGAATGTTTTGATGGCAATTATGATAGGTGCCTTTTATCCCTGTCTGATGGCGGCAAAGATTCGATTGAAATGCGTGAATGGGATCATTCCACACAATCTTTTGTTGAAAATGGCTTTGTAGTTCCTGAGTCTAGAACTGACATAAGTTGGAAAGATATTAATAACATCAATATCGCCACCAACTGGGGTGAAGGCACACTGACTGAAAGTGGTTATCCTTTTATTGTTAAGTCATTGCAAAGAGGACAAAAACTTAACCAAGCTAAACAAATCTTCGCAGGTAATCAATCAGATGTAGGGGTATTTCCTTTTTCTATCAAATTCGACGACAGCAATCTAAACATGGTGGTGCGTTCGATAACATTTTTTGAATCGGAATATTTTTGGCTTCCTGATGATGGACGTCAGGCAATTCAATTACCTTTGCCTAAAAAAGTGGAAGTAGAAGGGGTGTTCAAGGGGCAACTAGTGTTATCTCTGAAACAACAGTGGTCACCACAAGGTGCACAAGAAACCTTCAATAGTGGTGATTTGGTCTCTTTTGATCTTGCGCATTGGCTGCAAAAGCAAGAAATTAAAAACTTACAACTGGTTTACCATCCCGACGATCGAGCAACAATCGATGGGGTGTCTATTACCAGTAATAAACTTGTTTTAACACTGTTAGAAAATGTGGTGAGTAATATCTATCTGTATGACTTTAACAATAAATGGTCACAGGTAAAACTAGCCATGCCTGAGAACGGTTCGATGTCAGTTTCATCAGCCGATCAAGATAGTGATATTATTTTTATCAACCAAGAAAGTTTTATCGCGCCTGATACCCTGTTTAAGGTCGATGTTAACAATGTGCATATCGCGGCGATTAAATCTATTCCAGCCCGTTTCGATGCGTCAAATATAGTAGTAGAGCAATTTCAAACTAGTTCAAAAGACGCAGAGAAAATTCCCTATTTTGTTGTCAGGCAAAAAGACATAATATTTGATGGTAGCAACCCAACGTTGCAGTATGCTTATGGTGGTTTTCAAGTCTCATTAAAACCTAGTTATTCTGGACTACTTGGGAAAAACTGGCTTGAACAAGGCGGGGTTTATGTGTTGGCGAATATTCGTGGTGGTGGTGAATTTGGTCCTAATTGGCATCAAGCTGGGTTAAAAACAAAACGTCAGGTTATTTATGATGACATGATCGCTGTTGCTGAAGATGTCATCGCCAAAAAAATCACCTCAGCTAAACGTTTAGGCATAATGGGCGGCTCGAATGGTGGGTTGTTAATGGGTGTAATGTACACTCAAAGACCAGACCTATGGAACGCTGTTGTCTGTCAAGTACCTTTGTTGGATATGTTGCGTTATCACAAGTTATTAGCAGGGGCTTCCTGGGTCGGTGAATATGGTAGTCCTGATATCCCCAAAGAACGCGCGTTTTTAGAAAAAACATCCCCGGTACATAACATAGATCCACAGGGGGATTACCCATCAATTATGTTTGTTACTTCTACCAAAGACGATAGAGTGCATCCTGGGCATGCTAGAAAGATGGCGTATCTTTTAGAACAATATGGCCATGATTTTGAATATTATGAAAATATAGATGGCGGGCATTCAGCGTCAGCTAACTTGCAGGAAACAGCCAAAAGAACGGCTTTGGAATACACCTTTTTATCTCAAAAATTAATAGATTAATGCTAGAAAACAAACAGCAACACTATGCGCAATTGGCGCAACAAGTCGAAGCTATAGTTGCTGGAGAACAAGATTTAATCGCCAATATGGCAAATATCAGTGCGATACTTTATTGGGCTTTGGAGAAGGTCAACTGGGCTGGGTTTTATTTAGTAAAAGACCAGCAATTGGTTTTAGGGCCATTTCATGGTCAACCCGCCTGTATTCGCATCCCAATCGGAAAGGGTGTGTGTGGCACGGCAGTATCAGAAAATAGCATTCAATTGATTGAAGATGTGCATCAGTTTTCTGATCACATAGCCTGTGATGCCGCGTCTAATTCAGAAATTGTGTTACCTATTCGCCAAAATAACCAAGTTATTGCGGTATTAGATATAGACAGCCCAGACATTGCACGATTTGATCATGATGATAAATCCGGCTTAAACCAAATTGTAGCAATATTGCAAGCCACTTTACAGCATGCAGGGGAAGTCGACGTTAGGAGTGTTTGGTAGTGAAAAATACCATAGATATACAAGTTGTGCTCGCCACCGTTGAGGATATGGATTTTTGGGATGATAGAGCTTCTGAAGCGACGGATAGGATGAATACTATTCTACATATGCTCTACGATCACGCAGATGAAGATATCAATTCCACCTCTTTAGAGAATATGATCCAATATATTTGGGAAAATTGGCGAGAAGATGCACATTTACTCGATATAGATGAAGATGATTTGTATGACTGGGTTGACCAGCTACTAGCAACTTGGGATGATGAGCACCAAGAACCCCGTTAACGAACTAACTAGAAGACTGAATGGACAATCCACAAAAATTTTCGAACAGCAAAGAAGTCATTAACTTCTTAGTTGAACAATTCCCCGCTTGTTTTAGTACTAAGGGTGATGCTAAACCTTTAAAAATAGGTATTTTTCAAGATTTAGCAGAGCGTCTAGAAAGTGAAGAGCGAGTCAGTAAAACACTACTTCGTTCGTCATTAAGACACTACACTAATAGTTGGCGTTATTTGCATGGCATCAAAAAAGGCGCGCAACGTATTGATTTAGATGGTAAAGAAGTCGCAGCTATTGAAGAGGAACACGTAGAACATGCTAAAAAGCAACTTGATGAAAGTAAAGCTAAAGTAGCAGAAAAGCGTAAAGAACAAAAAGCGGCTGGTGTAGATGTAAAGAATACTTATAAAAAGAAAGATGCACCTAAATTTAAACCTACATCTAAAGTAGTAAAAAAAGAACAAACTAAGGTAAAACAGCCTCCTGCTGAACGATTAGAGCAACAACATATCGTAGCAGGAACTGCTGTCACCGTGAAAATTGGCAAGAGTCCAATGCCTGCAACTATTACTGATGTCAGTAAAGATGGCATTCAAGTGCAACTTGACACAGGTATGGTGGTCAAAGTTCAGTTGGAAAACTTGAGGTTGGCTCGTTCTAAGAGGTAAAAAAATGATTAAATCAATTAGTATTTCTGTGGCATCAGCATTATTGGTGATGAGTTTTGGCTCTATTGCAATAGAGAGTAGCTTGGGTGTGAAAGATTTGCCCAAATTGACCCAAGAGTCGCAACATGTGGCGTCAGCTAAAAGGGTGTCATCGCAATTTTTGCGGGCCCACTATAAACAAATTGATTTAGACGATGAGTTATCGCTCAAGATATTTGACCGCTTTGTTCGCTCTTTAGACTTCAATCGCAGTGTGTTCACTGCCGAAGATATTCAAGGTTTTGAAGGCTATAAAAGTAAGTTTGATGACGCCATAGAGCGGGGTAACTTGAGTATTGCCTATGAAATTTATCAGCTCAATCTGCAGCGCCGTGCACAAAGATACGAATACGCGTTAACCTTGTTAGATAAAGAATTTAACTTCGAACAGGCTAACGACAAGTTTATCTACGACCGTGAAGATGCTCAATGGGCTAAAAATACCAAAGAATTAGATGAATTATGGCGTCAAAGAGTTAAATATGATGCGCTTAATTTGAAATTGGCCGGTAAAGATTGGCCTAAAACCCAAGAATTACTGACTAAACGATATGAGCGTGCCATAAAACGTTTAACGCAAACCTCTAGCGAAGATGTTTTTCAAACCGTTATGAATTCGTTTGCCCGCAGCATTGAAGCGCATACCAGTTATCTATCTCCACGTAACGCTGAACGTTTCCAAATGGAAATGAACCTTTCTTTTGAAGGTATAGGCGCAGTTTTGCTCAGTGAAGATGACTATACGGTTATTCGAAGTGTTGTGCCTGGCGGTCCTGCTGACTTATCTAATAATATTAAACCTGAAGACAAAATAGTCGGTGTAGCCCAAGATGACGATGAATTCGTTGATATTATTGGCTGGCGTTTAGATGAAGTAGTAGAACTTATTAAAGGACCAAAAGGCAGCATTGTAAAACTACAAGTTGTAAAAGGGTCCTCAGAATCTTCAGTACCAGTGGTGGTTAAGCTGACTAGAGACAAAATAAAATTAGAAGACAGAGCAGCAAAATCTGAAGTTTACATCCCTAAGGATGGTCCAAACAAAGATCAAAAACTAGGGGTTATCTCAATACCATCCTTTTACAACAACTTACATAAAGACGTTAAGAAGGAAATTGACAATTTAAATGAACAAGGTGTGCAAGGTGTCATCGTTGATTTACGTGGTAATGGTGGTGGTTCTTTGACCGAAGCGACATTGCTTTCAGGCTTGTTCATTGATAAAGGTCCTGTAGTGCAAATTCGTGATGGCGCCGGGCGTATTCGCCTAGAAAAAGATGTTGATGGTAAAGTGTTTTATGATGGTCCGTTAACAGTGTTAGTTGACCGTTATAGTGCATCTGCTTCAGAAATATTTGCTGCGGCCATGCAGGATTACAATCGAGCAATAATATTAGGCGAACAGACCTTCGGTAAAGGGACTGTGCAACAACACCGTCCGCTGGGTCGAATTTATGATTTGTATGAAAATCCGTTAGGCAGTGTACAGTTCACTATAGCCAAGTTTTATCGAATTAATGGTGGCAGTACTCAGCATAAAGGTGTGATCCCAGACATTTTATTTCCTTCAGTTATAGAACATGCTGATTGGGGTGAAAGCCAAGAAGAAAACGCCTTGCCTTGGGACAGTATTGCTAGAGCCAATTACACAACTTTTGGTGAAAACAAAAATACCCTTAAAGGCCTAACAGACTTGCATAACCAAAGGATTAAGAAGGAATTCAACTATATTTACGAAGATGTAAAGCGTTACAAAATTAAGAAAGAAGATAAAACCATCTCTTTGGTGGAAACTGAACGACTAAAAGAAAAATCTGAAATTGAAAAACGTAATCTTATGCGCACTAATGAACGTCTTGCTCGTTTGGGTTTAGAAAAAGTAGAGAACTTAGATGACTTACCAGAAGAGCTTGAAACAGTGGACCCGTTTTTAGAAGAGGCAGCGAATATCACCTATGACGTTTTAACCATAGGTAAATACGCCATTAATAGCGAAAAGAACTAAAAAGGGGCTGCTTTATGCAGCCCTTAACGATTCAAAAATAATAATAATAATAATAAGGGCAACACATGGCTGCACGTGGAGAGTTTTCGTCTCGAATGGGATTTGTGCTGGCTGCCGCGGGGTCGGCGGTAGGATTAGGTAATATATGGGGGTTTCCAACTCAAGTCGCCAGTAATGGCGGCGCAGCATTTGTGCTGGTTTATATCATTTTGGCTTTTCTTTTGGCTTATCCAGTGCTGATGGCCGAATTAATCATAGGTCGCGCCACTCGTTCAAATATGGTCGATGCACTAGGTGAAATTTCTGGCAGTAACATAGGTCGCGCAACAGGTGTGTGGGGATTTGTCACTGTTTCGTTAATCCTTTCGTTTTATGCTTTAGTCGCTGGCTGGATGTTGTCCCACTTTTTGCAGACTATCAGCGATATGTTCGATCAAGAGACGATTTCAACTTGGTTAGTCTCGTCCTCTTATACTAGAGATATTCTTTTCAGCGGCATATTCCTTTGTTTAACGGCCAGTATAGTAACGGGAGGGGTTAGACAAGGTATCGAGCTATGGTCAGTTCGTTTAATGCCGGCTCTTTTTATTATTATTGCCTTATTGATTATCTATGTATCGACATTAGACGGTGCAGCAGCGGGCTGGAAAGCCTACTTGCTTCCCAATTTTAGTTTGATCATGGAGCCAGATTTATTGATCAGTGCAATGGGACAAGCCTTCTTCTCTATGTCATTAGGGGTAGGGACTATGTTGGTTTATGGATCTTACGTGAGTAAAAAAGAAAACTTACCTACCCTTGGGGTATCAGTAGCATTGGTGGACATTGGCGTGGCAATTTTAGCTGGAATGTTAATTATTCCGGCTATGTATGTGGCGTTACATAATGGTGTGAAAATATTTTCCGATAGCGGGGCATTAATAGAAGGTCCGAATCTGATTTTTGCAGTTTTGCCTTCTTTATTTGAAACTATGGGAACAGTTGGGGTATATGTGGCTTTTGTGTTTTTTGCCTTAATGATAATAGCGGCCCTGACGTCTTCAATATCTATGCTTGAAGTACCTGTTGCTTATGTGGTTGAAAGCAAAGGGATAGGCAGAAAGCGAGCGGTGTGGGCATTAACGTTAGTAGTATTTTTAATCAGTTCCATCATAGCATTCAATATGGATAGCTTATTCGGCCTAGTCATAGACTTAACCACTAAATATAGTCAGCCTTTATTGGGGTTAGTGTTATGTATTTTTGCTGGGTGGGTATGGAAGCGGGATCAAATATTGGCAGAACTGAAGCAAAGCAATGAGCAGGCTGAGCACAGTATATTTTGGAAAATTTGGCCATGGTATATACGTTTTGTATGTCCAGTGGTTATCGCTATTATGTTTTACCGTTCGATAGCGGGTTAAACCCCTAATATAAATGTAAACTCCATTTTGACCTTTCAGGATTGTAAAACGTTATGACAATTGAAAAACCAAAAGTAGAAGCCTCATTATCTGATGCACTTATTCCCATAGTGCTATTGGTTGCATTGTTAGGTGGGTCGGTATACTTATTTAAAGATAATTCCTCTTTTGGCCCTAACCAAATTGCCTTATTAGTCGCAATGGGCATAGCGGCCCTTATTGGCTTAAAAAATGGTTATAGTTGGGATGAGATTGAACAAGGCATAATCAAAGGGATTTCCCGCTCCTTAGGTGCCATTCTTATTTTATTAGCCGTAGGTTCGCTAATTGGTACTTGGATGTTGGCGGGTACCGTTCCTACCCTTATTTATTACGGTTTAGACTTATTAAACCCTTCAATGTTTTACGCCGCGACTTGCCTAATTTGTGCCATAGTTGCCATGAGTATAGGCAGTTCATGGACCACAGCTGCAACAGTAGGTGTGGCTCTGATGGGCGTGTCTATAGGCATGGGCATGTCAGAAGCAATTACCGCTGGCGCGATTATATCTGGGGCCTATTTCGGTGATAAAATATCACCTCTTTCAGAGACAACTAACTTGGCACCGGCTATTGCGGGTACTAATTTGTTTGAACATATTCAATACATGCTGTGGACAACCGTACCCAGTATTGTCATCACTCTGATTTTATTTGTGATCATTGGCCTAGGCGCTGATTTGCCTGAATCAGCCAGTGGCATCGAAGAAATGCAAACTTTGTTGCAGCAAGAGTTTAATTTGGGTTTACATATGCTGGTACCCTTGTTGGTATTGTTAACTATGGCGATTAAGAAAGTGCCGGCATTTCCAGCTGTGGCCATAGGCGCTTTGTTAGGTGGAATATGGGCGGCGGTGTTCCAACCTGAAGTTATTGCAAGTTTAGCTGGCGAGGGTGTAAGTGCACTTCGAGGTTCAATTGTAGTGGTATGGACGGCACTATTTGATGGTGTCTCTTTCTCAACACCGAGTGATACCTTGAATGATTTATTAAGTCGTGGTGGTATGTCGAGCATGCTGAATACTATTTGGTTAATTATGTGTGCTATGACTTTTGGTGCCGTATTGGAGAGAGTTGGGCTTCTCAAAAGAGTGGTCAGTGCGTTTTTAAAAGGTGCTACAACAGCAGGAGATATGATCACCCGAACAGTTTTAACCTGCATTGGTACTAATATTATCACCGCCGATCAATATATGGCGATTGTGATGCCAGGCAGAATGTACAAAAATGAATTTGAAAAACGTGGTTTACATCAGCTAAATTTATCCCGCAGCTTAGAAGATGGCGGAACATTAACCTCGCCACTAATTCCATGGAACACTTGTGGTGTGTATATGCATGGTGTATTGGCAGTGAACCCCTTAGACTATATTTTCTATACGTTTTTTAATTTGATTAACCCAGTTTTAGCTATTATTTATGCTTATTTAGGTATTAAAATTTTACGTATCCCTATTCCTGAGCCTGAAGCGGCTCAAAAACAACAGTCAATAGCAACAAAGGCTTAATATGCTGACTTGCTGTCTAATCAGCAAGTCTTGTATGCTCTATTAAATCTTATTCATTTTTGAGGATATAATGCCCACTATTATTCCCGCTGTAAAAAAACGCGCTGATTACCAGCAACCAGATTTTTTAATCAATCAGGTTGATCTAGAATTTACCTTGATTGAAACAAACACGAAAGTAATCTGTGTATCACAAGTAACCAGAAACGGGCAACATAACAACCCACTTGTTTTAGATGGTGCAGGCATTAAGTTATCTTCTGTGCACATTAATGGCGTAGCTATTAGCAATTACCAACAATCAGACAGCACCCTGACTATTGATACTGATAGCAATGAATTTGAATTAAGAATCGAAAACACCATCAACCCGAAAGGTAACTCTAGCCTAGAGGGCTTATATCTTTCAGCTGGGGCTTATTGCACCCAATGCGAGGCTGAAGGGTTTAGGAAAATTACTTACTTTTTGGACAGACCTGATGTGCTGGCTAAATATGATGTCACTGTTATTGCCGACAAAAATGACTTTCCCTTTCTACTTTCTAATGGCAATAAGGTCGATTCAGGGGACTTGTCAGGTGGAATGCACTGGGTAAAATGGTCTGATCCGTTCAAAAAACCCTGTTATTTGTTCGCTTTAGTGGCGGGGGATTTCGACCTGTTAGAAGACACCTTTGTTACCCAGTCTGGCAGAACTATTGCTTTAGAGCTATTTGTAGATAAAGGCATGCTTGGCCGAGGGCAACACGCTCTTGATTCACTAAAAAAAGCCATGAGATGGGACGAAACTGAGTTTTCTCTTGAGTACGACCTTGATGTCTACATGATAGTCGCGGTGGACTTTTTTAACATGGGAGCCATGGAGAACAAAGGCCTAAACGTATTTAACAGTAAATTTGTGTTGGCCGATGCACAAACCGCCACAGATGAAGATTATTTTAATATTGAGGCTGTCATTGCCCACGAGTACTTCCACAATTGGACCGGTAATAGGGTGACCTGCCGTGATTGGTTCCAATTAAGTTTAAAAGAGGGGTTAACCGTTTTTCGTGATCAGCAATTTAGTGCCGACATGTCTTCACCCATAGTGAATCGTATTCAAAACGTCAGGATCATTCGAGAGCGGCAGTTTGCCGAAGATGCCAGTGCTATGTCACATCCAATCAGGCCGGATGCAGTGATTGAAATGAATAATTTCTATACCGTCACTGTGTATGACAAAGGTTCTGAAGTGATCAGAATGCTGTTCACCTTGTTAGGTAAAACAGGATTTTTAGCGGGTATCAAATTGTACTTCAAACGATTTGATGGACAAGCCGTCACTTGTGATGACTTTGTACAAGCCATGCAAGATGCCAATGATAAAGACCTAGCACAGTTTAGGCGCTGGTATAGTCAATCGGGCACTCCTCAGATAGTTGTGAAAGACTTTTATGATCCAAGTTCAAAAACCTATCGAATCGAATTTGAACAGAAACATGCTGCTACTTTTGATCAGAGCGAAAAACAAAACTTGGTTATTCCTATTCAATTTAGTTTGCTCAATGACAAACTTGAATCTTTTAAGTTGGGAGATGCCGAGGAGGAACAAACAACACTAGCACTGCATGACAGTAAACAAAGTCTCATATTCAAAGATCTAGATTCTAAGCCTATTCCTTCATTACTTCACGGTTTTAGTGCTCCGGTAAAGCTTGATTACGGATACAGCCAGCAGCAATTAGGCAAAGTTATGTTGGGCTCACCTGATGAATTTGCCCGTTGGGATGCCGGTCAAAAGTTATTTAGTGATTGTATCCATAATTTAGCGGGTAAGACCGAACAGCAGCAAACGGCAGCAATTAATCAAACAGTCGCCATGTTTGAACCCATTATTCAGGCTAGGGATATTTCCTTGGCATTAAAAGCCGAAATACTCACCTTACCCAGTTTTGAGACCTTGTTCCAACAAATGGACTCGGTGGATATTGACACCTTAAATCAGTCACGAAAACGATTATTCAAAGCGTTAGCACAAAGATTCCAAACGAATTGGTTAACTCAGTATTCGGCCTTTGAAAAGCAACCTTATGCCTACCAGTCAATACAAGTTGAACAAAGAAAAATGCGTAATCTGGCCCTCAAATATTTATCCCTGTCTGGGTACTCTGATGTTGAACAATTATTAACTGAGCAGTTTAATGGTGCAGATAATATGACAGATTCCTTGGGGGTGCTTGGTGCAGCGCAATTTGGTGACTTGGCCTTATTTGAAGAGCTGATGTTAAAGTTTGAACAAAAATGGCAAGCTGATCCACTTGTTTTGGATAAGTGGTTTGCCTTACACGCTAATACCGATAGGACAGATATTTTAGCGCGTATTAGCATGTTAATGGGGCACAGCCAATTCACCATCAATAATCCTAATAGAGTGAGAGCATTAATCGGGACTTTTTGCTTTTTTAATGTCGCTGGTTTTCACAATATTGATGGCACGGGCTATAAGTTTGTAGCTGATTATCTAATAAAGTTAAATGAGGTTAACCCGCAAATTGCTGCTCGGATCATTACACCCTTAATACAATGGCAAAAAGTGGATAAAACCAGACAACAAC
>Ga0316204_10011355_pt1 | contig 11170 bp, 7 predicted proteins | sample 6monrhotite_MG_2_FD_205661 | JGI IMG/M metagenome (GOLD analysis project Ga0316204, IMG submission 205661) | Microbial mat bacterial communities from mineral coupon in-situ incubated in ocean water Damariscotta River, Maine, United States -... | ecosystem: Environmental > Aquatic > Marine >...
TCTCCCTGGTCGGGGCACTTCGCCGCAATGGTCCCAGTGCGCCCTCAGCTGGCAGGCAGACGACTGATCGCTTGTAGCCTTCCAGGATCGACTGGAGGTAGCGCGGGCGTTCCCCCAGCCTGCGTGGCCTCACCGCCCTGGTCGACAACGGCGCAGGCTTACCGTCATCGAGCCCAGGAGGGGAGAGGAGAGAGGTACGGGGTGGGACCGGGACACAGGTGGGAGAGGCTCCGCACCCACTGTGGCTTCACGAACAGCCTCCGATTGTTGCGCGGAGGACTGGATGGGAGATGGGTCGTCACCACGGGGATTGTTGGTGCAGGATGCCAAGCCTGGGTGGCACCTGAGACCAGGTGCTGCAACGCGACAACCTCTCAGAGACGTGTGGGGCCACAGATAGCGACGACGATGAGAACGACCTCCGTTAGGCGGCCATGCAGATGGTCCACGACGGCCACAACAACGGCCACAACAACGGCCACAGCTGGGAGCCTGTCACAGACCTTCCGAACCAGTCCGGCACCGCTAAACCAGTGTCGCTACCTTTGAACCAGTCTCGCTGCAGCTACCGCTGAATAAGTCTCGCTACCACTGAGCCAGTCCCCCTGTCGCTGAACCAGTCATCTCACCGCTGCCACAACCCCTCGGGCCGCTGAGTTTGTCGACGTCGACTCCAAGGTTTCAGCCCGCACCCGGGTTGGCGTCCTGCGCCAACAAGCCCAGTGGTGACGACCCATTCCCGAGCCAGTCCTACGCGCAACAATCGGAGGCTGTTCAAGAAGCAACAGTGGGTGCGGAGCCTCTCACACCGTGTGTCCCGGTCCCCACGCCCCTCTCTCCTCTCCCCTCCTGGGCTCGATGACGGTAAGCCTGCGCCGTTGTCGACCAGGGCGGTGAGTCCACGCAGGCTGGGGGAACGCCCGCGCTACCTCCAGTCGATCCTGGAAGGCTACAAGCGATCAGTCGTCTGCCTGCCAGCTGAGGGCGCACTGGGACCATTGCGGCGAAGTGCCCCGACCAGGGAGATTCGGGCGTGTGTGACGCAAGCTGCACGGCACCGGCCACCAAACCTTGTCGACTTGACGCTAACGAATCGTCCGGGGATTCGTTAGCGCAGCGAGCACACGTCGAATCTACCCAGGGGCACCGCGCCACCACAGAGGTTCGGGAAGTCCAACAACACAACAGGCAGAACGACGGCGCCTCGACGAGACGCTCAAACTACGAGCCCGCGACTGCCGATACCGCTCTCGCCAGTCCCATCAACCTCCGTCAAACCGAGCCGAACCAACCGACCCCGCCGACCCCGACGACCCCGACGACCCACCGACCCGCCGACCCGCCGACCCGCCGACCCGCCGACCCACCGACCCACCGACCCGCCGACCCACCGACGATCCGAACAAGACCTATAAAGACTAAGGACCACAAACATCGATATTAAGAACGTAGCTACCACTAGTACTGTAACTATCAACAACAATAAGCACAGACTCCCCCACACTGAACACCTGATCCAGCGCAGAAGGCCCACTAATACTGATGCCGTCATCGTCGCAGGAAGCCTCCTCGCTGCCGCAGTCATCGAGGGTATACAGCACCGTATCGATGGCTGAACCGTCCGTATCGATGGTGTAGCAGTCTGAGGAAGGCGCAGTCCAGAGGAAGACCACATCCTCGCTGCCGCTGGTGCTGGCGTCGCAGCTACCCGTGAAAGCGTCACCGCCGCCCAGCGTTGTCCCGCTGGCTACGGCCGCGCCGGTCGCGCTGCCGAGGTCGGTGTCGTAGTCGACGCAGGCGCAGGTTCCGATGGCGGTCGTCTCGGTCTCGATACAGTCGACGGTGATGTCATCGACGGTGATCTCCGCGGTGGCGCCGCCGTCGGCTGCGCCGAAGCCCAGCATCAGATCCCCCGTGAGGTCGTAGCCGAAGGCGGTCCCCGCGAGGACCGAGGTGCCGTCCAGCCACATCTCGTAGGTGCCGGTGTCGAAGAAGATCTCCACCAGCACCTCGCCGGCGTTCAGGAAGCCTGTCGCGCAGACCGTGTCGTCGAAGGCCACCTCCGAGAAGTCACCGCCGTCGGTCTCGGTCTCCATCAGCGCGCAGTGCGGGTACTCGCTGGAGTCGGCGATGCCGGGATCGCCGTCTGTGCCGAGGCCGTTGTCGTAGAGATCCAGCTCGAAGGTGTAGCCGACGTAGCCCTCCAGGCCGAGGGCGCCGCCCGCGTCGCCGAGGCTGCAGACGTCGTTCTCCTGGAGGATGGCGAAGGCCATTCCGTCGGCGGCGTCGCCGAAGCCGCCGCTGGAGATGTCGACGATGAAGCTGACGAAGAGAGACTCGTCTGCTGGGAAGAGGGGGGTCAGGAAGGCCGTGGAGGCCTGGCTGCCGGTGACGCCGTCGAGGAGCTGGAGGCGGGTGTTGCCGGACGAGGTGACCTCGACGGCGGCGCCGTTGAGGGCCATGTCCTCCGCATCGACGCCGTCCTCGAAGTCGGCGGTGAACCACGCGTAGTCGATCTCGCCGTCGCAGTCGTTGTCGATGCCGTCGCAGGCTTCGGTGGCGTCCGGGTTGACGTCGCCGCCGCTGAAGGAGTCGTCGCAGTCGCCCTCGCAGGTGGTGTAGCCGTCAGCGTCCCCGTCGTCCTGGTTCAGGGCGCCGTCGCTGTCGTCGCAGTCCGTGTCATCCAGCGAGTAGCCGGACTTCGGCGCCTCGCAGAAGTCGGCGGGGCTGGCGGGATCGCCGTAGCCGTCGCCGTCGTCGTCGAGGAACCAGACGGTGAGGGTCTGGTAGTTGTCGTCGAGGGGCGCGCAGTCGACGCTGTCGTCGGCGCCGTCGTCGTCGTCGTCGGTGTCCACGTCGTCGCACTCGCCGTCGCCGTCCGTGTCGCCCTCGGCGTCGTCGCCGTCGCAGAGGTCGAGGCTGTCGCAGACGCCGTCCTTGTCCGTGTCGCCCGTGCCGTCGTCGCCGTCGCAGAGGTCGATGTCATCGCAGACACCGTCGAAGTCCGCGTCCGCGAGCCCCTCATCGGCGACCTCGTCGCAGTTCTGGTCGAGGCCGTCGCAGACCTCGGTGGCCCCTGGGTGGATCGCGCCGTCGTCGTCGACGCAGTCGGTGTTCTCCAGGGAGATGCCGCCGTCGGGGGCGTCGCAGTAGAGCACCTCCTCGGCGTCCGTGCCGCCGTAGCCGTCGCCGTCGCCGTCCACGTAGAAGAGCGTGGCGCCTTCGGCGCCTTCGGGGTCCATGTCGTCCGCGAAGCCGTCGCAGTCCTCGTCGAGGTCGTCCGCGTCGCAGACCTCGTCGGCGCCCGGGTTGATGGCTTCGTTGTCATCGTCGCAGTCGACGCTGGCGTCGTAGCCGTCGCCGTCCGCGTCCGGCGGGGCGGTGTCGGTGACGGCGGTGTCCGTGACCCCGGTGTCGTCCGTGCCCCCGGTGTCGTCGGTGAGGCCAGTGTCGTCGGTGAGGCCCGTGTCGTCTGTGGTCTCCGTGTCGTCCGCGGGGACGGTGGGACCGCCGGAGTCCACGTGTGGGACGAGCGGCTTGAACGAGAGCAGGTCACAGCCCGGCGTCAGGGCCAGCAACCCGAGAGAGACGATGCAGCACAGGGGGCTGATCAGAGGCTTGTTCATGGGTGCGTCTCCTGAGGGGGCTACCAACGCAGGCCGCCGCCGACGGAGACCGTCGCCAGCAGGCCGGAGGACCAACCCACCTGGGTATCCACGAGGAAGGTGCCCCTGTCCTGGATGGGGAACCAGCGGGCTGCGGTGAGGGCGGCGCCGGGGCGGACCGTCCAGCTATCGATGCCGCCGTCGGGGGCCTCGAGGTAGCCGAAGCCGCCGATGAGATCGACGCCCAGGTCGTACTCGCTCAGGCGGTAGACGCCGCCGATGGAGAGCGGGAGCTGGGAGGTCTCCGCGCCGCTGAGCAGGCCGAAGCTGGCCTGGACGCCGAAGCGCTCGTTGAGCGCGAAGCGGCTGGCGAGGTCCAGCCGGAGGCGCACGCCGTCGCTGGTCGGCTCGACCTGGGCGCCGTAGCCGCCGCCGATCGAGGCCGCGACCGCTGAGAACGGGGCGCCGGCCTCGTCGCCGGTGGTGATGGTGCCGGCGGGCTCGTCCTGCCGGTTCTTTCGCTTGTCCTTGTCTTTGGCCTTGTCCTTATCCTTGTCCCTATCCTCGTTGTCTTTGTCCTCGCTGTCGCTAGCGTCGGCGCCGCCGTCTCCCTTGTCGTCGCCGCCCTCACCCGGGCCGTCCGGTTTGTCCGGGCCGTCCGGTGTGTGTGGGCCGTTGTCGCCGTCGCCGCGCTCCCGTCCCTCCGGGGCGATGGCCTCCAGAATGCCCAGCGCCGTCCCCACGAACCGCAGGGCGTTCGCTTCGAGGTCCGTCATATCGCGCAGGAGCGGCGGCGCGTCAGGGAGGATCTCGGCGACCTTGCCGGCGGTGGCGAGCACCTCACCGGTCGGGTTTCGCACCCGGACCGCCCCCTCCTCGACCAGCACGGCGAAGCTCTCGCCGCCGGACTCCACCTTGAAGGCCGTGCCCTCGACGACGGCCTCGCTGGAGCCCCAGCTGATCTTGAAGTAGTCGGAGACCTCCACGAACATGGCGCCCAGCTCGTGGGTGATGCCCCACTCCTCCAGCACCACCGTGGTGTCCTCGTAGATGGTGATGACCTCGCCGTCGTCGCGGCTGATCTCCAGGCGGGCCTGCTCGGTGATGATGCGGTCGGTGGACATCAGCGCGAAGCCCAGGTTGGGCTGACTCCGCTGACCGCTCCGCTCGACCCAGGCCTCGGTCGCCTGGGAGACCGGCGACCACTCGCCGGCGTCATCCATTTCATGGGGTTGGATGACCTGCCCGTAGGGGGCTGCTTGAGCGTGGACCGCCGCGGGGAGCAGCGCCGACAACAGGAGCCCCCCTCCAAGGAGTCGGTTCAGCGAGTACAAGGCGTATCTCCGAGGTTTTGCGCGGGCGCACAATACCGCAGTTCGTCGAGCTGTCAGAGCAGCAGCTCCAACTCCCGGCTCTCGCCGCGCAGCTCCTGGTCCCCGACCTTGAGGTAGCCGGGCTCGCCTTCGGGCTTGTGGAGCACGATCTTGTCGGGCTTCTCGCGCCACTCCGCGTTCAAGCGGACCTCTCCGCCGACGGCGTGGAGCTGCACCGGCCCGAAGCGGGTGGGGGCGCCCTCCAGCAGGGTCTCCCGATCCCACCAGCGCCGGTCCGCGCCCTGGAAGAGGTGCAGCGTGCCGCGCTCCTCGCGGATGACGAGGTTTCGGCAGAGCATGGCGTAGTCCGCGGCGGCCCAGGCGTAGTCGCCGTCGCCCATCACGCCGCCTCGCTCGGGGTGAAAGGCCTCGGGCCAGCAGCCGGTGGGGGAGGCGTGCTCCGCGAGGTAGTCCAGGTGCCTGGTGCAGCCCTCGTCGTTGAGCGCCAGGCGGCACTGGGCGAGGTGGCAGGTGAGGTAGGGGTTCACCCCGCAGTGCACCACGTCGTGGAAGAGGCCCTGGCCGTGCAGGCAGTGGGCGGCGAGCCAGTCGACGGTCGAGCGCATGTGGGGCTCGCTCGGCGCGAAGATGCCTAGCGGCCAAACCCCGACGAGGGCGCTGGTCGCCGCCGAGTCCATTCGACGGCCCGGCGCGGCGGGCACGGGGCCGTCGCCCATCTTGCGGCGCAGGCCCTCCAGCATGCGGCCGTGGGCCAGCGAGAACTCCCGGGCCTCGGCCTCCCGGCCCAGCATGCGCGCGGCGAAGGAGACCTCCCGCAGGCCGGCGCAGGCCCAGATCGCGTCCCAGTAGTAGCGGTCCGCGGGGCCGAGGTGCTCGGCGGACCAGCCGGCGGGCATCAGGGAGTCCTCCTCCGTCGCGAGGATCCAGCGCCCGGCGCGGGCGAGGGCGGGCCAGACGTCTCTCAGCAGGCGGCTGTCGCCGGAGAGCCGGGCGTAGTCCACCAGCGTCCAGATGGCCTGTCCGGTGCCGTCCCACTCGCCGTTCTGGGAGAGCCAGGCGCCGGAGCGAGCCTGACGGCGGGGGTAGGTGCTCAGGACATCACGGGCGCGGCGCAGGAAGCCGAGGCGGGCGAGTGCGGCGAGGTGGTAGGCGGCGTCGCGGTACCAGAAGGTGGTGTAGGTGGAGGGGCCGGGGGTGACCGTGTCGGCGTCCACCAGGGCGAGCAGGGTCGCCCGACAGGACTTGAAGAGGGCGTCGTGGACGGGCAGCTCCATGCGGGCGCCGGCGCGGGTGACGCCTTCCCAGTCAGCCCGGGAGCCGCGCAGGAGGCGGGTGGCGCTGGCTTGACGGAGGGCCTCGCCGACCTCCTCGTTGCCCGCGGCGTAGAGGGTGCGCTTGAAGGTGTCGCCCGGGGAGAGGTTCAGCCGGTAGATCTCGCAGCCGGTGGCCTGGCCCACGTCGCACTCGACGAGGTCCGCCCGCGCGCCGCGCTGGGCCTCGACGCTGTTGTCGCGCAGCACGCCGCCGATGCGCTGGTAGACGTCGCCGTCGCGCCACCGCGACAGGTAGACCTCGTTGCCGGGGTGCGGGACGAAGGCGTAGGGGCGGTCGTCCGCGAGCCACCAGCCGTCCTCGCGGCGCTCCAGCTTGAACAGGGGCGCGGCGCCCTCGGGGTTGGCCGGGCGGATCGCGAAGCCGATGCGGACCGGCCGGGGCGCGGGGGCGTCCAGGCGGACCCGGGCGGTGACGCCGAAGACGACCTGACCCTGAACCACGGCGGGGAAGACGTCGACCTGAACCACCACATCGGCGCGCCGGGCGGTGGTGCGGATCATGGGCTGATCGCCGAGGCGCTCCTGGCTCAGCTCGCCGCCCGCGTCCGTGCCCCAGCCGGGCAGGGGACCGAGGGTGTACATGCGGCGGGCGTCGCCGATCCAGACGGCGATGGAGGGGCCGTCGTGGATGGGGGTGACCCAGCCGCCGGGGTCGACCACGGCCTCGCGCTCCCAGCCGGGCAGGCCCACGGTGGTCCAGTTGCGGTAGGAGACGTTCAGGTGCAGCGGGAGGATGGAGCGCGGCACAAAGCCGGGGTCGGCCGGATCGGTCTGTCGGGCGATGGCGTAGGGCCAGGGGCGGTCGCGGCCCACGGACAGCAGCCGGGAGGTGAGCACGCCGCGGGTGAGGATGCGCGCGCCGGGCGCGAGCCCCTCGGTCGGCAGCCCGCCGCCGCCCTCGAGCGCGCGCAGCGCCCGGGTGCAGCGGGTGACGAAGCGGGCGTCCTCTCGCTGGAACGCCCGCGCGAGATCTCTCAGCCGGTTCGCCATTGTCGGCTCCTGGCGACCTCGGCCTGGTAGGCGAGCGCCTCCTCGGTGCGGCGCTCCTCGTCCCACCCGAGCAGCTCGCCCATGCGCTCGGCGACGATGTCGGTGGCGCCGAGGCCCTGGTCGTAGTTTCGGTAATAGAGCTGGGTGCGGCGGACCATGAAGTCCGAGACCGTGACGGCCAGCTCTCGGAGCACCGTCCAGTCCACCTCGGCGAGGATCTCCGGCCGGCCCTCGGCCAGCTGGCCCCGCAGGCGCTGGTTCTCCAGCGCGAGCTTCGCGATGTCGATGGCGCGGGTGCCGTAGCGGTTGGCGAGGTAGGTCGCCGTCGCGGGCTCGATGGCGTCGCAGACCCCGCGGACCTCAGCGGCGAGCTTCTCGACGTCGTCGTCCTCGGGCCAGCCGACCGCGCCGGGCAGGGGCTCGCGCCCGGTCTGGGCCTCCTGGGCGTCGGGGATCTGCCCCAGCATGGCGAGCATGGCCATGGCCTTGCTGACGACCTCGGCGCCCATGCGCCGGTAGGTGGTGAGCTTGCCGCCGGCGATGGTGATGAGGCCGTCGCGGTCCACGAAGATCTCGTGCTCGCGGGAGACGGCGGACTCGCTGCCCTCCTGGGAGATGAGCGGCCGCAGGCCGGCCCAGGTCGCGATGACGTCGTCGGGGACGAGGTCGCAGCCGGGGAAGAAGTGGTTCACGGCGGCGAGCAGGTAGTCGACATCCGAGCGGGTCGCGGCGACCTCGGCGGGGTCGCCATGGAAGTCGGTGTCGGTGGTGCCGATGTAGGTGCGGTCGCCCCAGGGGATGGTGAAGAGCACCCGCCCGTCATCGGGGTGGGTGTGAACGACCGCCCAGTCGGTGGGCAGGCGGGCGGCGTCGATGACGATGTGCACGCCCTTGGTGGGTCGCAGCAGGCGCTCGCCGCCGCTGCCCATGGCGCGGGTGCGGTCCGTCCAGGGGCCGGTGGCGTTGATGACCACGGTGGCCTTGAGGTCGAAGTCGATGGCCTCGTTGTTCAGAGTGTCCCTCACCCTGGCGCCGCAGATGCGGCCGTCGCGGCCCCGGACGAAGCCGGTGACGCGGGTGTAGTTCAGGGCGACCCCGTCGCCGTTCAGGCCATCGAGGATGGTCTCCAGGGTGAGCCGGGCGTCGTCAGTGGCGCAGTCGTAGTAGAGCGGCGCGCCCTTCAGCCCTTCCTGGGAGAGGAGGGGGATGCTCTCCTTGATCTGCTTGTTGGAGAGGGTCTTGTGGGTCTTGGGCGCCCGGAAGAGGGCGAGGGCGTCGTAGAGCCACATGCCGGCGCGGATGGTGTTGAAGCCGACCTTGCTGTCCTCGTAGACCGGGAACAGGAACGCCAGAGGGTTCACCAGGTGCGGGGCGATGTTCATCAGGATGCGGCGCTCGCTGACGGCCTCGAACACCAGCGAGAACTCGCGGTTCTCCAGGTAGCGCAGGCCGCCGTGGACCAGCTTGGAGCTGCGTGAGCTGGTGCCGAAGGCGAAGTCGACCGCCTCGACCAGCGCCACCTTGAGCCCCCGCCGAACGGCGTCGCGGAACGCGCCCGCGCCGGTGATGCCGCCGCCCACGATCAGCAGGTCGAACTCTTCGTCTTGCAGCCGCTGAAGCGCGCGCTCACGGGTGTCCATTGGCAGGTCTCCTTTGAGCCCCTCTCAATAACCCTCCCGTCGGCCGCATCCCGCCAGACGCGTCATCAGCACATCATCAACCCTTTGGAATGACGATGTCATGCCTGCAGGTTCGACAATGCACTGCCGAAGCATCTGGCGGGCGCGTCCTCGGTCCGGTTTATCGAAAGGGCCTCATATGCCTGTCCCCTATCACGGTTACTCTCTGGGGTATGGAACGGTTCTTCAACATCACCGGCCCCTGTCGAGCCTCCGAGCACTACATGCTCGGTGCTGAGGCGCGCCTCCCGGATCTGCTGCCGCTGATCAAGCAGCGGCAGTACTTCGCGATGCATGCGGCCCGGCAGACCGGGAAGTCCACGGCGATGATCGCCTTCGCCGAGCGCCTTCGCCGAGCGCCTGCGCGAGCTGGGCTACGTCGAGGTGTATGCCTCCCTGGAGACCAGCCAGGGCCGCGAAGCGCTGGAGGAATCCGAGCTGGTCTGGATGGAGAGCATCCAGCAGGCCGCCGCGATCCAGCTCCCCGAAGTCCAGCGACCGGTCGTCGCCTTCGACGCGCCCGTCGGTGAGCGCCTGCGGCGGATGCTGACGGGCTGGAGCGAGGCGCTGTCACCGGCGTCGCTGGTGCTCCTCCTGGATGAAGCGGATGTGGTCGAAGGCGCGGCGTTGATCAGCCTGCTGCGACAGCTCCGCGCGGGCTTCACCAACCGCCCCGAGCACTTCCCATCCTCCGTCGCGCTGGTCGGGATGCGGGATCTGCGCGACTATCTGACCGCCTCGAAGGGCGGGGCCACGGTGAGCCCTGGCAGCCCCTTCAACATCAAGTCCGCCTCGGTCACCATGCGGAACTTCACCGAGGCGGAGGTGGCTGAGCTGTACGCCCAGCACACCGCCACGACCGGCCAGTCGTTCACCGACGCGGCGGTCGCTCGCGGCTTCTGGTGGACACAGGGGGCAGCCCTTCCTGGTCAACGCCCTGGCGCGTATCAGCGTGCAGGAGCTGGTCACCGACCGCGCCGAGGCGGTCACTTCAGCCCACATCGACGCGGCCAGGGAGCGCCTCATCCGCGCGCGGACGACCCACCTGCACAGCCTCGCCGAGCGGCTGCGGGAGCCGCGGGTCGCGCGCATCGTGGAGCCGGTGCTGTTGGGCGACACGCCGTTTGACATCCCCTACTCCCACGACGACTTCGACTATGTGGTCGACATGGGGCTCATCCGTCGCGGGCCGGACGGGGCGGAGCCGTCAAATCCGCTGTATCGCGAGGTGATGGCCCGGCAGCTCACCTACGACATCCAGGCGGCGGTCAAGCGCCTGTGGTGGCGTTGGCAGACCGCTGATGGGCGGCTGGACTTCCCGGCGCTGGTGGAAGCCTTCCTGGAGTGGTGGCGGGAGAACGCCGACGCCATCATGGCCCGTGGGATCCGCCAGTATCCGGAGGCGCTGCCGCACCTGACCTTCATGGCCTTCCTGCAGCGGGTGGTCAACGGCGGCGGCGCCGTCATGCGTGAGTACGCCGCCGGGCGGGGCGCCCTCGATCTGGTGGTCACCTATGGCCCGGACCGCTTTGTCGTCGAGCTCAAGCGCGTGCACAGCGGCGGCAAGGGGCTCGATCGCGTCAAACAGCAGGGCGTCGCGCAGCTCGCGGGCTACCTCGACACCCTGAGTGACACCGAGGGCTGGCTCATCATCTTCGATCAGCGCGCCAGCACCTCCTGGGAGGAGCACCTCTGGCAGGAGGCGCTCACCGTCGACGGCAAGCGCCTCCATCTGCGCGGCGCGTAGCTCAGGACTCTTGGGGATGACAGGGGAAAGGCGTCAACGCCAGGAGCGGCTCCGAGCAGCTCTCAGGAACCGAAGGACGCGCCAACGGCGAACCCGTGCCAGGATCATGGCGTGGCCTCACTGAGCCCCCACCTTCCACCAGCACGCGCCACACCCCCACCCTCTCACTGAGCCCCCACCTTCCACCAGCACGCGCCGCATCCCCACCCTCTCGCTGAGTCCCCACCTTCCACCAACACGCGCCGCATCCCCACCCTCTCGCTGAGTCCCCACCTTCCACCAGCACGCGCCGCACGGCGCGCGCCAACTGCGAAGAGGACTCTTTGAGGAACGCGACGTCCCAGCGGCTCACGGGAGAGGGTGTTGCGACGTCAGATGCCTCGCCGCAAGGCGACATCAGGAGGCAAGACCTTGCGAACACGTGGACGGTTTTCGACGGAGACGAGCTGTTGCTGTTCCGGACGAATCCAGTAAAACCGGC
>Ga0316204_10011356_pt1 | contig 11170 bp, 9 predicted proteins | sample 6monrhotite_MG_2_FD_205661 | JGI IMG/M metagenome (GOLD analysis project Ga0316204, IMG submission 205661) | Microbial mat bacterial communities from mineral coupon in-situ incubated in ocean water Damariscotta River, Maine, United States -... | ecosystem: Environmental > Aquatic > Marine >...
GCTAGATCCCGCTAACTATGGCACCCATTCCCTGAGAAGGACAAAGGTCTCGCTTATCTATCGGCAAACTCACAACCTGAGAGCTATTCAGTTACGTCTTGGTCACACCAAGCTTGAGAGTACCGTCAGGTATCTTGGAATAGAAGTAGATGATGCACTGGAGATATCTGAACGCATAGATATTGAAAGGTGACATTCCCCTAGGCTAGGCCTGGTCTAGGGGATTTTAAGGGCAGCAACATAGACAAAACAGTCATTGCGTCCCATAAAGATAAGCATCCTCATATCGACCTTGCACCCATTCAACATCTCGGTCTGAATGACACCCACCATTTGCACAACTATTCGGCACCTTATATTTCTCAGTATCTTCTGGAGGAATAACACGCTGTCCGTGGCTGTGTAATGTATAAGCACCACCATTCTTGCCAGTCAACGGCATGTGGCAATCCACGCAAGTCACTTCTGCTTCAGAGGGGCATGGGATGTGTTTATCGTTTATCTCTGGGCGATGGTACGACGCACCTTCACCGTGGCAGTTTTTACAAGCCATTCTAGGCTTGTCTAGTTTGCCGTGGGAGTTATGGCAAACCGCACAGGTGACACCTTGGGACACTTCATCTAACTTATAGTGTTCGCTAAAATCATCGACTGCCGCGTCACCCGCATGACAAGACAAACATTTTGATGTCACCTCACCATAGCGGCCGTCATAACCCTCTTTAAGTGATTGAAGGCTATTGGCATGTTTACCCTGGTTCCATGCATAATATTCTTGGTGACGTTTTTTAGCGTGGCCATTGCCCCACCACTGGGATGTGTTTTGACCTTTAGAGGGCAGAAGCTCATTGTAATAATCTACCAGCGGTTCTCCGGGACGGTAATCAACGGGGAAGAAATGTTTGCCGTTGGTTGAGCGTCCACGTGTATGACACTGACCACACACCTGCGCATCCAGCGAGGAATAGATTTCTCCAATACCGCGTGTACTCACATGCCAGCTACCCGGCCCATGACACGATTCACAGCCGACACTCGGCTCGACAAAATTCCCTGTTTCCACATTCAAACCCACCGTATGACAGCCATGACAACGTACAAGGGGCTGCGGCACTTGCCAACCATCCCAGCCAGTACGTTGCCAACGCTTTTCACCAATCAACCAGGAACCGGGCAACAACGTCTCTTCGCCATTTTCTTCCCCCATAAACTGCTGTTCCCACTTGCTACCGATTACCCAAACAGCCCTTTCTGGATCAAAAGGCGCGGCATCTTCTCCTTCAGTAGAGAGATCGGCGACAACAGCGCCCGGCTCATCAACTCGACGCATCATCTTGGGGTGAGCACTATCATGCCAGCCTTGGTGTTCATCCCCGTGACATGTCTGACACTCATTGGAACCGACATAGCTGGCATCTTTCGGAATACCCAAAGATTTGATGTAAATAACAGCTGAAACAATAACAACTAAAGCCACTAAACCTAATACGGCCCCGGCTTTCATCCATGCACTAGAATACCAACGAGATTTCATTCCTTGCCCCAAACAGCTTGTTTAACACGATAGTTTTTTTATTTTTCTATAATAATCTTACGACTGGCGATGCCCACCTGACCGGAAAAGCTGGATACGTTCACGCTCAATACATGCTCACCTGCAGGTAATTGGTCTAACTCCCAACGCCAGTTCAACGGAATATAACCGCGCTCGGCTTCGGCGAAGAATACATTATTTATAAACAACAACACCTCAAACTGATCTTTCTGTAGTTCCGGCTTATCTTCTTCATCCACATCAATGCGCACGTTAATCGAGCCATTTTTTACGGTCGGCACATAATCCGCTTTATCACCTTTGTGCTTAGGAAAAATCATGCTGACTTGCGGTGCTCTTACCCAGGAGGGAGGCACCAGTTTCTCAGGGCGTAGCCTGACATGTTTCTCTTCTTTACGCGCTCGTTTAGGTTTTTGCGCTTTGCCTTCACCACGCCCCATTTTGTACTGGCGATAGCTATCTTTTTTATTGCCGTATGCAATTACTGTTGTTTCAGGCAACGTTACATAAGTAATCAAGCTGGAAAATTCAGGATGACCTTTCAATTTCACCAAGCCATCCTGGTCAAAGCCATCCCAATATTCACTGACAGAACCGGCCAGGCGCGGCTTCCAATCCACCAACGTGTTGTACATGGGGCCATTATCGATGCCCGTGCGAAACAGTACGCGCGACAGGCTGGGCAGTTTATAGATCACTGAACCATCATCATTAAATTCAGCTTGAGTAATATCACCCACCACTCCGCCGGAAAAGGTAGTTGGATCGTAGACATCATGCGGGGTTTCAATCACAAAGGTATAGGCTTCATCTGGCACAATTTTTTTATCACCATCTCGGCCATCCCAAACAATTTGGTGCTTGCCTTTTTTATAAGGTTTGTTTTTTTCTAAGACGCGAATCAAACCATCATCCGGGTCATAAACATACACAGTGAGCTGCTCGTCACGTTCCAAGCTAAAGCTTAAAGTCACCTTGCGGTTAATCGAGGGATTAAACGAATCTGCGCTTAGCGATACATCAGAGATAACTCCACTATCATCTGCCCAACACGCAGCAGAAGACATGGAGAGAAATATTAAGGAAAAAGTCAGGGTGAACAGCTTTCTTATCATTGTTAATTCCAATCAGCATCTTTCATCTGTACATCAGCCTCTTTGCCAAAGGGTTGGAACTGGCGCAGGTTTGTACCATCCACATCGATCATCCACAAACTGTAGCGCCCTTGGTGTTGCAGGGTATACATAATCGACTTACCATCCGGCGACCAACTCGGCCATGTTTTTTGCCCTGGGCCAGTGGTTAATTTTTTTGCGTTCTCACCCTTGTTATCTGACAACCAGATTTCAAAATCGCCCGAACGATTGGATGCAAATGCCAGTTGTGTAACATCCGGCGACCAATCCGGCTCGATGTCTTGATGGTTACCATACGTGATCTGTTTGGCGATACCCGTGGTTAAATCCATCGTCCAAAGATTACGTATTACCTGTACGCCGCCACGGTATAAAGAAACCGTGTCTGACGACATATAGGCCAACCATCTGCCATCGGAAGAGACATCGGGATAATCCTGCACACCTGTTTGTAGTATTAACGGTTTACTGGCTCCACTTTCGAGGTAGTGAAGATAAAGATCAGAGTCTTCACCTGTTTGAGTGGCTTGATAACGCACATAGATCAATTCGTTACTTTGAGCATTCCATGCCGGGCGAACAGCTAAAGCACTTTCATCCGAGAGCGATTTACATGAAGTGGCACTGCCAATATCACAGATGCGGATACCGGCCTGTTGAAGCTCGTAGGCAACGGATTGCCTGCCGTTTGAAGTAATTGAACTCACATCGCTAAAAGCAGATTCACCTATACTCGAAAAAGATTGCCCTGAAACATCACTAGAGTAGCCTTGCCAGTGCCCCTTTTTTAAGGCAGAAAACGTTACGCTTGCGTAAGACGGCATAGCCGACACTACAAACGCCAAAATGACGATGTTTTTTGCTGTTTTTATTATCTGCATATAATTTTTTTTAGCACGAAAACACTTTCAACTTGGTCATTAAGCCTCATGCTACAGCTCTCGATAAAACGTTGGCGAATCATATTAATTCCATCACACAATGCCATACGCCCGTCGTTAATTCGGTATATCCATTTTGTATCGAAATACAAATATTTCATTACTTAACTTTCCTTCTATATCTTCGATATAGGTAAGGCACTAAGTAAAACCATTGAAAATAACCTATCAAAACAAAGATCAGCCACAAAACCGTAAGATAAAGATACATGTCATAGCTAGTAACAATAGAGAATTCCCAGCCAAACTGACTATAAAAGAAAAATGACAAAGCTCCATATGTGATAACCACAAGAAATCCGAGAGGGAACGACAGAATCAACATTACCCATATCAAAAAGACATCTATATCCCGACCACTTTCAACATCCGCATACACCAAACTAACGCCTAGTGCGCCAAGACATGAAATAATCCATAGAGCACGAATCAATCATCTCACTCCCAAAGTCGATCCCACCAACTTTTTTTACATTGCCCTCGGCAATCGCTCAACGCATCATCAGCCCATTCTTGACAATTTGTACCAGGACCTACTAAACCATAATATGGCCTTGAACCAGAAAACTTTTTCTGCAAACAGCTCTCTATACAAGTATTATCTGGCTCGGCTTCTGTACACCTTTTCTCGATATATACGTCATTACTAGGCTTGCCTGGGCCATATGCCCCGCTTTTCCTATCTTGCCCACCACAGACAGTCACCCCCCCCACCTTCGTACAAATATATTGGTGATATAGCGGGTTCCCCCATATGTCAGGACCAGATCTTGTTCCATCCCCTCCCATAGCATCCAATGGTTTTTTACACATATATGTTTTCAATCCAAACGGATCGGAAAATATGACAGGATTATTATTACTAAACCCGTACGTATTTATCCCTCCCCTGAGCCCAATTGGGTCATTCTGGATAAATCTCGCATTAGTACCGTCATAATCTCTGTAACGGTTGTAATACAAACCACTTTCATAGTCACTATATTGACCTGGAAATCGGATATTAAACGCAACCCCACTTTCATTTAGCTGTGCAGCCTCACCAAAAGAGTTAAAAACTCCCCGCCAAGCATTATTGCCAGAACTATCCGTTATCTCCTGCGGTGTATCCAAATGATCCGTATGCACTATATAGCTGTCTGTTCCACTCACAAAAACCGGCTCAAACCCTAGATGTGTATAATAGTTATCGTTAACACTATTTGATTCGATAAATATAGTGGTGCCATCATACACCCAACGGGAAATCACCCCGTCGACATTTTTCTCGATACGGCGACCAAAGGCATCGTACCGATAATAGGCATAGTTACTACGAGCTTGATTTGCTGCCGGGCGTTTATAAAATTCTGTCAGACGATTTTCACCGTCGTAGACATACTCATGTATTTCGCCGCTGTTTTTATCGGTGCGTTTGGTGCGATTACCACCGTTATCATATTCATAGGTGTAACTTTCATCCTCCAACAACTGATTCCAGTCATTGAACTGGGCATCGCTGCTTTGGCCATCACGACGCAGGCGATTACCGACGGCATCATAGGTAAAGGTTTCTGTGGTCTGCCCGGCCAATGGATGAGTGGCGCTGGTTAAGCGATCTAGATCATCGTAGGCATAATCAATCGTCGGGCTAACATTCAGTGTGGGGCGCTCTTGGGTTTTGGCGGTGATGTTGCCAACATCATCGTAAGTGTATTGAAAGCGCGCTAGAGGATTGGCTTCGCCCGTCAGTTGATGACGTAGGTCCAGCAACTGGCTGGCGGCATCGTATTGATAAGTCGTTACCACGCCGTTGGGCATGGTCATTTGTGTTCTGCGACTTAAGGCATCGTATTGCAGGGCAATGGTTTGACTGCCTGGGTTGGTTAGTGAGGTAAGTCGGCCCAGCTCATCATAGTCATACAACACATCGCCATTAGGGGCTGTCAGTTTGGTGCGATTGCCACGGGCGTCATATTCGTAATTAAGCGTGACATTGGGTTGATACGAGCCAGTGGTACCCACACTGGTCAGACGACTGAGTTCATCATAGGTAAACGAGAGTGCACTATCCGAGTCTTGCACCGCTGTGAGATTACCTAACACATCATAGGTATAGTAGGTGTTGTTACCCGACATGGTTTTGCTGGTGAGCTGATCGGCATAATCGTAGTTATAGTAGATATAGTCGTTTCTACGAGTTTGCTGGCGGGTTAGATTGTCGTTACGATCATAGGTATAAGTTATCGTCTGCCCCAGCGGATTGATTTCTCTTGTGACTCGGTTTTTCGTGTCGTACTCAAATGTGGTGGTTTGGCCTTTGGCATCTGTCACGGTGAGCAGGTTGCCATTGGCATCGTAGCTGTAGGCGGTTTCCCCACTCAGGGCATCGGTGCTTTTGCTCAAACGATCCAGATCATCGTATTCAAATTGCGTGGTACGGCTTTCGGCATCTGTGACTGTCGCAACGTTACCGACCAGATCATAGGTATAACTGGTTTGGTTGCCGAGCGGATCAGTGACTGTTGTTAGGTTGCCGTAGGCGTCATAGGCGTAGCTGGAGCTATTACCCAGGGCATCTGTCACCGATTGCAAGAGGCCGTTGGCTTGATAAGCCATTGTAGTGTCATTTTCCAGGGCATCGGTGATTTTGGTGGGGTTGCCCTGTGCGTCATATTCAAACTGGGTCACATTACCGTCAGGGTCAGTAATGGTCGCGACTTGATTGTAGTTTGCCTCGTACGTCAACAACACTTCGTTACCCAAGGCATCCGTACGCTTGCTTAAATTGCCATTGGCATCATATTCAAATTGACTGATATTACCGGCGGCATCTTCAAAACTTGTGCGGTTGTAGTTTTCATCCCAGGTGGATTTAACAGTGCGGCCTAATGGGTCTGTTATTTCGATGGGGTTACCGGTTTCATTAAATTTGTAGATGGTATTGTAACCCCGAGGGTTTCTCACGAGTGTTTCAGTGGGGCTGACATAGGTAAATGAGGTGTAGCCGCGGTCGATAAATGATTCTCTGGTGACACGATCCTGATTATCGTAAGTCACGAAAATAACGGTCTTGCCTTTGGCATCGGTAACGCTGGCAATATTGTTGTTTGCATCATAGGTATAGGCAACGGTATTACCTACGGGATCAATGATACTTTCGAGACGACCTTGCAAATCATAGCCATAACTGAACGCACGCCCTAACGGATCAACGACGCTAGCGACTTTGCCATTAACACCTTTGGTAAAGGTAAGCGTTCTACCGCCAGCCCCTGTGACCGTTTCTATGAATCCTGATGAGTCATAGGTGATGCTTAAGGTGTTGCCAAAGCGATCAGATACCTGAGTGAGTCGCCCATTAGCATCGAACGCTTGTGAGTCACCATGCTTGCCGGCAAGATGAACGGTACCATCATTATTGTAAGTGAGGGTTTGATAGGTGCCTTCTGCGGCCGAATAGCTACCATCGTTATTGCGGACAAACCTTTTTCGCTTACCGTTGCCTTGACTGATGAGTACGGAAGCGTTTTGGCCATCGCTCACCGCAACCGCTCGAGATGTTAGGTTGCTGTGCCAGCCTAAACCGAAGGGGCCGTTTTGCATATCTTGAGAGTGGTAGGTTCTGCTTAACACCAGATCCGGCCCAAGGGCTGGAATGGCGAAGTCGGTATAGGAATAGAGTTTATCTCCTGCGCCTAGGTCTACTGGCTTATCTGTTAGACAGCGATTGTCTTCATTCGGACACTCTGATTTTTCTGTCGGTTCAGAGGGCTTAAAGGTGTCGTGGCCCTGGTCCCAAGGAAAATGGTAGGCCTGCACTTGAAAGGCCAACAGCAGCGCTACGCTCCCTGCGACAGTGGTTATTACTTTTGATGTAGAGTACTTAGAAAAATTTTTCATTGCGCCACCTCCCGAGCCGTAATCAAGGCCTTGATTCGGTCGCTGGTATTTTCTATTTCTTGTTTTATTTGTTCGTTTTGGGCCAAGTAGGACGCTATCGCGTCACTCTGGCGAGAACTGAAACTCAAATAACCCGCTTGCGTTGTACCGTAGGATCGGTACAGGGCGAGTTCATCGCCACGACTTGGAGGATTTCCACTCGCTTGCCAACTTTTCTCCGCCATGTGGAGTCTTTCGAGCGTAAGCTGACAATAATCCTCGACTGTAAGCTCCTCTGCGTTGGCTGTTGAAACAAAGCCTGCAAACAAGGCTATACCAATGAAGATAAATGTTTTTATGTGACTCATTAGTGGAATACCTTCAGTAGTACGTAGCGTGTAATTGAGGTGTTACCTTTTGAGTCCACAGCCTTAAGCGCTACGCGGTAGTTACCGGAATCTGCCAACATGCTGTTATCGGTGCGACCATCCCAAGTCAATTTGTGGTCAGCTCCTGAGGCAACATTAAGTGACTTATCTGTTTTTATAACGCTATTTGTATTTAGGTTAGTTACTGTAAAGGTTACGTCGGCTTGCTGGCTAAGATCGTAGAAGATATCCACGCTTTTGGGTTCATCGCCTGTGGCCGATGGTGAAAATATCGTTGGCGTCGCTCTGACGTTACTGATCTCGGGCGCAGCTTGTACGAATATGGCGTTGTCGGGCAGAGTGTACCCCCAGATGCCAAACAGAAAGGAGTCTCCTGGTGGCGCTACCGCAAACTCACCATTAGCATCCAAGCCATCCCAATAAAGCGTGTGATTACCAACGCCAAAGGGGATGCGTTCGGCTAGGGTGACAAGCCTGACATCAGTATTAAAAAGTCCAACAAAGGCTAATATTTCCGAAGCACCTCTATTTGTTGGGATAGTAAAATTAATATCTAACAAATCGCCTTCGAAGGGTGAAAAACTGCTGGGAAATCTATCTCTCGAAGGGTTGTATCGGGTTCCACCTGAGGTATTTGTGATGTCATAGCTATACCAGCCATCGTAAAACTCGTAATCGAGAATGGCGTAATAAACGCCGTGGGGAAGTGGATCACCACTATCATTATTCCCGTCCCAGATGTCTACATAACTACCGGCATCGCGTTCACCATCGTGGAGCGTTCGCACTGTTTGGCCTGCTTTATTGCGAATATAAACGCGGCTGTTTAGAGCACCGGATATAGTCGTGGCGACGTCAACACTAGCACCACTAGACATATCAAGTGTATCGCTCGCGATAGAGAGTGAAATATTCACATCGGCAAAAACCTCTACCGTATCTTTTGATGTTAGCCCTGAGTCGTCAGTTGCTCGTAGTGTTGCAGCATAAATTCCACCTTCTGTGTACGTATATGTTGTATAGGCACTGGTCGGCGACGAATAGTCATAAACATCATCACCGTTAAAATCCCACTCGTATAACACGATTGAGCCATCATCACTCGCACTTCCGGAAAAACTAATGTAGAGGGGTGCTACTCCGTAGGACCTACTTGAAGATGCAGTGACCGTGGGCGCACCTGGAGGAGCTGGAAATATCTTAGTGGTTGTCGTTCGAGCACTGGCAGTGTAACCATCATCGTCTGTTACCCGGCATTCCGCTATGTATTCGCCTTGGCTGCTGTATGTGTGGAGCGTTGTTCCTGTGCTATCGGAACTGTAATCATAAGCACCATCACCATCAAAATCCCACTCATATAGAACTATGCTACCGTCACTGTCTTGACCGGAGCAGGTAAATTGGACATCGAGAGGGACAGCGCCGTTAGATGGATTCACATTCGCTGATGCTGTTGGTGGTGCACCCAAAACTTCTATTTGACAGGTATCTACAGAAGTTTCGCCTTGATCACTCGTTACCTCTAACGTCGCGGCATAGGTGCCGACAGTTTGGTATATGAAAGAGTAGTCTCTTGGGACAGAATCGCTTCGATCATAGGCACCGTCACCATCAAAATCCCACTGGTAGTAATTCAAACTACCAGACTCATTTTGGCCTCGCGTTTGAAAGTAAGCTGTATGGGGTACTACTCCTGACTGTGGCGAACAATCCGCGATGGCTCGAAACTGTGGCTCTCGGTAATTTCGGTAGTTAAAAGAAAAGCGAGAGGCGCTCGGGTTATCAAACACCAACCGTTTTACCAATTGCTCTCCAGATTGCAGAGGCGCTTCGCTATCTACCACATAAAAAGGGATACCCTCGTGGCTATCCCCATCAGTACTCGTTACAGATGTATCGTCTAACTGGGAATGAATATCGTTAACTGAAAAGTAAAAGGGTGGATATAAAGGATCGCTACCAGCATTTGTTAACGTAACTTGTACAGAATACTGGTCGCTTCTTTTGTTAACGATTACCCTAGAAAATTCAACATTAAGCTGAGATGTTGTTACTTCTTTTAGGTTGGATAGCTGCACATCATCAGATGCAAAGCCCGTTGATGAAATGCTCAGAGCCAGCCCTGATGTAGCCACCGGCAACAACCATCTTTTTAATGCATTTCCCCTCATAACCGCTCCCTGTCTGATGACGGTTTAACCGTTTTATTACTATTTGATTCTTATATTTTTAATAACTACAGATGACCCAGATGCTGCATCACCGGGTAGTGAGGCTAGCTGAAACTGCACTCCAATCTGAGTATCTACATAATTCGATAGATCGATTGAAGCTTCATTGGCACCGGCTTCTTGAACAAAGAACTCGGCGCTTTCACTTAAAGAACTACCACTTGTTACATCCACAAGGAATACACCAAATTCATCTTGGTCATCATTTTCTTTCTGGAAGTCATAATCAAAAAAGAGGCTTTTACCAGAAGCTGGGGATATAACCTGCTCATCGCCCACTCCAGGGTCATTCACAACCGAAACGCTGGAGTATTCTGAATTTTCGGTGAGCGTAGCGCTAGCACTAGCACTACTTATCACCACGCCCTGGTCACTGCGGAAATGCGTGAATAATATGCTTGTTTCGTTGTCTGACCCAGGAGGATTATCACTTCCCCCTCCGCCGCCACATGCAGAAAGCATGACAAGAAGAGCAACTATAGAAGTTGCGTAATAGCTTTTAAACATGACCCACCCCAGCCTGTTTTTTATGCATGAGTAGACGAATAGCTAGTCGAGAACCCGTTTCATTTTTAAGAAAGCTTAACATCTGAAAAATGAAATGTGAAACAGCGTTTCAATACATAACTACAATGGTCAGATTAAATCTGAATATGGGCAGAATGACCGCTTCCGCGACAAAACAGACCTTTGAAATAACTGCTAAAAGATTGTCCGAAAGCAGACTATTACTTTCCAGAAACAAGCTCCTCTTCCTCATGCCGTTTTACCCAGCCCCAGTCTTCCAGGATCATATATAAAACCGGAATCAGGAACAGTACCATCACCGTCGTAGCTACCAGGCCAAAAGCGATACTCGCTACAAGAGGAATCAATATTTGTGCTTGTAGGCTTGTCTCCAACATGATTGGAATCAATCCTGCGACTGTTGTGGCGGAGGTTAATAACACGGCCCTAAACCTTGCTCTAGCCGCTTGGCGAGCAGCGTCAAAGGCATTCATTCCCTCTTTTCGGTGTTCCTTGATAAAGGTCACCAACAAGATCGAGTCATTAACCG
>Ga0316204_10011357_pt1 | contig 11170 bp, 5 predicted proteins | sample 6monrhotite_MG_2_FD_205661 | JGI IMG/M metagenome (GOLD analysis project Ga0316204, IMG submission 205661) | Microbial mat bacterial communities from mineral coupon in-situ incubated in ocean water Damariscotta River, Maine, United States -... | ecosystem: Environmental > Aquatic > Marine >...
CTAATGAGAATAATGTCATTATACGTAGTTATCAAGACTCTCCAATATTCGATCGTTTAGAGGGTGGGTTCTACAATATCCTAGTTAGAGATAAAAATGGTTGTGGAGAAGTATCGCTACTGGTATCAGTAGTAGAATTCCCGAAGTTCTTTACACCTAACAATGATGGTATCAATGATACCTGGATTGTCAAAGGAGCAAACTCTACATTCTTCCCTGAGAGTGCCATATATATCTTTAATAGATTTGGAAAGGTCGTAGCTAACATACCTATCGACTCACAAGGATGGACTGGAGATTATGGTGGAAATAGACTTCCCTCAGATGACTACTGGTTTACTATTAAACTTATAGACCCTCAAGGGGAAATCAGAGAAAGAAAAGGGAACTTCTCACTATTGAGGAAGTAATTAGATTTTGACGTACCTTTATAGAACTATAATATTTATTAAATGAGGAAATTGCTATCCATATTACTGTTGATAGTCACATCTATGTTATCTGCACAAAGTGTCACCAATAATTGGTATTTTGGTGAAAGTGCTGGTATTAATTTTTCCTCTCAAACTCCACAAGTTCTTTTAGATGGACGGATGTCAGCTCCAGCAGGCTGTGCTACAATCTCAGATCTACAAGGAAACATATTATTCTATACAAATGGTCAAATCATTTGGAATAAAGATCACGCTCCTATGGAAAATGCTGCTGGAGTTATTTCTGGCAATAGAAATTCTACACAATCTAGTATCATTATTCCCATTCCAGGATCTAGTACAGAATACTATATTTTCTCATTAGTACAAGAAACAACAGGTACTATTGTAGGCCCAATAAACAAAGGAGTTTATGTCACCAAAATCGATCTGTCTTTTAATGGTGGTTTGGGAAAAGTTGTTGGAGGTAGTTTACAATTACTCGATAACTTTCCAACTGAAAAAATAACGGCTGTACATCATGAAAACGGAAGAGATATTTGGGTCATTACTACAGGAAAAGAATTAGAAGATGATGAGCACTATAATAAATTCTGGGCTTTTAAAGTAACAGACTCTGGCATAGACGCCCCCATTAAATCCTCTCCTGAATCGATTTTTATTACAGAGATTGAAGGGCAAATGAAAGCCTCCCCAGATGGTACTAAATTAGTCCTGGCAAATATTGGGGAACCTATAAATTTATTGGATTTTAATGCAAATGATGGTACGGTTGTCAATGATCAAATTTTGTTTTCCTCTAATGTAATACCAGAAGTTTTAGATGTATATGGTGTCGAATTCTCTAGAGATTCAAGGTATGTATATGCTTCTTCTTTTTCAGGAAATTATACGAAAATATATCAATACGACCTGACTATTATCCCTCCTAGTGAACAAATAACTTTGATAGATCAATCATCAGAAGGGGGTTATCTTGGCGGTTTACAATTAGCGTCTGATGGTAATATATATCGTGCTATGCCCGAATCTGATGATGTAGGCACACAATTTGTGAGTGTTATTAAAAATGCAGAAAAGCCTGCAAACGAAGTAATTTATGAGCACAATGCCATAGATCTTGGTGATTTTCGAAAATCAAGATTAGGGCTCCCTAATTTTGTACAATCTTTTTTTAGGACTCGTATTACAACAGAGAAAGGTTGCGTAAATTATGGTACTTTATTCGAATTTGATACCTATGCTCAAGTGGTTGCTGCACAATGGGATTTTGGAAATGGAAATAGCTCTAACGATATTAATCCAAATTATACGTTTACAACACGTGGGGCCCATATCATTTCAGTTATATTAACCCTTAACAATGGGCAACAGGTATCGGCGTCGAAAGAAGTTATGATTTACGATCTACCTAATTTGCTTGCTAATCAAGAGTTAGTCCAGTGTGATGATGATACCGATGGCCTTTCTACATTTAACCTTTATAATATACAGGAAAAAATAACCAGCGTAGCCCTACAAGAAGAGCTTATTTTTTATCCAACTTCGGCAGATGCTACACAGGATATGAATCGTATTGATACTCCAGAGATATATGAAAATACAGTCCCAAATCAAGAAATTTTTGTACGAGTTACTAACGAGAATGGCTGTTTTGATATTACCTCATTCTTTATTCGAGCGAATTTTGTAGCTATGGGATTCATCTCTGATATGTATGCTTGTGAAAACATTGAAAGTACAAATCCTACGCCTGAAGGAACTTTCGATTTACGAGTAAAAATGAATGACATTAGAGCAGATTTAAATATCCCTCAATCTACTACACTCACATTTTATGAATCTTTAGTAGATGCACAAACAACTACGAATCCGCTTGAGTTATACTATACCTCTGTCTCAAAAACGATATGGATAAGAGGTGAAGAAGCAGATCAAAGTTGTAGCGGTATACAATTTTTCAACCTCATTGTAAACCCTAAACCAGCGATTAATCTCAATGAATCTTATACCATTTGTGATGTCCCTAGTCAACATCCTCCTGTGATTGTTTCTGCGGATGCTTCCAATGACAGGTCAGAATGGCTTGATAGTAATGGACAGATTATTTCTACACAATTAAACTTTACCTTAACAGCAGTAGGTACTTATACCCTCGTGTCTTATAAAACAGAAAACGGCATTCTTTGCGAAAATAGAGAGACCTTTACCGTGATTAAACCCGACCCTCCTACTTTTGGAACTATCGAGGTGAATGAAAATCAAAACAGGTTTGAAGTAAGTGTAAATATTTTAGGAAATAGCTCCTATCAATTCTCAATCGATGGAACCAATTATTTCGGAAATGGAGTTAGCTATACATTTACCAATGTAACTCCTGGATTAAGAATCGTATATGTTAGAGATGTCAATAGCTGCGAACCATCGATCCAAAGTGAAGTCTCTGTAATTGGTTTTCCCAAATTCTTTACACCTAATAATGATGGAGTAAACGATTATTGGAATATCAAAGGTGTATCCGATGTGTTTTACAAATCCATCTATATCAGAATATATGATCGGTATGGGAAGGCAATGCACCAAATTACCGACTTTAATGAACTTGGATGGAATGGAACGTACAATGGTAAAAAACTGATCCCAAACGATTATTGGTTCTCGGCGCTAATTATTGATATAAATGATAAAGTCATTGAAAAAAAAGGTAATATTAGCCTTATTAGGACTGAATAGTATCGATTTTTAATGTACCTTTATTAGCCCCTAAAGTCAGTAACTGATGATAATGAGGAAATTGCTATTCATATTACTATTCCTGAACTACTCTTTGAATTCATTTTCTCAGAGCGTGACTAGCAATTGGTATTTTGGAAAAAAAGCGGGGTTAAATTTCTCTTCTCTCAATCCGCAAGTTCTAACAGACGGGAATATGGCAACTCCAGCAGGTTGTGCCACAATTTCAGATAATCAAGGGAATCTTTTATTTTACACAAATGGACAAATAGTATGGAATAAGGATCATCTATTGATGGAAAATGATGATGGAATTATATTGGGAAATAGCAATTCTACGCAATCCAGTATTATTATTCCGATTCCAGGTTCCGATACTGAGTATTACATTTTTACATTAGGGAAGCAAGTAATAGTGCCATTACAAATACAAAAAAGAGGGCTTTACGTCACTAAAGTTGACCTTTCTTTTAACGGCGGTTTAGGTAAAGTAACTGTAAACAGTTTAGAACTGTTAAATCATTTTCCTTCGGAAAAGATAACGGCAGTGCATCATTCAAATGGAAGAGATATATGGGTGATTACAAATGGCAAGGAAAATGACGAAGATGAACATTTCAATAAATTCTGGGCTTTTAAAGTAACAGACTCAAGTATTGATCCCCCCATTTTAAGCCATTCACCTACCACTTTTCACGAAGGAACAAAAGGGCAGTTAAAAGTATCTCCTGATGGTACTAAATTAGCAATGGCTTCACTATTAGCACCCCTGAATTTATTGGATTTTGATGCTACAACTGGCGATATTAGTAATAATAAAATTCTCTTCTCTTCTCCAGTTTTCGGAGAAACATTAGAAATATATGGCGTCGAATTTTCAAGAAACTCTAAATATCTATATACCAATGCATCCGGTTTAGGATACACGAAAATTTATCAATACGATTTAGCGATAAATAATCCTGCTCATCAATTTACCTTAATTAGTTTTAATGAAGACACGCAATACGGGAGTTTGCAATTAGCTTCTAATGGTAATATATACAGGCCTCAAACTGAGACGGACGATATCGGCACACAATATGTAAGTATTATACATAATGCGGATAATCATGGAGATGAAGTTGTTTATGAACATAATGCCATAGATTTAGGAGAAGAAAAAGAATCAATCTTAGGTTTACCTAATTTTGTACAATCATTTTTCAGAACTAGGATTACCACAGAAAAAGGCTGTGTTGATTATACTACTTTATTTGAATTCGACACCTTTAGCCAAGTTATCGCTGCACAATGGGATTTTGGAAATGGAGATATGTCCAATGATATTAATCCCAATTATGCGTTTACAACACGTGGAGCTCATGTTGTTTCGGTTCTGTTAACTCTTAATAATGGGCAACAGGTATCGGCATCGAAAGAAATTATGATTTACGATTTACCTAGTTTGATTGCGAATCAAGAATTGGAACAATGTGATGATGATACGGATGGTCTTTCTACATTTAATCTTTATAATATTCAAGAAAAAATAACTGATGTTACGCTAGACGAAGAACTTATCTTCTATCGAACATCTAATGATGCCATACAAGATACAAACCGTATTGATACTCCTGAAGTATATGAGAATACGGTCCCAAATCAAGAAATATTTGTTCGTGTTATTAATGAAAATGGCTGTTTTGATACTACCTCATTCTTTATTCGAGCGAATTTTGTAGCTATGGGATTTATCTCTGACATATATGCTTGTGAAAACATTGAAAGTACAAATCCTACGCCTGAAGGGGTTTTCGATTTACGAGTAAAAATGAATGACATTAGAGCAGATTTAAATATCCCTCAGTCTACTGCACTCACATTTTATGAATCTTTAGTAGATGCACAAACAACTACGAATCCGCTTGAGTTATACTATACCTCTATATCAAAAACGATATGGATAAGAGGTGAAGAGGCAGATCAAAGTTGCAGTGGTATACAGTCTTTCAATCTGATTGTAAACCCTAAACCAGCCATTAACCTCAATGAATCTTATACCATTTGTGATATTCCTAGTCAACATCCTCCTGTGGTTGTTTCTGCGGATGCTTCCAACGATAGATCCGAATGGCTCGATAGTAATGGACAGATCATTTCGACTCAGCTAAACTTTACCTTAACAACAGTCGGTACCTATACCCTCGTATCTTATAAAACAGAAAACGGCATTCTTTGTGAAAATAGAGAAACATTTACCGTGATTAAACCCGACCCTCCTACTTTTGGAACTATCGAGGTGAATGAAGATCAAAACAGGTTTGAAGTAAGTGTAAATGTTTTAGGAAATAGCTCCTATCAATTCTCAATCGATGGAACCAATTATTTCGGAAATGGAGTTAGCTATACATTTACCAATGTAACTCCTGGATTAAGAACCATATATGTCAGAGATGTCAATAGTTGTGAACCATCTATTCAAATCGACGTACCTGTGATTGGTTTTCCTAAGTTTTTCACACCAAATAATGACGGGATCAATGACACTTGGAATGTAAAAGGAGTATCTGACTTTTTTTATAAGTCTTTATTTATTAGAATATACGATCGATATGGTAAGGCCATGTACCAAATTAACAGTTTCGATCAACCTGGGTGGAATGGAACCTACAATGGTAAAAAACTGATCCCAAATGATTATTGGTTCTCAGCGCTGATTATTGACATAAATGATAGAGTCATCGAAAAAAAAGGAAATATTAGCCTTATCAGAACTGAATAGTATCCGTATTTTTGTAGTATGGATTTTAAGCTAGTATCAGAATTTTCTCCAACAGGTGATCAACCTGAAGCCATTAAACAACTTTCAGAAGGTATCTTAAATCAGGATAAATATCAAACCTTATTAGGAGTAACTGGTTCTGGAAAAACATTTACGGTGGCGAACGTAGTCGCAGAAATAAATCGACCTACACTAGTATTAGCCCATAACAAAACCTTAGCTGCACAGTTATATTCTGAGTTTAAGCAGTTTTTTCCTGAGAATGCCGTCGAGTATTTTGTGTCCTATTATGACTATTACCAACCTGAAGCGTATATTCCTGTATCAGGTACTTATATTGAAAAAGATCTTTCCATTAATGATGACATCGAACGTCTTCGATTAAGTACTACCTCTTCCCTACTTTCAGGAAGAAGAGATGTATTAGTAGTCGCTTCTGTATCTTGTTTGTATGGTATTGGAAATCCTGTTGAATTCAAAAAAAATGTCATTCCGATAGAAGTTGGTCAACAAATTTCTAGAACGAAGTTTTTACATCAGTTGGTAACCAGTTTATATTCCAGAACCGATATAGAAATAAAGAGCGGTACCTTTAAAGTAAAGGGAGATGTAATCACAATCTTCCCATCTTATGGTGAAAATGGGTATCGCGTACATTTCTTTGGTGATGAGATTGAAGAAATAGAATCTTTTGACATTGTCAATAATAGAGTCATTGAAAAATATGAGCATCTTACTATCTATCCTGCAAACCTTTTTGTGACCTCACCTGACGTGTTGCAAAATGCGATTCATCAGATTCAAGACGATCTCATGAAACAGTATGATTACTTTAAAGAAATAGGGAAGCATTTAGAAGCAAAACGTTTGAAAGAACGTACAGAATTTGATCTTGAAATGATTAGAGAGCTAGGATATTGTTCAGGAATTGAGAACTACTCAAGATATCTAGATGGCAGAGATGCAGGTACCAGACCTTTCTGTTTATTAGATTATTTCCCAGAAGATTACTTGATGATCATAGATGAGAGTCATGTCACCATTCCGCAAACACATGCCATGTATGGTGGTGATCGAAGCAGGAAAGAAAATCTGGTTGAGTATGGATTCCGTTTGCCTGCTGCTATGGACAATCGACCTTTAAAATTTGAGGAATTCGAAGCCATACAAAATCAAACCATTTATGTAAGTGCCACTCCTGCCGATTATGAATTGCAGAATACCGAAGGTTTGTTTGTAGAACAAGTGATTAGACCTACGGGATTGTTAGACCCCAACATTGAAATACGTCCTAGTTTAAATCAAATCGATGATCTTATTGAAGAGATTCAGGTTCGCGTTGATAAAGACGAACGTACCTTGGTGACCACGTTAACGAAGAGGATGGCTGAGGAGCTTACAAAATATCTTAGCAGGGTTGCCATTCGTTGTCGTTATATCCATTCAGATGTGGATACTTTAGAGCGTGTGGAGATTATGCAAGATTTACGTAAAGGTGTCTTTGATGTGTTAATCGGAGTAAATCTATTGAGAGAAGGATTAGATCTACCTGAAGTTTCTTTAGTGGCCATTTTAGATGCCGACAAAGAAGGTTTTTTAAGAAGTCATCGTTCCTTAACACAAACGGTTGGTAGAGCAGCCAGAAATGTGAATGGTATCGCTATTATGTATGCCGACAAGATTACACGGAGTATGCAGCTCACTATCGATGAAACCAATAGAAGAAGAGAAAAACAGATTGCGTATAATACCGAACATAATATTACACCGACGCAGATCGTTAAAAAAATTGATGACACCTTATCAAAAAGTGCTGTATCCTCCTATCATTACAACAATGCTGCTAAAAAAGCTGCCGAACAAGACTTAGAATATTTACCAAAACCTGAGATCGAAAAACGCATCCGCGAGAAGCGAAAAGAAATGGAAAGTGCAGCGAAGGCTTTGGATTTTATAGTGGCGGCACAATTGCGTGATGAAATCAAATTTTTAAAAGAAAAGCTCTAACGCTGGAATAATTTCACAATCGTAGGTTTTACCACTTTGCCCATAGCATTCTTGGGTAATGCAGAAACAATTTTCCAATATACTGGCTTCTTATAAGGAGCCAGTTGTTGTATACACCAATCTTTTAAGGGCTCCAAATCTAGCTGAGTTTCCTCAGAAACAATAACAGCCGCTATTTCTTGCCCCCATTCATCACTGGGTAGTCCTACCACCGCGCATTCCGTAATTTGTGGATGCTCTCGCAACACCTCTTCAATTTCCAACGCAGAAACCTTATACCCTCCAGTTTTAATAATATCCACCGATTGTCGGCCTAAAATCTTATAAATGCCCTGAGCATTCACTTGTACCACATCACCTGTCTTAAACCAACCATCATTAGTAAACGCTTCTTTTGTGGCTGTTGCTTTTTGCCAATACTCTGTAAATACACCTGGTCCCTTTACTAATAATTCACCTGAAGATCCTTTGGCTACATCATTATAATTTGCATCCACCACGCGTGTTTCCACAAAAGGTAAAGGTTTCCCCACATGACCGGGTATTCTCTTTTCAGTATAAGAATTCGACAATGCCATGCCAATTTCAGTCATTCCATATCGTTCCAACAATACATGTCCACTGATCACCTTCCATTCCTGTAAGACACTCACTGGTAATGCGGCAGAACCAGAAACCATCAAACGCATTTTTCTAAAAGATTGCTCTAATACCTCCTTTTTGTCGTCGGGTAAGGTTTTAAAATCGGCAATCATCTTTGCATAAATGGTGGGCACTGCCATAAATACCGAAAGGGCATCCGCTGAGATTAGTTCCCAGATCTTCTCCAGATCAAATTTCGAAAGCATATAACAAGTAGCGCCATTCCATAAAGCAGATGCTACTATATTTTCAATACCGTGCACATGATGTAAGGGTAAGATATTTACAATCCGGTCTTCCCTACTCCAATGCCATGCCTCGGACAAGGCTTTTATATGAGTGGTAATCGTATCATGTGTCGTAATCACTCCTTTCGGTTTTCCAGTAGTTCCACTGGTATAGATCATCATAGCTGCTTGATGCGATACCACTTCAGGAAGCATAATGTTCAAATCTAGTTCTTGCAGTGCATCTACATTGATTAATTCAATGGCGTATTTTTGAGCCAGTGCTAATGCTTTCTCTTCAAACATCGAATGATAGATCAAAAAAGAGGCTCCTGTATCTTCCAACACATATTCCAACTCTGCTAACGGATGACTCACGGCCAACGGTACTGCAATGCCTCCCGACAACCAAATGCCCCATTGTACCTGTACATATTGATACGTGGGTGGTAGTAAAAAACAAATCGGTTGTTCTTTTAAAGGTTGATCATAACTCAAAAGAGTACTGGAGACCTTTACGGCATCATTCAGAAGCTGTTGATAGCAGTAGCTACCCTGCGCATCTACAATGGCAATCCTATCCGAATGTTGCACGCTTTGTTGAATAATAGGGATCTGTGTAGTCATGGAACTCATTTTGTCAAAAATACTACGTTTCTTTCTTTTAAAAAATAAGGCATCTATTTTTGTTAATTTATGTTAAAATAAGCAGTTTTAAACACGCTGTTCATTCTTTTTTGTAATATCGTAGGTCTCAAAACTAACAACAAATAAAAATGAAGAAAACACTATTAGTAGTAAGTGTCCTGTTAGTTGCATTTTCTTGTAAAAAAGAAGCAACTAAAGAAGACGTTGTAAACTACGCAAACACTATTACTCAAGACGAGTTAAAAGAGCATTTATACACCTATGCTTCAGACGAGTTTGAAGGTCGTGATACTGGGGAACCAGGGCAAAAGAAAGCGGTAGAATATCTAAAAAAGGAATACGAAGCCTTAGGCATTCCTTCTGTTATAGAAGGAAACTATTTCCAAAATGTTCCTTTGAATGTAGTAAATACACCAGAAGTAGACATTAAAGTAAATGACGCTTCGTTTAACTATTTCGATGATTATATTTCACTAACCTCGGCTAAGTCTGGAAAGATATTAGTTTCTGATATAGTATATGCTGGATATGGTATTGATGATGAAAAGTATTCTGACTATACAAACCTTGATGTAAAAGGGAAAGTAGTAGTTGTAAGAAGTGGTGAGCCACAAGATAAGGACGGTAACAACATCGTTTCAGGGAGCAAAGATGCTTCTAAATGGTCTAACGGACGTCAGGCAATTTCTCCTAAAAGAGATGCTGCTAAAAAGCACGGTGCTAAAGCACTCTTGTTTATGGACCAAGCATTATTCGATCGTTACGCACCTTTCTTTAAAAGACGTGAGGAAAGCGGACGTAGTAGTCGTTTATCGTTACCTCCTAAAAAGGATGCAGCTGCGGAAATTTACTTTTTTATGATCAACGAAAAAATGGGGAAAGCATTAGTGAGTAATATTGCTACCGCTACAACACCTGCTACGGTTGCGACAAAGTTTCGTATGAGCTATAAAAGTGCCATGGCACCTAAGCCATCTGAAAATGTAGCAGCGATTATTAAAGGTTCTGAAAAACCGGATGAGTATGTTATTATTTCTTCGCACTTAGACCACGTCGGTGTAAATGCAAAAGGAGAAGTTTTTAATGGTGCAGATGATGATGGTTCAGGTACGGTTGCTATCTTAGAAATCGCCGAAGCATTTAAAAAAGCAGCTGAAAACGGTCATGGACCAAAGCGTTCTATTATTTTCTTAAATGTAACCGGTGAAGAAAAAGGATTATTAGGTTCTAGATACTATACAGACTACGATCCTTTAGTACCGTTAGCAAACACCGTTGCGAACTTAAATATTGATATGATTGGTCGTATCGATCCAAAACGTAAAGGAGATCGTAATTATATTTACTTAATTGGAAGTGATAAGTTAAGTACTGACTTGCATAACCTTTCGGAAGCTGTAAACAAAGAGTTCGCAAATATTGAACTAGATTATACCTATAATGATGAGAATGATCCAAACCGTTTTTACTACAGATCGGATCATTACAACTTTGCAAAGAACAATATTCCAATCATTTTCTACTTTAATGGTACGCATGACGATTACCATAAAATAAGTGATACGCCAGACAAGATCAACTACGATCTTTTAGAGAACAGAGCACGTTTAGTATTCCACACTGCGTGGGAAGTAGCCAATCGTGAAGATCGTATAGTGGTAGATAAAGGTCAAGAACCAGTAAAACCTTAAGGTATTCAATACTGAATAAATTCG
>Ga0316204_10011358_pt1 | contig 11169 bp, 12 predicted proteins | sample 6monrhotite_MG_2_FD_205661 | JGI IMG/M metagenome (GOLD analysis project Ga0316204, IMG submission 205661) | Microbial mat bacterial communities from mineral coupon in-situ incubated in ocean water Damariscotta River, Maine, United States -... | ecosystem: Environmental > Aquatic > Marine >...
GATGAAGTGCGTAAAGTGATGGGGTTAAGTCGCTAATCTGGGTGCTAACTCTAAGTAGCTAATTGAACTGAAAACTATGAATCAACCAGTTGATAACATTGCCGAAACTGAAGCCGCTAAAGAGCCACCCGCGCAAGCTGAAATGCCATTTGCGGTTGTTCAGGGTGAGCCGCTAGCGCTATTGCCGGAAGATCTTTATATTCCACCAGATGCGCTGGAGGTGTTTTTAGAGGCGTTTGAAGGCCCGCTGGATTTACTGCTGTATTTGATTAAGCGACAGAATCTGGATGTATTAGATATTCCCATTGCAAACATTACTAAGCAATATATGTCGTATATCGACTTAATGGAGTCAATGCGTCTAGAGCTGGCTGCTGAATATTTGTTAATGGCGGCTATGCTGGCAGAAATCAAATCGCGCATGTTGTTACCGCGTCCAGAGTCACTGGATGAGGAAGATGATCCGCGCGCTGAGTTGGTGCGTCGTTTACAGGAATATGAGCGCTTTAAACAGGCTGCAGAAGACCTGGACGAGTTGCCTCGGCAGGAACGTGATAGCTTTATTGCCAAGGCCGAGCCGCCTGCGCTTGAGTTGACGCGTCCCGATGCGGAAGTTGAGTTGAGTGAGTTATTATCGGCTTTTAAAGATATTTTAAATCGTGCTGAAGTTAATACTCATCACTTGATTCAGCGTGAAACCTTATCGATTCGTGAAAAGATGACGATGGTATTGTCAGCGGTTAGTGCGGATGGTTTTGCCGATTTAACCAGCTTATTTAATTTTGAAGAAGGACGTCGTGGTGTTGTAGTAACCTTTATGGCGATCCTTGAATTGTTAAAAGGCGCGATGATTGATTTGGTACAGGCAGAATCCTTTGCACCGATTTATGTAAAGGCAGCGAGTGCCGCACAGGCCATATCAGAATTTGACGAAGAAATAGACGATTAATTATGGAACTAGCTCAGTTAAAAAATATTTTAGAAGCCGTATTGCTGACAGCAGATCAGCCGATGGAAATGCGCAAATTAGAAGCACTTTTTGAGGCAGATGAAGAGCAGTGCCCCAGCAGCGACCTGATTTTACAGGCACTCAGTGCATTACAGGAAGATTATCAGGGACGAGGCGTTGAGCTAAAAGAAGTAGCTAGCGGTTATCGTATGCAGGTCGTGCCTGAGTGTGCCAACTGGGTTTCGCGTATGTGGGAAGAAAAAGCCCCGCGTTATTCCAGGGCCCTGCTGGAAACACTGGTGCTTATTGCCTACAGGCAGCCTATTACGCGTGGTGAAATAGAAGAAATTCGTGGTGTGAGTGTGAGCAGTCATATCGTTAAAACACTCTCTGAACGTGAGTGGGTAAGGGTTCTGGGTCATAAAGATGTGCCAGGCCGCCCGTCTATGTATGGTACAACGCGTGAGTTCCTGGACTACTTTAATCTGAAAAGCCTGGATGACTTACCGAGTCTGGCCGATCTTAAGGATTTGGATAAATTAAATCCTGAATTAGCGCTGGAGCAAGAAGTTGCAGCAGAAGGCGAAGAAGAATCAGCGGGTGAAGAAGAGCAGGTAGTAAGCGCTGATTCTGTTGATGGTACGGAGCAAGAGTCTCAGGAATCTGCAGAATCTGATGAGTCGCTTGACGGTGAAGTATCACAGGTATCTGCAGATGATGAGCTTGCTGAAGACGATCAGTTAGATGCAGAAGATAGTGCTAAAAGAGCCGAAATGGCTTTGGACGCAGAAGAATCTGCAGACTCATCAGAGCTCGATAAAGCGGAAGGTGAAGGCACGACTACTGTAGAATAAGCATCTACTTATACCGATTATCGTAAACCTGTACCGCTTAAGCAGGTCAAATTGAAATAAGCGAATACTTATGTTATTTAATAACTATGTATTTTTCCGTCTGGAGTAGGTTATGGGCGTTTTATCCGTTCAAAGTGAAGCAGTACAAGGTATTCAGCGTGGTTTGGATGGCATGCGTAAGAATGCCTCTGAAATCGCCAGCGCCGATCAATTGAATAAAGCGGGAAAGGATACAAGTCTGGTAGGTTCACTTGTGGACATGGAGCAGAATAAAATGCAGGCGCAGGCATCGGCCAAAGTTGTATCAGCAGCAGACGAAGTGCTCGGAACGATTATAGACTTACGCGCTTAAGCGTAATCGCAACAGTAATACTCCCTAGATTTTAAGTGCTGTTAAACAGAAAAGTGCTTTATGATTCTTAATAGTTCTCAATCAATTCAAACCAGTCGACCGCTGGAATCGAGTATCTCGAAACGAGTTACCGATACTACGCGATCGTCTTCTGCGCCAGCATCACCTGTAAACTCGGAAGAAGCGGATAAGGCCAAGCTGAAAGCAGCTGAACAGGCTCAGAATCAGGCTAATCAGCGTATGATTAGTGAGTTGCAATCGCGTGATCGTGCGGTTCGTTCCCATGAAGCAGCCCATGCATCTGCCGGTGGGAGTCTGGTGGTAAGTGGTCCCAGCTTTACGTATCAAAAAGGGCCGGATGGCCGATCTTATGCCATTGGTGGTGAAGTTCAGATTGACGTCTCTCCAGTCGCTAATGACCCTGAAGCTACATTGAAAAAATCTGAACAGATTCGTCGAACGGCCTTAGCACCTGCAGATCCATCGTCTCAGGATTTAAGGGTAGCATCAAATGCTAGTCAGCTTGCTAGTAAGGCGCGAGTTGAGATTGCCGTGCTACGTCGTGAAGAGGCGCAGTTGGAAGAGAAGGAAAAAGAGCTCGAGGCAGAGCAGAATAGTGAAGTGGCGCTGGATGACGTTGAGTCTAACGGCAGTTTCCCTTCTATTGAAAATGATATGCCAACGTCAATTGAGTTTGATTCTGCTGCTAACTCCCCATCCCAGCCAGCCGCAATCAGTGCATTTACGGAAACGGCTGAATCCTCAGCGCCCAGCTCGTCAGCAAAAGAGTCACAAGTTAACCAGTTTGTTTAAGCTTTTACTGAGCTGCTCTCTATCAGAGAACGTTTAAGCCTTTGTAAGGCTAAGATGCATTTTTGTAGGGGGCAAAGTATCATCCCAGCGCGTTCAGGGAAGTATATGGAGTGTTGCCGTAGGTTTTGTTACCCGGGCAAAAATGATTTAGTTCTTTGTTATGTTGCCTGCTAGCAGGTAGTTTTCCTGATCATGCTGTTCACAGCGCAATACTTCCATAACAATGTCTAACGGTGGCGTCACTTCATTTTCAGGTTGAATCGATATGCGTACTTGTGTGCCTGGTTCAACTGAATCTTCAGCAATAATAGATACACCATCGCCGCACAGATCGCTAACAAAACCTGATTTCGTACTGCCTGAGCCATTAATTGTGTATTCAGCATTACATTCAATGTTCATACGAAAGAAGTTACGTTTTTCAGAGTAGTCTGCAGTCATACATGCCCCATCCCTATCTTTTGGATTTTGCTCACTGGTGAATAAATATGCACCAACTAATTTCAGTTTAGAACTGGCTGCCTGTAAAAGCTACGCCGCTTATCCGGTTTTGTGAGCTATATCTACTAGATATAGTGGGTGTTTCAAGTTGTAGCCACCATATGTTATTTCTATGAGGCCTCAATATACTGCCGGTAGCAGTCGCTATTTTATGGTTGAGAAGCTGTTTTGCTTTTGGGAAGAGCAAAAATATCTTTATCCAGTGTGTTGGTGTTATAAGAAGTCAGCATTTGATGCTGTGTGATACTGTCTCCTTTAAAACTGATCACCTCTACAACCACGCCGTTCATGTCTTCTTTGTCGTAATTAATCAATTCAAAATCGCTCTTTCCCATAGCAAGCATGAGTCGTGTGAGCATGTTGTAATCGAATGCATAAAAGCTTTTCAGGGTTTGGAAATCGCTGTTGCTCATTTCCAGAGATGAGGGGCTTGCTATGCAGTATTCTTTGAGGCGCTGTTTCTTTTTAATCAGTTGGTAAATTTTGCACTCGATATTGCCTATCTTTTTGCTGCTCTCAAGGGCGTTCACCTTGAGCAGGGTGTGTTCTCCGTAAAATTCTGGAAATTTTAGCTGGTTCACGATGGACTCGCCGACTTCCTGCTCTTTAGCAGACATGCTTTTTAGCTTCTTTTTTAGCTCCTGTTCAACATGCGAAAGCTTAAGCATACGTTTTTGATTGAGTTGATCCACGCGAGTATCCAGTACCTCACGGTTAAACATTTCGGCCTTTCCGCTGCCCGGTGCAAAGGTAATGAATTGCTGCTCATTACTGTCGAACAGGTTCACCCTGCTAGAGCTAGACTCAGTGAAACGTAGCTTTTTATCCTTGATTTGGTAGATGATACTGTCCTGCTTGCTGGGATTGTGCAGGTTTTTAAATTCTAAAGTCGTGTCAGCAACAGCGTATTGGCCAAGAGAAAGTAGTACAATAGCGGTTAAATATAATTTCATTTGAACGATCCATAACTAAGTTATTCTGTATGAGTAAAGAACGTATACAAAAAGTATTGGCACGGCAAGGACTAGGTTCTCGTCGTCAAATTGAGGCCTGGATAAAAGAGGGTCTAATTAGCTTAAATGGCAATGTCGTTGGGCCTGGTCAGCATGTCGAAGTAGGCGATGTAGTGATGCATGGCGGGCGTAAAATCATCATCCGTGATGCAGAGCAAGCACTCCCCAGAGTACTGGCCTATCACAAACCAGAAGGCGAAGTGTGCTCAAGGAGTGACCCAGAGGGGCGCCCGACGATTTTTGATACGCTACCAGGCCTAAAACACAGTCGCTGGGTGGCTGTCGGTCGACTGGATATCAATACCTCGGGCCTGATACTGCTAACCGATAGTGGTGATCTGGCAAATAAGCTAATGCACCCTTCTACTCAAATACAGCGTGAGTATGCTGTGCGAGTAATGGGGGCGGCGACAAAGCAGCAGTTAGAGAAGTTGACTAATGGTGTTGAGCTAGAAGATGGTCCTGCTCGCTTTGATGAGATAGTTGAGAGATCATTTGTTGACGAAGAACGGACCAATAGATCAAGTATTAATCACTGGTATCACGTGGTGTTAATGGAAGGGCGTAATCGTGAGGTGCGTCGTTTATGGGAGGCGGTTGATCTTAAGGTAAGCCGCTTAATGCGTGTACGTTATGGCTCGGTGATAATGACTAAAAGCCAGCGGCCGGGACAAACTCGTGAACTTGATCCTGCGGACATTCGGGAGCTGGCGGAGCTGGCTGGTATTGAATACGCAAAAAATTTAAAATCAGGTAAACCGATTAAAAAAGATTATAGAATGACTAAACATAAAACACCGGCATCGCGTGGCCGTCCCGGTTCACGTGGCTCGTCTTCAACTGGTGGTAGGTCTGGTTCACGCACTTCAGCGTCTAGTGGTAGTAGGAAGGTAAATAATGGAAAACGTCGTTAAGTTATTTTTTTTATTATGTGTTCTGGTTACTCAGACAGCACTGGCTAAAACTGAGTCCAGCCTTGAGGCGGGCATGGTTAATCCGGGCTACGAAGAACAGCCGCAATGGTTCAAAGAATCATTTTTGGATTTAGAAGAAGATATTGCAGAAGCAAAAGAATCAGGCAAGCGCCTGATGATTTTCTTCTATCAGGATGGTTGCCCTTATTGCAAAAAAATATTACAGGATAATTTTGGCCAGCGTGATATCGCGGAAAAAACAAAAACTAATTTCGATGTAGTGTCATTGAATATATGGGGCGATCGTGAAATTACCTTTGCTGGAAAGAGCAGCAAAGAAAAAGACTTCGCCGAAAGCCTGAAAGTAATGTATACACCAACCCTCATCTTTTTTAATGAAGAGGGTAAGGCAGTATTAAGAACCAATGGTTATTATCACCCTGCAAAATTCAATGCGGCTTTAGACTATGTTTTAAATCACGAAGATAAAAAGCATAGCTTTAGGTCTTATCTTTCACAAGTAATGCCGCATAAGACTCAGGGGAAAATTTATAAAGAGTTAGAAACTGTTCAATCGCCTTATGATTTTTCTGCGCCATCTAAAAAATATCGTGTCGTGATGTTCGAGCAAAAACAATGCAAAGAATGCGATGAATTACATAACAATATTCTCACTGAAGCAGAATCTCTAAAGCAGTTGAAAAAGTTTGATGTGGCAGTGGTGGATATGTGGTCTGAAGACAAGTTGACACGCCCTGATGGGAAAGAGTCGACAATAAAAAACTGGGCGAAAGACCTGAATATTCAATATGCGCCCAGTCTGGTGTATTTCGATCAGCATGGAAAAGAGGTGTTTAGAAGTGATGCCTATTTAAGGGCATTTCATATTCAATCTATAATGGACTATGTGTCTAGTGAGTCATATAAAAAACAACCTAATTTCCAGCGTTATATTGACGACAGGGCTCATCAGTTGCGTGAGCAGGGGATTGAAGTTGATTTAATGCGCTAGTATTTTTAATATTAATGTCCTCCTTTAATAATATTCCAACTAATATCATCAGTGGTTTTTTAGGCGCAGGTAAAACTACGGCTATTCAGCATTTAATTAAACACAAACCTCAATCTGAATCATGGGCCATCGTGGTCAATGAATTTGGTCAGATTGGTGTAGATGGTAAATTATTGCAGAATGATGATGTTGCAGTAAAAGAAATTCCCGGCGGGTGTCTATGCTGTGTCGCCAGTCAGTCGTTCAGTGTTGGTTTAAATCAAATTATAAAGCAGCACAGGCCTCAGAGAATTATTATTGAGCCGACGGGGCTGGGGCATCCCAAAAAATTAATCGATACATTAAGCAGTGAGTTTTATGAGTCTGTTTTAGATCTTAAGGCTGTAATTAATTTGCTTGATGCGCGCAATTTGTCAGAGACTCGTTATTTGCAGCATGAAACCTTTATGAGCCAGATTGCAATGGCTGATGTGCTGGTCGCCAATAAGCAGGATCAATATTCGGATAAAGACAGAGAAGTCTTCAATCAATTTGTAAACTCGCTTGATCGTCCTAAAGCGCATGTCGAAATGCTTCAGCAGGCTAAAATAAATATTCAATGGCTGGATATAGAGCATGATCAGCAACGTGAAGCCAGCTTATCAACCGCCCATGGAGCGCATACACAGAAGGATAAACTGCTAACTAAAACCGATTCTCTCTGGCAATGCATTGAAGGCCATGCCGATGGATATAATAGTCTTAGCTGGCAAATAAATAGTTCTATTGTGTTTAATCAAAAAGACTTAATAAACTGGTTAAACAATTTAAGGCAAGAGAGTAAAGTGCAAAGAGTAAAAGGAATTGTTCAGGGGGAGAATGGCTGGTTTTCTATTAATATGACTGAGCATGAAAGTGAAATTCTTATCATAGATCCCGCTGCTGAAAACATTTTGGAAATAATATCATTTTCTCATTTGCAGTCAGAAATGTTAGATGCGCAATTGCGTTCAAACTGTCTGCCAATTTAAGGTTTGTCATGAATACAGAGTCACCCCGCATAAAAATACTTACTTATAATATTCATAAAGGTTTTAGTGTAGGTAATCGACGCTTTGTATTGCATCAAATGAAATCCATGTTGCAATCCGTTGATGCGGACGTTGTGTTCCTGCAGGAAATTCAGGGCGAACACTTCTTAAAATCCAAGCAATATCATAACTGGCCCGAAGAATCTCAGTTTGAGTTCCTCGCCGATGAAGTGTGGCCGCACCACGCCTATGGAAAAAATGCCATCTATGAGGCAGGGCATCACGGCAATGCCATCCTGAGCAAGTACCCTTTCGTGCGCTGGGATAATATAGATGTGTCCTATATGCGCAGCGCCAGCCGCAGTCTGTTGCATGGCGTCATTAAGCTGAATGACACGCTGCCAGCTATTCATGTGGTGTGTGTCCATCTGGGGTTGTTATCTATGGAGCGCAAGCGTCAGGTGGTAAAACTGGTAGAGCGCATTAATGAATTTGTACCCAGAAATGAGCCAATGATAATTGCCGGTGATTTTAATGACTGGGGCGGCCAGTCGGATGCCACATTGCAGAGAGAGTTAGGGGTTACCGAGGTCTTTAATGAAGTGTCCGGTCGTTGTGCTCGAACTTTTCCGGCCTGGATGCCTTTATTGTCGGTAGACCGGATTTATAGTCGTGGCATGTCTATTGTGAGTGGGCAGCGTCTGCAGGGTGCATTATGGAAGAAAATGTCTGATCATCTGCCGCTACTGGCTGAATTTCACCTGAATACCTAAATTATACACTGGCTTTTATGGAAATAACTGGACACAAGGTCATTAATAAAATATAAATGACCGCCAAGTCAATTAAGGGGGCGATTGTGCTCTGTTCAGCCGATTCTCAAGCATCTAGCCGTTGGCAGCGACGCAAAGAAGCGCGCCCAGAAGAAATTCTTGATGCCGCATTACAGCTATTTACTGAAAAAGGCTTTAGCGCTACGCGCATGATGGATGTGGCGAAGGCTGCAGGTATCTCCAAGGGCACCCTGTATTTATATTTCTCTAATAAGGAAGCCATATTCAAAGAAGTTGTGCAGCAACGCATAACACCACAGCTAGATACGGTGGAGTCCCTCGTCAATGAATTTGAGGGTAATCAGGCAGACTTACTTAAGCATCTTATAAACGGCTGGTGGATGGGTGTTGCCTGTTCATCCCTGTCAGCAATTCCAAAAATTATTACAGCAGAATCGGGTAACTTCCCTGATCTGGCGAAATACTTTACGCGAAATGTTGTAACGCGTTCGAGACATCTATTTAGTAGGGTTGTTCGTCGTGGTATAGAGGCAGGTGAGTTCAGGGAATATGATGCGGAAACTGTAGCGCGTTTAGTGGTCGCGCCGTTGGTACAGGCAACCATCTGGATGCATTCTCTAAAAGCTTATGATGATGAAGAGGGTACGCAGAGTTATTTACAGTTACACACCGAATTTATACTCAATGCATTAGTGAAAGATTCGTATAAACCAAAAATGAATAAAACGAAGATTAAATTGGAGTTACCAGAGTGAGTATTAAAGTGAAATTAATATTGGGTCTGCTAATACTCAATACGCCATTTTATGCACAGGCCGATAAGCTTGAGTTTGAACAGGTGCTGCAAAAGGTAATAGATCACTACCCATCTGTTATGTCAGCGGCCTTACAACTTGAAAAGGCCAGACAGGAAAATATTAAAGCGGAATCACAGCTCTCGTGGCAGCTTAATGGTAATGCAGGCTTTACACGCAGTACCAGTTTATTTGGTACTGCCACTGATCGACTGAATGCCGGTGCCAGTTTAAATCGCAGCCTTACTAATGGAGGTGTACTTGGTTTTAGTGCAAACGTTAGCCGTGATGATGCAGACAATACTCTTTCGCCCTCGCTGCCTAACCCTGCCACCAAAACACAGCTGGAAGTTAATTATCGGCACCACCTACAAAAGGGTGCGGAGAATGCGCAATACACAGAAAGTAAAACGGCCGCAGATGCGGGTGTGAAAATTGCGCAGGGTGAAAAAACGGCACTGTATGATGAGCTAGCATCTCAGGTGATTGAGCTTTATCTGGCCGCGGCAACGACTCAGGCACGTATAAAGAATACACAGAAAACCATCGATCGTGGACTGCGCTTAAAAGACTACATTAGTAAAGAATTCAAACTGGGTCTCTCAGAAGAAAAAGATGTATTGCAGGTTGATGCACGTCTGGCTACTAACAGAGCCGACAAGCAAAGCCTTGAGGTGTTATGGAAGCAGCAAGTGATTGCCCTGAATCGCCTGATGAATCAGTCGTGGGAAAATAAGTTCTCACCACAGCTGAAACTGGTGAATCATAAAAACCGTGGCTTCGAGCTTGTTTACGCACAGGCAGAAAAACAAAATGCAGTGCTTAAACAAATCGATGCGCGTTTAATACTCGCAGATAGCGCTATTCGCCTAAGCCGTGACAAACGACAGGATGAACTCGACCTTGTTATGTTCCTCGGGAATGAGAGTAACCAGGGCGACACAGCCAGCGGCGATTTTGATGAGTCACAGGTCGTCGGTGGAATCAGTCTGGAATTTAAACGTGGGTTAGACAAGAGCGGCCTGAATGCGGAATTAAGACAGGCGCATTACGATAGAGAGCTGGCCCTACAGGATAAAAAACTGATTCAACAAAACTTACACTATGATGTAGCGAGTGTGTTGGCTGAAGTAGAGTCCGCCGAGTTAGCGGTGAAGGCTTTTAAGAAAAGTGTAAAAGCAGAACAGCAGAAGCTGACTGAAGCCGAGAAGCGTTATAAAGATGGTCGTATAGAAACTGACCGTATCATTGATTTTGAATCCCAGTTGGCCAATGCAGAGCTTTCTTACGAACTACAAAAAGTTGAGCTAGCGCGACGTTATTATCAGTTAGATTTATTGAGAGGCGCAATCTGGGAAACGGTTATACGTCATGAAATAAGCTTTGCAGAAGAAATAGAAAAAGGAATTAACTAATGCAGGCGATTATTCGTTATTTAGTTACGCGTGGCTTAGTTGTGAATTTAATCTCCGTATTTTTAGTGGCAGTGGGTGTTGCTGTTTCTGTTATGTTTATGAAGGTTGAGGCCTTTCCAAATGTAAATTTAGATATTATTCAAATTGATGTTGTATACCCCGGTGCATCACCAAGTGAAGTTGAGCAACTTATAATTACGCCGATAGAGCAGGAGCTTCGCGCAATTGATGGCATCGATAAAATGATCTCGATGGCCTTTCCCAGTTCTGGTCGAATCTCCATGGAGGTTGATCCCAATTCATCCAAACGTGATCGGTTGACCTCGGATATTTCATTAGCGGTTGATCGCGCAACCCTGCCGGAAGATTTAGCCAATGAGCCCTTCGTAACCGAAGTCGATGGCTCGGTGTTCCCTATTTTAAGAGTAGCGGTGTCTGCAGATAGAGATGAGCTGGCACTTAAACGTCTGGGTGATCAGATTAAAGAAGAGCTGTTGGCAATAGATGGCGTTGCCAAAGTTATGGTCATCAGTGATCGCAAAGCAGAATACAGCGTCGTGGTTGATCCGGATAAATTGCAACGGGCACGCGTGTCAGTAGACCAAATCGCACAGGTATTGCGTGGCTGGAACATTAATACACCGGGTGGTGAAATCGATACACCGAGTGGGCAGAAAGCCGTACGTATTGTTGGTGAGTTCAGCAGCATAGAAGATGCCGAAAGCATAGTGATTCGCGCCAATGCCGG
>Ga0316204_10011360_pt1 | contig 11166 bp, 9 predicted proteins | sample 6monrhotite_MG_2_FD_205661 | JGI IMG/M metagenome (GOLD analysis project Ga0316204, IMG submission 205661) | Microbial mat bacterial communities from mineral coupon in-situ incubated in ocean water Damariscotta River, Maine, United States -... | ecosystem: Environmental > Aquatic > Marine >...
GCGTGATCATCGGCCGCACCAACCTGCCGGTGATCAACCAGGGCGACGCGCTGTTTCACATCGCCCACGTGCGCCGCGAAGGCGTGGTCGAACGCTTCGTCAACCAAGCCGAAAAAGAATTCGACATCGACCCGCTTTTTGACGAAGACGAAATCATCTAACGACCGAGGCGCTTAGTAGGCTTTCCAACATCGCCCGCGTTGAGTTGAGGCGTGGGTTCCACAGGCCGCGGTCTTGGGCTTCGAGCAGGCGTTCGGCCATGTCTTTGAGGGCGTCGGGGTTGTTTTCGCGGATGAACTCGCGCACCCGTTCGTCATCCAGATAGGCTTGGAACACCGCGTCAAAGTGATGGTCTTTCACACATCTGGCCGTGGCGGCGAACGACACCAGGTAGTCCACCGTCGCTGCCATTTCAAACGCGCCTTTGTAGCCGTGCCTCATCACGCCGTCGATCCATTTGGGATTGACCACGCGCGCGCGCACCACCCGGCCGATTTCGTCTTCCAACGTGCGGGCCTTGGGCGTTTCGGGGCGCGAGTGATCGACGTGCCAGGTGGCCGGTTGGTTGCCCGAAAGCACCCGCACGGCGGCGGTGATGCCGCCTTCGAACTGGTAATAATCATCTGAATCCAGCAAATCGTGCTCGCGGTTGTCTTGGTTTTGCACCACCGCTTCGACGGATTTCAGCCGCGTTTCAAACAAGCCGTGGCGCGCTTCGCCCTCAGCTCCGGACCCGTACGCATACCCGCCCCACGCCACATACGCCTTGGCGAGATCGGCTTCGCTGTCCCAGCCTTTTTCGTCCATCAACGCCTGCAAGCCCGCGCCGTAGGCACCCGGCATGGAACCAAAAACGCGAAATCCGGCGCGGCGGGTGGCTTCGGCTTCACCTACACCGCTTGCTATGAGTTCGACGCTTTCGGCCTTGACCCTTGCGGACAGGGGGTTTTGCTCGGCGGTTTCATCAAGCAATGAGACCGCACGCACGGCGCTGTCGAACAGGTCGATTAGGTTCGGGAACGCATCGCGGAAAAAGCCTGAGATGCGCAGTGTTACGTCAATGCGTGGACGGCCCAAGATGTCGGCGGGCAGGACCTCAAACCCGGTCACACGGCGAGACGCCGCATCCCAGGTCGGGCGCACCCCCATCAGCGCCAGGGCTTGGGCGATGTCGTCGCCGCCGGTGCGCATGTTCGACGTGCCCCATGCGGTCAACGCCATGGTTTTCGGCCATTCGCCATGGGCTTGCAGGTGCGCATCCAACAAGATCCCCGCCGATTTCCAGCCCAGCGTCCACGCCGCCGGGGTGGGCACGGCGCGGGTGTCGACGCTGTAAAAGTTGCGCCCGGTGGGCAACACGTCGGGGCGACCACGGGTTGGTGCGCCGGACGGGCCGGGTTCGACAAAACGACCCTCCAAACCACGAATAATGCCTTGAATTTCCGCGTCGCCGCAGACCTCAATAGCCGGGCGGATGCGGTTATCGAGTTCCGCCATCACCATGGACGTGCGGCTCCAATCTTCATGTACAATCGTTTCGCCTTTCACCAGCGCCAGCGCCAACGCTTCCAACCGTTCCACGGTGTCGCCCGCGCTGCGCCAACTGCCTTGCAAAGCTTGCAATGCTTCTGGCTTCTGACCCGTCCATGTTTCCGCCATGTCGCAATCAAGCGGATCGAAATCGAGGCACAGGTCGTCGGCCAAGGCGCGGATCAATGAGGCGTCTTTGGGCTCGGTCCCGCGCGACACCCGCACCAACGCCACCAACAACGCATGCAACAAATCGTCGGTGGGCGAACTGCCAAAGATATGTAGGCCATCGCGAATCTGCATTTCTTTGAGTTCGCACAGATATGCATCCAACTGGGCGAGACGCTCGTCTTCGCCGGTGTCTTCCGCCATGCCCGCGTCTTGGGCCAGCCCAGTCACGTGACACAGTTCCAAAATGTCGCGTTTGAGGATTTTGGTGCGGCGCGGATCGCTGCCGGAGGCTTCGAAATATTCGTCCACCAACTGTTCCAAATCGCGCAGCGGGCCGTAGCTTTCGGCGCGAGTCAACGGCGGGGTCAAGTGGTCGATGATCACCGCTTGGGCGCGGCGTTTGGCCTGGGTGCCTTCACCGGGATCGTTGACGATGAACGGATAGAGATGCGGCAGCGGGCCGAGTGCGACCTCTGGAAAGCATTCGTCGCTCAGCGCAACGGCCTTGCCCGGCAGCCATTCCAGATTGCCGTGCTTGCCGAAATGAATGATCGCATCGGCGTCGAATTCAACGCGCAGCCACGCGTAAAACGCCAAATAGCCGTGCGGCGGCGCCAAGTCGGGATCGTGATAGGTCTTTTCCGGATCGATGTTGTAGCCGCGCGCGGGCTGCAAACCGATGGCCACCTCACCGCACATGAACACACAAATCGCAAAGTGCATGTCGCTGCGCATGAACGGGTCGGTTTCGGGGCTGCCCCATTGCTTGGTCACCCGTTGGCGCACGTTTTCCGGCAAGGTGGCGAAAAATGCGCGGTAATCGTCAAGGCTCAGGGTGACTTCAGCGGCGGCGATGTTTTCCGCCTTATGGGCATTGGTCGGTCCGGCCTTAATGCGCTCAACCAGCGCATTGCCGTCTGCGGGGATGTCTTCGACCTCAAAACCCGCCTCTTTCATCGCATGCAATGTATTGATCACGCCCGCTGGTGTGTCCAATCCCACGCCGTTGCCCAAGCGGGCGTCGCGATTGGGATAATTGGCGAGCACGATGGCGACGCGTTTGGACCAATTTTCCTGGGTCCTCAACCACGACCAACGCTGCGCCAAATCGGCGACGAATTCGACGCGATCGGCGACCGGCTTATAGCTGACCAGATCGCATTGTGTGTCGGGATCGCGTTCCGACAAATCTTTGAACGACACCGCACGGCTGATGATGCGGCCATCGACTTCGGGCAGCGCCACGTTCATGGCGATGTCGCGCGGGCCCAGCCCCCAAGTGTTTTCCGTCCAACTTTCGACGTTGCCGCCCGACAGCACCACCTGCAAAATCGGCAGATCAAAGGCGTCAAACGGGGTTTCAGCGCGCGCGGCGCCAGGGCTTGAGGACGCAAAACCAGTGGTGTTGAGCACGCAGCCGAGTGGGAAGATGTTTTCCTCAAAAGCACGCTCCAACAGATCCGACACCGTGGCTTTGCTGACCGGGGCTTTGAGGCTCGCGACATAAATCGGCAGCGGGTTGAGCCCGGCGCTTTGCATCGCATCTACCAATTCGTCGATCGCCGCGAGATTGCCGCTGAGATACAGCGCACGATAAAAAATCACCGGCGCGACGGGCAGACCTTCGCGCCATAAGGGGTATTTGATATCGGACAGCGCCACGCCGCCTTTTGCCGGCCAATACACGCCCGCAGACAGCACCGGGCGCGGCTCCGCATAGTCCGCCTCATACCCGATAAGTGACGCCGCGCATTCGACAAATCCACGTGCGTTGTCCGGCCCGCCGAGCACCAGATACTGCCACAGACGATGGGCGTCTTCGCGCCCCACGGTCGAAAAGCTGCTGAGTTCCGCATCAGGCTGGTCGTCGCCGGGCAAAAACGCCACCGGGATTTGGGCTGCACGGCACGCACTGACAACCTCATCGACGCCGTAGGTCCAATAGCTGCGCCCGCCCAAGACGCGCACGATCACCAACTTGGCGTGGCGCACGACCTCTTCCACATACAGATCGACCGACATGTTGTGGCCAAGGTGCAGCATGCTCGCCAATCGCACGGCGGGAAAGTCAGGCGCATTTTCAGCCGCAATCCGACGCGCCAGCGCCAGCGACGATATTTCCGTATCCGCAGCCGTAATCACCACGATGTCGCCGGGCGTCTGGCCCAGGTCGATGGCTTCGGACCCATCTTGAACGCTTCCCGGCTGGGCGGCCAGCAAATGCATCAGGCAGCGCTTTCTTGCGCGTCTTCAGCCAAGGCGTTTGCGATGGCGGCGTGATCGATGCCTGCTTGGCCGATCACCACCAAGCGGCCTTGGCGGTCTTCGCCGTCCGCCCAAGCGCGGTCGAAATAGCGGGTGAAGCGGGTGCCGACGCCTTGCACCACATGGCGCATGGGTTTGCCCGCAACCTCGACGAAGCCTTTGATGCGCAGCACGTTGTGGGCCTCGACGATTTCGATCAGGCGGGCTTCCAGCGCGGCGGGATCTTGCTGCACAGGGACTTCGACAATGAAACTGTCGAAGTCATCGTGGTCATGATCGTGATGATGGTCGTCGTCATGGTGTTCGTGATGAGACGGGCGCACGTCGAGATCGTCTTCCGCCGCCGCACCCAGGCCCAGCAACACATCGACGCCGATGTTGCCATGCGACGTCGCCACCACGTGCACGCCGGGGCGTAATTTTTCGCTCAGTTCTGCGATCAAACGCGCGCTTTCCGCTTCGCCGATCACGTCGGCTTTGTTGAGCAGCACCATGTCGGCGGCGAGCAGTTGGTCGGTGAAGACTTCTTCCAATGGGTTGTCGTGATCAAGGCTTTCGTCGGCTTGGCGCTGCGCCTGCACCGCTGCGATGTTCGACGCAAACTGCCCGGCAGCCAGCGCCGGGCCATCGACCACCGCCACCACACCGTCGACGGTAACGCGGGTCTTGATTTCGGGCCAATTGAACGCGCGGATCAGCGGCTTGGGCAGCGCCAGACCCGACGTCTCAATGACAATGTGGTCGGGCGGGTTGTCGCGTTCGACCAGCGCTTCCATCACCGGCAGGAAATCATCGGCCACGGTGCAGCAGATGCAGCCGTTGGCCAGTTCCACCACGTCATCTTCGTCGCAGCCTTCGATGCCGCAACCGTTGACGATTTGGCGGTCGATACCCAGATCGCCGAATTCGTTGATGATCAGCGCGATGCGCTTGCCGCCGGCGTTTTCCAGCATGTGGCGGATCAAGGTCGTCTTGCCCGCGCCGAGAAACCCGGTGATGACGGTGGCGGGGATTTTGCTGAGTTGGCTCATTGGGGAGAAACGTCCTTAGTCACTTTTGAGAGTTTGCGGCAATCCGGCCACAACCAGCACCACGCGGTTCGCCTGTGCTGCTGTTATTTGGTTCACAATACCCAGCGCGTCAACAAAAGACCGCGAAACTTTATTCATCGGGATCACGCCGAGGCCCACTTCTTCGGACACAGCGATCACCGGGGCGGGGTGATTGAGCATCGCAAGGGCGAGGGTTTCCGTCTCCACCACCGGGGCGCGGCCTTCATGCAGCATGTTCGACACCCACATGCCGAGGCTGTCGATCAACACCGGTTTATCGGCATATAGCTTCTTTGCTTGGGCCAAAGCATGGGGCAAATCCAGGCGTTCTTCGACCGTGACCCAGCCTTCAGCGCGGCGTTCTTGATGCGCCGCAATGCGTTCAGCCATTTCATCGTCGGACGCATGGCCGGTAGCGAGGTACACCCCGCCCGCCGCCATCAAACTTTCCGCATAGGCGCTTTTGCCGGAACGCTGACCGCCCAGGACCAGGGTCAAAGGCGGCAGTGTCGTGTTGAGATCAGCCATAATATCGCTCCCGAATCCGCTGCACACCGTATCAAATGATGTTGAGACCGGCCACCCGCCAACTGCCGCCGCGTTTAACGCGCAGACCATCCGCACAATTGCCAATGTGATCAAGACGCGTGAGGGAGGTGTTTTTCACGTCCAACGCCAATGCTTGCTCTGCCGTCAGCCCCAAAGCATGAGCAACGGCAGCGCGGATCGAACCTGCGTGCGCCACGCACACAATGTCGCGGCCCGCATAGGCGGCCGTGACGTCATCAAGTCGCGCACTCACCCGAGTGCAGACATCCTTGAAGCTTTCCGTCCCATATTCATCGCTTGGTGGGGGCGCAATGTCGGCGGGATCATCCCAAAACGTCTGAGTTTCTGAATTGTCCAACGCCCCGATGTCGGTCCAGGTCTTCAGGGTCCACGCACCGAAAGCCTGTTCGGCGAAGTCGGGCTCGACCAGCGGCTCGGTCCGTTCGGCCCCCGCCGCCCATAAGGCTTCAGCGGTTTGCTGGGTGCGTTTGAGATTTGAAGTGATCCACAACGCGCCGGTAGGCAGCTTGGCCGCCACCGACGCGAACGATTTGCTATCGCTCAGAACCGCATCGATGTCGAATTGACCCGACAGCTTGCCCAATTTGGCGTCCACCACCGGGGCGTGACGGACCCACCACCAACGGGTGACGATCATCTCACTCACTTCACTCATACATAAAACACCGTGCGAAACGCCACCGCCATACCCGCAAGCACCAAGGCCTCGACCACTTGCTGGGCGGCGCCTAAGACATCACCGGTAAAGCCGCCGATTTGGCGCTTTGCCAACCAGCCCACACCTATGGCGCCGCCAGCCGCCAGCGCCGCCGCCAACAATCCGGGCTCAAGGCCCAAAATCAAAAACGCCATCAGCACGCCCAAGATCGCGGCGATCAGCGCGTCGTCGCGATCGGGCACGCCAGCACCCCGCCCAAGCCCACCTTTGCGCACGGGTTGGAGCGTCACCATCATCAACGGCATCACGGACCGTGACAGCACGTGCGCGCCGATCAACGCGCCCGCAGCCAAGCCCGGGCCGTTAAAACTGCCCAAACTTGTGGCCTTGAAACCCACACCCAAGATCAACGCTAAAACGCCATAGGTACCGATGTAGCTGTCTTTCATGATGGCGAGTTTTTTGGCCTTGGTCTCGCCACCGCCAAAGCCATCAGCGACATCCGCCAAGCCGTCTTCGTGTAGCGCGCCAGTGATCAGGGCAGCTACAATCAGCGCCAGAAACGCCGACGCCAAGGGGTGCAGGCCCAGCTGCGCCCCGCCCCACAGCGCCAAAGCGGCAATCGCGCCAACCAACAAGCCCACCACCGGCCACGCACGCACAGTTTCTGCCAACGGCGTCATACCGATGCCTTTGTCGGCTTCGTCACCTTCAGCGGCTTCGTCGGGCAGCGGCGCATTCCACCAGCCCGGCAACGGTACGCGGGTGAGGAACAGCCATGCCACGGTGAAACGATCCATCATGCGGCGGAAAAATGAGATTGAGAGGTCGTTATCGTGAAGGGGGTCCGATGGCAACGCGTCGATTTGCTTTGGGGGCTTTTTCATCGGTGCTCTCTCTTTTGTTTTATGCGCCTTGAACGCGAACGTGTATAAGTGCTCTACACATTTCAAAGTTTAAGTTTTTTCTGTCCCAGCCGCGAGTCTGTTCCATGAATAAAATGCCCACCATCAACACCCTTGACGATGTGCGCCAAATTTTGACCGAACTGCCGGGCCCCGATGTCGAGGCTGCGCACGCCGCCCAAGCGCGTGAGCCGCAATTGACCAAGCCCGCAGGATCGCTGGGCCGTCTGGAACAACTCGCCGCCTGGACCGCCACTTGGCAAGGCCGCTATCCGCCGCGCATGAAAAACCCCAACGCCCACGTGTTCGCGGGCAACCACGGGGTGGTGGCGCAAGGCGTGTCGGCGTTCCCCCAAGAGGTCACCAAGCAAATGGTGGCCAATTTCGAACACGGCGGTGCAGCCATCAACCAGATTTGCAAAAGCCTCGGCATCGGTTTGTGTGTCGAGCAAATGGATTTGGACAACCCCACACAGGACTTCACCCAAAACCCCGCCATGACCGACACCGAATGCGCCGAAGCCATCGCGTTCGGCATGAACGTCATCGACGAGACCTCAGACGTGGCGTGTCTGGGTGAAATGGGCATCGGCAACACCACTTCGGCGGCCGCAATCTGCTTGGCGCTGTATGGCGGCAATGCATTGACGTGGGTCGGTCCGGGCACCGGATTGGACAAGCCCGGCATCGGCAAGAAAGCAGAAGTCATCGGTCTGGGCGTGAAACTGTACAAACCCCATATGGAAGACGGCCTGGACGTGATGCGCTGCTTGGGTGGGCGTGAACTGGCCGCCATCGCCGGTGCGGTGATCGGCGCACGATTGAAAAAAGTGCCGGTGCTGTTGGATGGTTATGTGTCCACCGCTGCCGCAGCCGTGCTGCCGAGCATCAACAAACGCGCCCTGGATCACTGCAAAGTCGGTCATATGAGCCAAGAACCAGGGCATAAATTGCTGCTGGAAAAGCTCGGCAAAAACGCCCTGCAAGACCATAACATGCGCCTGGGCGAAGGCACCGGCGCGGCGCTGGCGGTGGGCCTGCTGAAAGCCGCTGTGGCCTGTCACAACGACATGGCGACATTTGCTGAAGCGGGCGTCAGCGATAAGGAAAGTTAATCACTACTCACCTTGCTGCATCAACAAGCCCTTGATACGGGCCATTTTCATCATGTGTAGGAAGAACAACGTTGCAAAACCCAGCAGCACGGCGTTGAGGCCTACCGCCCATATGAAATGGTTCCACGAAAACACGCCGTCGAACAAAACCCCGCGCATGCCTTCGAACACATGTGCGGCGGGAAGCGACAGCGCGATCATTTGCAACCACTCAGGCAAGGCGGTGACCGGATAATAAATCGCGCTGACCGGAGCGAGCAAAAATATCCCCAGCCAACAAAGACTTTCCGCGCCAAGGCCGAAGCGCAAAATCAGCGCCGCCACGGTGAGGCCGATGACCGCGCCGAACACCAACAAATTGGTGAAAAACGCCACCAGCGGCACGCCCAATTCAAACACCCATACATCGAAAAATGGCAACGCCAAAAATGCCGCCGGCGTGACGGAAATCAACGTGCGGATCAAACTCATCAAAATCAGCGCCGTGATCAGTTCCGCATCGCGCAACGGGCTGACAAACATTTGCGCCAGATTGCGCGACCACATTTCTTCAATAAACGGTAAGCTGACACCCAAATTGGCGCGAAATAGAACGTCCCACAGCAACACGGCGGATATCAAAACGCCTGCGGCTTCGGCCACCCACGAACTGTGGCCGAGGAAGAACTTGGTCACAAACCCCCACAGCACCATCTGGATCAGCGGCCAATACGCCAGTTCCAACAAGCGTGGCCAGGACCGGCGCAAAACATAAAGATGGCGCAACATCACCGCCAAAACGCGGCGAAATGAGAATGTGGCTTGGGGTACGCAAACGCTATCCGGTTCGTTCATGATGCGTCTCCCCCTGACTGAGAATCGCGAGCGCGTGCAATATCCAAAAACACTTGTTCCAGCGTCTCGCGGCCATGGCGTGTGATCAGTTCCGTAGGTGCGCCTTGATCGACGATTTTGCCGGCGCGCATCATCAATACATGATCGGCCAAGCGTTCCACCTCGCCCATGTTGTGCGACGCCAACACGATCGTCGCCCCGGTGCGCGCGCGGTAGCGTTCCAGATAGCTGCGCACCCAATCGCCAGTGTCGGGATCAAGCGACGCGGTGGGCTCATCCATCAACATCAACTTGGGAGCATTCAGCAACGACTTGGCCAGCGCCACGCGGGTTTTTTGACCCGCCGACAAATCACCAAACGGACGCTTGATGAAAGCCGACAGCTCCAAATCGTCGCTCAGCTCCGCGATCCGGCCTTTGACGTCGCGAACACCATAAAGGTGCGCGTAGACGGTGAGGTTTTCCCACACCTTCAAACGCTTAGGCAGGTCCACGTAGGGGCTGGAAAAATTCATGGCGCCGAGCGCCTTGTGACGCTCCGCGGGCATGCGCGCGCCCAACACCCGCACCTCGCCAGCGGTCGGACTGAGCAGCCCCAGCAACATGGAAATGGTGGTGGTCTTGCCCGCCCCATTGCCGCCCAACAGCGCCACCGTGCGCCCCGCCTCGACGCGAAACGAAATGCCGTTTACGGCCTGCACGCCGTCGAAGGATTTATAAAGGTCCGTGACCTCAATGACTGGCGCAGCGTTTTCCATGAGATCTATGTCGTATCGCGTTCGATGCGATGCTTGATTTTAAGCAGCTGGCGTCGGCGTTCGTCTTCGGCGATCAAATGCTCGATATAATGACCTTGGAACATGTTGATGCCCACAGAGCGCCCAAAATCGACGGCTTCGCGGTTGTCGCAGCGCGCCAAAATGACGGTGGTGCGTCCGGCCTCTTGCACCAAGTCGCGCAATTTCTTGCGCATCTGCTGGCCGCCATCGACCAGTTCCGGATTCCACATCACCTTGATGTAATCGACGCCCAGGCGTTCGCGGTTGATCATCGACATATTCTGGTGGGTCAAACCATCCAGACAAATGCGGTAGCCTTTTTCTTGGCAGAACTCGCGCACGAACAAAAACGCACCAAGATCAGCAAAGATATCGATTTTTTGCAGCTCCAACACCATCGAGCCGCGCCTGGCCGCCGAGATGCCATCGTCGAACGCCATAAATTCCGGGCTCATCAACGTCGAAACGTTGACATTGAAACTGATGTCGCCGGTGATCGAAAAGCGATCAGTTTTGGACAACAGCGATAAAACGCGCTTGTCCAAACTTTCGGTGAGATACTGAAACAGCCAGCGGTTCGACGTTAGATTGATGCCCGGCATCATGGTTTCGCGCAGATCCATGATGGAGATAAAGAGCTCCGAAAAAATCGGTTCCGGCACCAGCTTTTTACTAACCCCACACACGAACTGGCGACGCACCAACGACGTCAAGTCGGTGCGCTGCAACGCCTTAACCGCGCGGCCGAGAATTTCTGGCGACAACGGCTCGCCATGATCTTGGCGCGCTTTCAATGCCGCGCGCACATTGGACCGCGTCGCCGGGCGTTTGACTGCGTCCTGGTCTTCGCTCATGCCGCGGACCATCTTGATCAGGTCGTCGTAGCCGGTTTCCACGTCATACCAAGACACGAACTCCGCTTCGGACCGAGCCTTCTCGTCAAACAGAGGATCGTCGGAGAATAGGAATTTAACTTTCTGCACCGTGTCTTCGACACGGCTGTGAGCCTCGCCTTTGTAGACAAAAAACAAATCGAGATTCTTGAGCTCGAACAGTTGGCCCATCAGCTCACTGACCAACGCTTCAAAGCTGTTGGTCGCGGCGCGGATATGGTGTTCGCGACGGTTGGCGGGCATCAGACCGGAAATGTTGATGCGCACGGCTTTACGGCCTTCGCGGCGATTTTCCAGCCTGCGCAGATATTCCAGCAGCAATTGTTCTTGGGTGCGCCGGTGCATGTGGGTGGGTGACGATGAGGGCCGCCTAGCCATGTGAACCGTCCTCCCG
>Ga0316204_10011361_pt1 | contig 11165 bp, 12 predicted proteins | sample 6monrhotite_MG_2_FD_205661 | JGI IMG/M metagenome (GOLD analysis project Ga0316204, IMG submission 205661) | Microbial mat bacterial communities from mineral coupon in-situ incubated in ocean water Damariscotta River, Maine, United States -... | ecosystem: Environmental > Aquatic > Marine >...
ACGAGAAACGCAATGAGCTTTATTAACCCTAACAATCAGGAATAGTAGATTATCGTCACTGCAATGATAATTGAGACAGGTAATTCTTATATTCCAGAAGTCCATATATAAATAATCGATCATAGTGAACATGTAATTATAAATAATGCTTACGACTGTATTTGATAATCTCCCCGACGTTCGCGATGGCCTGTCGCGAAAAGAACGCATTGTCCTGTATTGCATTGATCAAATCCAGAAAGAACGCAGCGGTCGCAATGTCCCCACCGTGATGCTGTATGGTCGTGTGCTTGAGCATGTCAATATCAGCGAGCATGAACTACAATTTATCTTACAGCGATTGACGAATTTCAATCAAAAACCAAAGTTTTAGAATACGTTATAGGAAACAGGCTACTATTAATATTTAACGGCGTACTGATATTGTGGAACCCGATCCAAAAACCAACCCCTTCGATAAACTTCCTTCTATTCTCAAGGAGAATCTAGACAAGAACCTCTGTGCCTGACGTAGTAAGTACTACCGTAGTTTATTTAACGCGCATTTAGAACCTGGTTTAACAGATGAAATAAGATTATCAATCAATGCTAATTATGTCTTGGCAATGAACGTTTAAAGAAGAAATTGAGAGCATGATAAAAAGATGAGTTATAGCTGTAAAAGCTGGTCGTCCTGTTAAAGAAAGTGTAGATTAATTGTGTTCTGTTCTGTTCTGTTCTGTTCTCTATTTGCTTTTTATGATTAAAGTGGGCTTTGTCCTCTGGAACCTTTTCCATTCCCTTTGCTCACACTGGAGCTATTCATGGATTACAAAGATTATTATCAAATAATGGGCGTCGAAAAAACGGCTACGCAAGATGAAATTAAACGCGCATATCGCAAACTGGCGCGTAAATATCATCCCGATGTCAGCAAAGAATCGGATGCTGAGGTTCGTTTCAAGCAAGTTGGTGAAGCGTATGAAGTTTTAAAAGATCCAGAAAAAAGAGCTGCCTATGATCAACTGGGTGAAAACTGGAAGGCCGGACAGGACTTCAATCCGCCGCCAAATTGGGATGCCGGTTTTGAATTCAACGGTGGGGGATATACGGAGGGTAATGCGGCCGATTTTAGTGATTTCTTTGAGTCTCTTTTTGGGCGTGGCGCAAGCGCAGGTTCTGCCGGTCATCGACATGCGGGCTATCATGCCAAAGGTGAAGATCATCATGCCAAGGTGCTCATCGATCTGGAAGATGCATTTCAGGGAGCCAGCCGCAGCATTACTCTTCAATCGCCAGAGTTAGATAGCAGTGGTCACGTTGTTACACAACAGCGGACATTGAAGGTCAAAATTCCAAAAGGTATTAAACAAGGACAACGTATACGACTGTCTGGTCAGGGTTCAGCGGGAATGGGTGATGCACCTGCTGGTGATTTGTATCTGGAAATTGCATTTAATCCACACGCTCTCTATCGGGTGGATGGACATGATGTGTATCTTGATTTACCCGTTACACCATGGGAAGCGGCATTGGGTGCCAGTATTAAAGTCCCCACACCGTCGGGTACGATTGATCTTAAAATTGCAAAGGGAACCACCAGTGGGCGTAAACTTCGCTTAAAGGCTCGAGGGATTCCCGGTAAAACGCCTGGGGATCTTTATGTAATACCGCAAATCACTTTGCCACCTGCCGACACGGATACGGCCATCGAGTTGTATCAGAAGATGGAACAAGAACTAGCGTATAACCCACGCAGTAAATTAGGAGTGTAAAACCATGACACAGACAACATTGAATGGCATTTTACTCGACGAACATACCGAACTGTCCCTGAATGATCTTTGTCGGGCCTGCTCTACTTCTGCAGAATGGGTTGTCGAGCTGGTGAGTGAAGGTGTACTGGAGCCGATTAATTATCAACAAATACAATGGCGCTTCACGGGCGTAAGTTTGAAAAAAGCACAAGCTGCCGTAAGACTTCAACGTGATCTCGGTATCAATATTGCTGGCATTGCACTCGCACTGGAGTTGCTCGATGAAATCGAAACACTGCAAGCACGATTAAGTTGTTTAGAATTAAACGACGACATTTAAATACAAAATACTGCGCACGCTTGATAAGGATAAGGTTAAAGAGTTTGGTGTGAACTCTCCCCTTAAGCTATCTATCGTGCCTCTTTATTAGCGAGTTTTAATTTAACAGTTCAACTATTTCTTCCCAAACAATGTTTGCCATTACAGGTTGTGCTTGTTCTGTTGGATGAATACGATCTTTCAGGAACATCGAAAAGTCCAGGGCAAAAGGTTCCATGAAAAAAGGTAATAGTTTTACGTCTTCCTGTTTTGCGACTTGATGATAAATATTCGAAAAACGTGCGATAAAGGCTTTGCCATAATTTGATGGCAATTTCATTTCGAATAGTATAATTTTTCGGGTATATTGTTTACATAGCTTTACGAGTTTATACAAATTATTTTTTAATTGTTTTAGCGTGAGGCCTTGCAACCCATCATTTGCACCGATAGCAATTAAACATATAGCCGGCTTTAATGTGGGCAACATTTTTTTACTACGGTTTAATGCGGTGTAGGACGTGTCACCACTGATACTGGTATTGATTATTTTGTAAGGGTGTTTTTTTGCAATAAGTTTTTGTTGTAACAACTGCGGCCAGGCTGTTTCAATAGGGATGCCGTGTGCAGCACTTAAACTATCCCCGATAATCACTATCGTTTTGTCGTTAACGGCAAATGCACCTGAACTAAATAACAATATACCTATCAATACAGGTATCGTTGTTAAACTATTATAACTTGATCTTATTGGTGCTTTTTTACTCATGTCTATGCAAACCATTCTGGAAGTAACTAATTTATGTAAATCTGTGACTGCGCCGGAAGGGGAACTCACTATCCTGAACGCCGTTAGCATGAGTATATCAGCTGGTTCCTCTGTGGCCATTACAGGGAGTTCTGGTTCAGGCAAATCGACCCTACTGGGTTTGCTTGCTGGTCTGGATACACCTAGCAGCGGCGAGGTCATCCTGGATGGGTATCACATTTCTGAAATGGATGAAGATGGTCGTGCTCGTTGCAGGGCGGGCCGTGTGGGATTTGTATTTCAATCATTTCAGTTAATCCATAGTCTCTCGGCTTTGGAGAATGTCATGTTACCGATGGAACTTGCAGGACTCACTAATGCACGCCAAAGGGCAAATGAAATTCTTGAGCAGGTTGGTCTGTCTGAACGTGGTTCACATCATCCTTCACAATTGTCAGGTGGTGAGCAGCAACGTGTTGCGATTGCGCGTGCCTATGCCGTACAACCTAAAATACTGTTTGCAGATGAGCCAACGGGCAACCTGGATCAAAAGACCGGCGCAGCCATTATTGAACTGCTATTTGATATGAATAACCACAGTGAAACGACACTGGTACTGGTGACGCATGATGTGAGTCTGGCAGGTCAATGTGGCAAGACTTATCAACTCGAAGCAGGGCAGTTGCTTTGAAACCGATAGTCAATATTGCTGGAAAACTATTATGGCGTGAATTTAAAAATGGTGAATTAAATTTACTGGCCACTGCGTTGTTGATTGCGGTTACCAGTATGAGCTCGGTTGCTTTGATAACGGATCGTGTTTCAACAATGCTGCTTCAACAGGCTGGCGACTTAATTGCCGCGGATGCGATAGTCTCTTCTGCTGAAACGATACCTTTACACTGGCTTGATGAGGCGAATGAAAAAAAGATTAAACATGCCCGCACGGTACAGTTTCCCAGCGTGGTATTAAGCGGTGATTTATCTCAATTAGTTTCAATTAAAGCAGTGACAAAGGGTTACCCATTACGAGGTGAATTAAAAACCGATACAAAACCCTACAGCAGTGGGGCGATTACGAAGATTATTCCTGCCGCGGGTGAAGCCTGGGTCGACTCGCGCTTGTTTAATGCGTTAAAACTTTCTATCGGTCGTATGATTGAGGTGGGTTCTTCGAGGTTAAAGGTGACTCGCATCATCAGTTTTGAGCCTGATTTTGGTGGTAACCTGTTTAATGCCGCGCCTCGATTATTAATGAATACTCAGAGTCTTGAAGCAACGGGGCTGATTGTTGCTGGCAGTCGGGTAAACTATAAAGCTTTGTTTGCCGCTGAATCGCAACCACTTAAGACATTTACGGCATGGCTTAAAACGCAACTTCGTCCTGCTGATTCAATACAGGGAATTAAAGATGCCCGGCCTGAATTAAAAACTGCCCTCGACAGGGCAGATAGATTTTTTGGTTTATCCGCATTAATAGCCGTTATGCTTGCCGCTATCGCAATTGCCCTTGCGGCATCACGTTATGCTCGTCGTCACCAAAATAGTAGCGCCATCATGCGTACCTTTGGAGCGAGTCAAAATACCATTTTAGGTATTTTTATTATTCAGCTGGGTATTCTTGGAATTGTCGCATCAAGCCTTGGTTTAGTGACGGGTTACCTCGTACATGAAGCGATTATTAATTATTTTTCTCAGTTTATTCACCGCGATTTACCCGACGCGAATTTGCTGGCATTGTTACCCGCTTATTCAGCCGGCGTGTTGTTAATTTTGTGTTTTTCGTTACCTGCCTTGTTTCGCTTGAAAAATAGTAGTCCGATACAGGTCATGCAAGCTAGAGTTATAACAGGTACAAGTCGTGATGCCATATTATATTTCCCTGCATTTTTAATTATGGCACTACTGATCGTTTGGCAGGCGCGCGATATTCAACTTGCTATGTTCTATGTTTCTGGGATAGTGGCTACGGTACTAATACTGGCAGTGGCAACGTTGTTATTACTCTCGCTTGCTAATAAATTTAAATCACGCTTAAGTGTTAGCTGGCGCCTGGGATTAACGTATTTAACACGTCGTAAATTAAATACCATGATTGAATCTACCGGTTTTGGTATTGGAATGATGGTGATCATTGTTTTAGTCTTGATCAGAACAGATTTGATTGACGATTGGCTGGTAAGTTTACCCGCAAATACGCCAAATCAGTTTCTGATTAATGTTCAATCTCACCAGTTAGAAGAGCTTAAATTGGTTTTTAAAAATACGTCACGCGAGCAGCCGAATTTTTATCCTATGGTACGCGCCAGATTAACCCAAATTAATAACACTCCAGTGAAAGCTGAACATTATGACGATCCCAGAACAAAAAGACTGGCAACACGGTTATTCAATCTGACATGGTCTGATCAACTTCCCGCCGAAAATGAAATTGTTAAAGGTGAATGGTGGGGCAACACTCAAAATGAAAATCAGTTTTCATTCGATGAGGGTCTTGCGCAACAGCTGGGCATTAAGCTCGGTGATGAAGTGACCTATTATATTTCTGGCGCGAATATTACTGCGCCGGTGACTAGTTTGAGAAAAATTAACTGGAATACTTTTAAGCCTAACTTTTTTGTTATTTCACCGGATAAAACGTTGCAAGATTTCCCGGCAACCTATATCAGCAGCTTTTACCTTGATAAGAATAATAAGGATTTTTTGACTCAACTGGTAAGACAATTTCCTAACATTACCGTTATTGATGTACAGTCCATGATCAGCCAGATTAGAAATATTATGGATAAAGTGAGTCTGGTGATTGAAGCGGTGTTCATGTTTACCCTGATTGCAGGTATTTTGGTAATGGTTGCCACTATGCAATCGACACATGATGAAAGAATCAGAGACAACGCCATTATGAAAACATTAGGCGCGAGTAAAAGACAGTTAAGAAAAATTCTGTTTACAGAGTTTTTCCTTATTGGGGCGATATCCAGCTTGATTTCTACGCTCGCCGCTAACCTGATTAGCTACGCTATCGCCACAAACCTGATGAACATGCAATACCAGATACATTTGAATACAGTTACCGCAAGTTTAGTGATCGGTACAACCTTAATCACTTCAACCGGACTCATAGCTTTTTGGCGTTATCATAAGATGACCCCTATGCGGACATTAGGTCAATTATAAAAATACGTGTTACGGTCTTTTCTATTTCCAGAGGTAAACGTTAAGTGTTAAAGACAATTAAACAGTTTTTTGAAGAGAGTATATTGCCTGACACCCAGGATGATATTGAGCATCGCCTGAAATTAGCTACCGCGGCATTGTTTATCGAAATGATGCATCAGGATGGTAAGAAGGCAGGCGGAGAGGAAGAGACGGTAAAAAAAGCACTACAAACTAAATTTTCCTTGAGTGAAGCTGAGACAGATGAACTATCCGAATTGGCCCATGAGGAAGCCAGGCAGGCAGTAGATTTTTATCAATTTACCAACTTAATCCACGAGCATTTTTCCATGGAGAAAAAAATAAAAATACTGGAATACCTCTGGACTATTGCTTATGCGGATAATCACCTTGATGCCCATGAGGAACATATGGTTCGCCGTATTGCCCATCTATTGTATGTGCCGCATCCAGACTTTATGAAAGCCAAGCACAAGGTGTTGGAAATTCTAAAATCTTAATAAGAATGTGTAATAGGAGACAGAGATATCATGAGCAAGTACCGAGAGCACAGTTGTTGCTAATATCGTATTTTAAAAAAATGAAAATCATGCTCATGACACACAAGAAAACGTATAGTGACTTTGAAACCTGATCCAAAAATAAATCTCCTCGACAAACTTCCTCCGATTCTCAAGGAGAATTTAGATAAGAACCTCTGTACTGGTATGGATGTTATCAATGCCATCGTCAATGGTGCGACCACGGTGGAAACGGTAAAAAAACAGACTTACGCCACCATGGGCAGTGGTTGTTGTATTCAACAGGTCGAACGCTTGATTGAATGTCTTTGTGCACCTGAACCACGTAAAAGGCGTCATTGGAAAACAGGTGCCTGAATAAGTTTTTTGCTTTATGTATTGGTAGATTTCTGCACATTAAGATGCGGATACTTGTATAAAACTTTGCTATTATCCCCGTCATGAAACGGAACCTTCATAGCCTCTTTTACATTCTGTTGCTCAGCCTTTCCCTTGGTGGTCTGGCGGGGGCTTCGTCGAACGACGATGAAACGTCGTTTCTCCTGGAAACTTCCTACGATGTCCGGGTTTATGATAATGAAGCCTCGTCGGATACCGACGATGTTGTCGCCAATGCCATGGTGCTTGATATACACCACGGTGTTTCGACTTTGATGACACTTTCTCCTGATTCCCAGATAGTTCTGGCAGCCTGCATCCCGGATGCCCGTGGACCTCCCCAGTCTCTTTAACCTCTCGCATTAACCGTTTAGATCATAGTTTTTAAGTTGTTATGTTTTGCTCGGTTGGCAAACGTCTTGTTGCGTTTGCCAGTCTTGTCAATGGTCTGCTGTGCGGAATAATGGTTGCTGTTCTCTGATGTCATTTAAAGTTTTGTCTATTAATAATTTGTATAACAATAAAAGTGGAGTAATAAAAATGAATAAAAGAAAGTTAGTTGTTCTTGCAGTAGGTGTGTTGTTACCCATGGCCGTGAATGCCGGTAGTGCATCACATGGTAGTGATAGCCATGCTGCGGTTGCCGATAAGGTGATCTCCCATCAACGTGCTGCGCTGGCGAAAAATACCCAAGGCAAAGGTTTTGGTCCGCAGGCACCTCGGGATATTGACGCTACTGCTGGTAAGAACGCGCGTAGCTTTAATGCTGCCCCGGCCTCTACGGCAATGAACCTGTGTAATATCCATTTCCATAAAAACGCCGAGCACAAGGGTGGTGAGTTCACGACTTATGCCGGTAATGGTGATGGCCACGGTTACCTGAGCGGTTACATGTACAACGGTAAGTTGTCGGCTGCAGAAATGAAACCAGTGCACGGTGAAATCTGTCCAGGCAAGCACGGTGCTTTGTCTCCTGGCGATACCATTGAAGTGCATTACGTACATTCCAGTGCAAAGATCAAACCTGGCCCAACTCTGGTTTCCTGTTTGAGCGATGCGATAAAGAATCCTCAACTGCGTGTTGAGACTCAGGTCTATGTGTTGGTCAATGACGACAAGGCGCTGGACTTTGGTATGTTAGCCAGGCACGGCAAGAAGGGTGGTCTGTACCAGGCGCTGAATATTCCTTCGAACACCGGTAGCCCTGTGCAGTATGCCGGTTCGACGACGGGGCCTGGTTATAACGAAAAGGCTTCACCTTTTCAGGTGAGCTGGAGTGTGCGTCCTAAAGTTGCCAGGGTGAGCATCAAGTCAGTGGGCAAGTGGTGCAAAGGCAATGTCTTTAAAGAAGACCACGCGCATGGCGTGCGTAACCTGGTGAAGAATACGGACCTGCTGTCCAAAATCAAGTAAGTCTCATACTATCTTTGGTGAGGGTGGCGTTAATGCGCCACCTCGCTGGGGATGGTTTAATAATTTTTCGCGAACGTCATCTTTCGTTTTGATTTATTCACACTCGTTCATATGATAGTGATTTTATGAGAATAACAACATACACTAAGCTCATGCAGAACTGATGTTGTTGAAAAAAACAGAATGCCACTGAGGGGAACGAGTATAAGTATGGAAACACTCTCAAAAATCGAGGCGCAACAACGCGCTGATCAAATCAAGGCTTTCCAGCAGGAACTACAGCAACTGGATGCTGATTCTGTACTTCGCCTGAGTACTGAACAACAACAGGCCATTCAGTCTTACCACGATGAATTACTCACGGCATATAGCCAGTCCCATGACATCGATCGTGATCATCGTGGTAAACAACTTTCTCTTGGTATGCGCATTGCCTCTTTTCTTGGTGCCCTGGCACTGGCGGCGAGTGTGTTTTTTCTGTTTTATCAATTTTGGGGTAAGTTCTCGACCACGGTACAAGTCGTTATTTTAATCACGGCGCCGTTACTCACCTTTGCCACCACCATGATCATTGCTCAACGAGAACACACTGGCTATTTCACCAAACTTGCGGCGCTGGTCAGTTTTGTCTGTTTTGTGTTGAACATTTCCATGCTCGGACAGATCTTTAATATTACTCCGTCGGACAAGGCGTTAATTATCTGGGGTTTGTTTGCCTTTTTACTGGCCTATAGCTGTGATATCCGCCTGTTATTGGCAGCGGGGATTCTTTGTGTGATCGGTTTTATGTCGGCCCGCAACGGCACCTGGCATGGCGGCTACTGGATCGACTTTGGTGAACGCCCGGAAAACTTTTTCCCCGCCGCAATGGTGTTGTTTGTGTTTCCCTTGCTGGTGAGTCATCAGCGCTTCTGGGGTTTCTCGTCGATCTATCGTGTGTTTGGTTTGCTAACGGCCTTTATTCCGATTCTGATTTTATCGAACTGGGGCGCGGTGAGTTATCTTACCTATGACAATGACATCATCGAAGCGAGCTATCAGCTTTTGGGTTTTGTCCTTGCCGGGCTTGCTGTCTGGTTGGGTATTCGCCGTCACTGGCAGGATGTGGTGAACACCGGTAATGTCTTTTTTGTGATCTTTCTTTACACCAAGATGTTTGACTGGTGGTGGGAGATAATGCCGAAATACCTGTTCTTTCTGGTGTTGGGATTAACGGCTATTCTGTTTTTGTTTATCTTTAAACGCCTGCGCAGTAAAGGCTACCTCACTGTCGGGGAGGCGAGCGCATGATGCAGATGACAAACAAACGTACTTTATTAATGGGGCTGGGGATTATCCTCTTAAGCAACGCGATTGCGCTGGCGGGTGTTGCCTATAATCGTGCGGGTGAAGCGACCAGCCGCCCGACACTGACCGAGCGTGAGCTGAGCTTGCCTTACTACTACGGCTTAGAAAAAGAAAACAGTGGTATTTCGTTGCAGCTGCGCTGGCGTGTGTACGATGGCAAAAAAGCCAGCGCCTATTATAGTCGTTGGAACCGCACGGAATGGCTGGATGCGGACAAGCTAGGCTTGCTGGGATATGACGTGTCTTACCCGCTGAACAAAGCCGACAGCGGTGCACACTACAAAAAGGCCACAAGCAAAGAAGTATTTCTGGTGTTTGAAAATAATGGCGCAATCTATCAAAAAGTGTTGCAACAGTATCAGGTTAAACTGGTCGAGGCAGAGGAACTCTATAAACAGAACCTGGATAAAAAAGAGTTCGTGAATCGTCTGAAAAAGGCCACTGACGCGCTGGAAGCAGAGCAGTTTAATAATAGTCGTCTTTTTGCGATTGATGCCGGTCTTGATTATGAAGCCCTGCGACAACAATACAGCGATAACAGACTGTACCTGATTGCCAGAGGCCGTGTGAATCTCCGCTATCATGGTGTCTACGATAAAAAACCTTTCCTCAGCGGTGCGATTCAGCAACTTAGCATCATGAGAGCCAATATTCCTTTAGAGCATGCCAGCGTGTTGACACCCATGCTGGATAAATCATACCGCCGCAATAACAAACAACCACCGCGTTACGAAGTGAAGCTGCACTATGGCCAACGTTACGAGCCGTGGGTGACAAGTGTGAAGGGACTTTGACAGGAAAATCGTAGCATAGAGCAAAATTCACTAATATTTAAACGCCAATCGTAGCTGATTTCTATTATCATTAACTGATTGCGACATAAGACACTATATAATTCAGATGTTGTCGAAACAGGAGAAAGGTGTTGTGAAGAAGTTGACTAAATCCCTATGGATCACTTTGATTGTTGTATTACTTGCAGGTTGTGCCAGTCTCCGCAAGGCTGAGCTTTCATCGGGCAGTGATCCACAAAACGCGATTGCCGAAGTGGTGCAAATCATGGTCGCGGCTCAGCAGGATCAAATCGATGTCCTGGCGGATGATCAGTACAACAAGGGACGTCAGTACCTAAACGATGCCAAACGGGGTTTGAAGCAGACGGATTCGAGTGAGTCGGTTCTGGAAAATGCCGCTATTGCCAAGGCTCTGTTCGAAGACGCACGTGAAACCGCAAGCGCCAGAGCATCTTCTGCCAGCCGTATACTCACCGCCAGAAAGTCTGCACTCTCTGCGGGGGTTCGAAAAAGTGAGGCTCTGGTTGAGCGCATGCAGGATATTGATGATGATTTAAAGAGTGACACCAAACAGTTTAGTCGAGCGCTTTCTCCTGAAGACTTTTCGGCATTTCAGAAAAAATACCTGGCGCTGGAAGTGAGGGCGGTACAGTTCAGTCAACTCAGCGGCGCCAGGCAGGCGATTACCAAAGCGGATGACGAGGATGCCGATGACCTGGCGCCGGAATCCTT
>Ga0316204_10011362_pt1 | contig 11165 bp, 10 predicted proteins | sample 6monrhotite_MG_2_FD_205661 | JGI IMG/M metagenome (GOLD analysis project Ga0316204, IMG submission 205661) | Microbial mat bacterial communities from mineral coupon in-situ incubated in ocean water Damariscotta River, Maine, United States -... | ecosystem: Environmental > Aquatic > Marine >...
GGAAATCCATTTTTGCGGAGATAAAACAAAATGATTGTAACCCGCTTCATTTTTAAACAGGTCGAATTCGACCTGTTTAAAATTCGGATTATTTAGTTTTTCCCAAAGCCCGAGTAACTCGATAGTATTTTTGTTTCGCATCCAATTTTTTATAATATCTCTTGGCGTTTCTGAGTTTTTGAATTTTGCGATATCGGTTATGCAAATAAAATCTTCTTGCCGAGTTTGCATAAATGTTACTTCTATACCTTTAACCTCTATTTTTGAATTTTTATTGCTCATAATAAATTCCATTTTAAAGTGGTCAAATTCGACCACTTGACTGTAATTTCCTCGAATTCGAAGGAGTTAACGAAATGCAGAAAATATGCCACACTTAGAACGACTCATCGTTCAACTCAACTTTAGCGAGATTTTTAGCTATGGCTTAACGATAAAAACAATGATAGCTCAAGATAACCTACTACGAATCTAATCCGTTACCATCAAGTTCAGCATCCTCTGCCTCTCGTTCAATTTTTTCCAGAATATCAAAACACAGTTGCTTAGTTCCTGTGCCATCCATCCCGGAAATAACATAATGAGGTGCTTGCCAATCTAAGGCTTGTAAGATTTCTTGCTTTTTAGCCTGCATTTCTTCTTCTGACAATAGATCACATTTATTAAACACCAGCCACACTTCTTTGTCGGCGAGCGGTTTTTCATATTCAACCGAATATTTTTGCAACTCATTGGCAATTGTTTTAATGTTTTCAAGAGGATCAGATTCATCAAATGGATTGAGATCGACCAAATGCAGCAATAGCTTGGTTCTAGTTAGATGTTTTAAAAACCTAACGCCCAAACCAGCGCCTTCAGCTGCGCCCTCTATAACGCCAGGAATATCGGCTATCACAAAACTTTTATATGGGAGCGGCGCTACTACGCCTAAATTTGGAATAAGTGTGGTAAATGGATAATCAGCTACTTTTGGCTTTGCGGAAGATACGCTGCGGATAAAAGTCGATTTACCAGCATTAGGTAATCCCAACAGTCCCACATCGGCAAGAACATTGAGTTCAAGTTTTAGCTCACGAAAATCCCCTTCGCTTCCGTGAGAGGTTTGACGTGGCGCTCGGTTGACACTGCTCTTAAAACGCGTGTTACCCAAACCGTGAAATCCACCTTTGGCGACCAGCACCCTGTCACCAGCTTTTTCCAGATCGCCAATCACTTCATCGGTTTCTATATTGATGATTTTGGTTCCAACAGGCACTTTAAGCTCTAAATCTTTGCCCCTCGCACCGGTACAATTACGAGGCATGCCCTTTGTTCCATTTTCAGCGCCGTAGAAGCGGACAAATCGAAAGTCTACCAAAGTATTAAGTTCGGAGTCGGCTACCAGATAAACACAGCCACCGTCACCGCCGTCACCGCCATCTGGACCGCCTTTAGGTACGTACTTTTCTCGGCGAAAGCTACACATACCACTGCCGCCGTTACCACCCTTGACTTTGATTTTAACTTCGTCGACAAACTTCATGATATAACTTTGACCTACAATCCATAATTAATTGGCTGGAACCGCCGCACCGCCATCCATGTCTCCTTGCGGCATACATTCCATCCATGGAAATAAAAAAGCCCCGATAGACATCGGAGCTTTCTAATCATAGAGCAAACTGTTTGTTATTTGTAATATTGACTAGTTAACCGTTAAACCTAGCTAGTCTGATCACAAATCAAACTTAGTGAACTAAAATGCTCACAGTTTTACGATTAGCTTGACCTTTTACTTCAAATTTCACTTCACCGTCAGCTTTTGCAAACAATGTATGGTCACGACCAATTCCAACATTTGTTCCAGGGTGAAAACGAGTTCCACGTTGACGAACAATAATACTTCCTGCTGGGACTACTTCGCCGCCAAATCGTTTAACGCCTAAGCGTTTACTTTCCGAATCGCGACCGTTCTTAGTACTACCACCGGCTTTTTTATGTGCCATTTTATTTCTCCGAAATCTTTCTTAATTCAAAATTAAATTATTTACTGATGCTAGTTACTTGCTGATACTAGTAATCTTGACTTCAGTAAACCATTGGCGATGTCCCATTTGCTTACGACTGTGCTTACGACGTCTAAATTTGATGATTTTGATCTTTTTACCACGTCCTTGCTCTACAACTTCGCCAGAAACTTTTGCTTTATCTAGGTAAGGTGCGCCTAATGCTAAGTCTTCGCCTTCTCCAACCATTAAGATTTTATCAAAATCAATCGTTGCGCCTTTTTCAAGGTCAATTTTCTCTAGGCGAACAACCTGCCCTTCTTTTACTCGGTGCTGTTTACCACCACTTTGAATCACCGCGTACATAGCGACACTCTCTCCGTCATTATTTGTATAATTTAAATATATACAAATTGAATTGTTAGTTGCTTGTGATCCCCATAAAAAATGAGGGAATCCAATAAATTAGGGCGCGCATTTTAAGTCATAAACACGCTGCTAGCAAGCACAAATACCCCAAAACGCGGCTTTTTCACAAACAAGCCCTTTTCAACCGCAAAAAGCTGAGTTTTCTCTTGACCGCAAGAGACGCAGACAATAGCATTCTCGCATTATTTTGCAATATCTTTTATCGAGTTTTCTCTTGTCTGATATAAAAACTATTACTAAGCTAGTCGAAAATGATTTCTCAGCTACGAATCAGGTGATTATCGAGCAATTACAGTCAGATGTTGCTTTAGTCAATCAGCTAGGTCATTACATTGTTGCCGCTGGTGGGAAGCGGTTGCGACCTTTGTTGGTATTAATGGTTGCTAATGCGCTTGGGTATGAAGGAACTAAACATCATCAAACGGCGGCTATCGTCGAATTTATTCACACAGCAACCCTGTTACACGATGATGTGGTAGACGAAAGTGACCGGCGGCGCGGTCGAGAAACGGCCAATGCCCTTTTTGGCAATGCTGCAAGCGTGTTAGTTGGGGATTTTTTATATTCTCGCTCATTTCAGATGATGGTTTCTATCGACAAGATGGAAATCATGAAAATTCTGTCCAATACCACCAATAAAATTGCCGAAGGTGAAGTTTTGCAATTAATGAATTGCAATGACCCGAATGCAACAGAAGCCAGTTATTTTAAAGTAATCGAGCATAAAACCGCTATTTTATTTGCCGCCGCTTGCCAACTTGGAGCGATCATCGCAGGTAAAACTGAACTATCATCAACATTACATCAATATGGACTTCACTTAGGGCTAGCTTTTCAATTAATGGATGATGCGCTCGACTATACCGCTGATAGCGAAGAGTTAGGAAAAAATGTAGGGGACGATCTGGCTGAAGGAAAGCCAACCTTACCACTTATTTATGCCATGCAAAACTCAAATGAAGAGGATGCCAATCTAATTCGCTCTTGTATCGAAAACGGGGGTTTAGAACACATGCAAGCAGTTCAAGAAATTATCAAACAAACTCAGGCGATTGACTATACGCTCAACAAAGCGCAAGCAGAGGTCGAACTCGCCAAGCAAAATTTATCGGACATGCCGGATAACTCATTCAGTAAAGCGCTTTATGATCTGGCAGAGTTAGCAGTGGAAAGAAATTTTTAATTTTAATCGCTTTAATCATTAAGGAATAATAGGAGGGCTTTATTTAATGTCAAAATATAAGCAACTCAAAAACATTCCGACAGTCTCTCACATTGATAACAAATGTGCTCAATGTTTCGATTCAAAATGTTGTCAATATATCACAGAGCCTTTGGATACGCCTCGCTCTATCCGCGACTTTGATATGCTACTTTGGCAGGTTTCACATAAAAATATTCATTGCTTTAAAGATCAAAGTGGTTGGTATTTAACTGTTTTTGGACAGTGTGAGCATTTAACCGTAAAAGGTCAATGTGGGATCTATCATAAACGTCCTTTCATATGCCGTGAACATTCGGATCAGGGTTGTGAATTCGATACGCCGCAGCGCGAATTCAGTGATCTTTACTTCAATGACTATAAAAGCTTCGATCAATATTGTCGGCAACGCTTTAAATGTTGGGATCAACGGTTTGCTTAGTTGCCGTATCACTACTCCCCATCTAAACCACTACTTTTTACTAAAAAATCTACATGCAGCTTAGCTAATTTATTCTGACTATACTCGCAAAAATCCTAGTTAGCTGAATCGTTATTTGCTAGAATGCCGCTCAAATTTTATACAGTCATTTTTACCCACAAAAGATGACATCTGAGTGACAAGTTGGAGCCAATCGGTGAATAAACAAGCAGTACAGCATTTAAACCTTTCTAATCATGAACTTATAGATCATGCTCTGGAGCGTAAAGAAGGCGTTCTGGCTAATAATGGCGCTTTAAGTGTCATCACAGGCGCTCGAACAGGGCGTTCACCTAATGACCGTTTTATAGTCAAAGAAGCCTCAACCGAAGCAGAAATCGAATGGGGAAATGTTAACCGCCCTATCTCTGAGGACAAATTTAACCTTTTATGGGACAGGGTTGAACAGTATCTCGATAATAAAGACGCCTTTTACGTGTCTGAACTGCATGTAGGCTCTGATCCAGTCCATTACATCCCCGTTAACGTAAGAACTGAAACCGCTTGGCAAAATCTTTTTGGTCAAAACTTATTTATTCGCCCAGACACGTTCAACCCTTCAGATAAAGGTCAGTGGCAAGTCCTCAACGCAGCACACTTCGTTTGCGATCCTGAGCGCGATGGCGTAAATAGTGATGGCACTGTCATCATTAATTTCGGACAGCGAAAAGTACTCATCGCGGGAATGCGCTACGCCGGAGAAATGAAAAAAGCCATGTTTTCGGTACAAAATTTCTTATTACCAGCGAAAGATGTCTTGCCAATGCATTGTGCGGCCAACACAGATGGCAAAGGCGATGTCACTCTGTTTTTCGGCTTATCCGGCACGGGTAAAACGACTTTATCCGCCGATCCGACGCGATACCTAATTGGCGATGACGAACATGGTTGGGGAGCTGGTACTGTATTTAATATCGAAGGTGGCTGCTACGCAAAAACTATCGATTTATCACAAAAAAATGAGCCTGTTATTTGGAATGCTATCAAAAAAGGCACCATAATCGAAAATGTTGTTTTAGATGAAAATGGTGCAGCCGATTACCGTGACACCACCCACAGCCAGAACGGCCGGGCGGGTTATCCACGGGAGCACATCGAATTAATGGTCGATGAAAATCGTGCAGGCGAGCCAAGTGCGGTGGTCTTTCTCACTTGCGACTTAACAGGTGTTCTTCCGCCAGTTTCAATTTTGAGTAAAGAAGCTGCCGCTTATCACTTTTTAAGTGGATATACGGCAAAAGTCGGCTCAACTGAGATTGGTTCAACCTCAGCAATTGAATCCACATTCTCTACCTGTTTTGGTGCTCCTTTCTTCCCTCGTCCCGCAGGCGTTTACGCAGAACTGTTAATGAAGCGAATAGACGCCAATAATTCTAAAGTCTACTTAGTTAACACCGGCTGGACTGGAGGTACCTATGCAAATGGTGGGAAAAGATTTAGTATTCCGACTACCCGCGCAGTGATTGCGGCGATACAATCCGGCGCTCTTGCAGATTGCGAAACCGTTCATATCGAACAATTAAACCTTGACGTTCCTGTTCATGTTGAAGGAGTAGAAAGTAACTTACTTCAACCTAAAAGAACCTGGGCTGATGCCGGTGCTTATGATGCGGAAGCAAAAAAGGTAGCCAAACTATTTGCCGAAAATTTTGCAAAATTTGATGTATCTGATGCAATAAAAGCCGCAGGACCACAAGCAAAATAAATTAGCCAAAAAAAAGCCAGTATGGCGATTCGCTAACTGGCTTTTGATAAAAGGAAAAAATCGTTTTTCTAACGACGTCTAACAACCCCTATTAGGCATAGCAAAGAAAGCAAATAAAACACAGACCCTGCCGCCTCATATTCAGCTTCTTCTTCGGGAGTGACGGTTCCACCACCAGTTCCACCTGTGCCGCCACCGGTTCCTCCAGTACCACCACCTCCGGCATTAGCCGCATCATCATCGGCGATATTAACTGTGGTATTTTGAACCCCTCCTAGCAATTCGCCATCACTTGGTTGAGACAAGGACAAGGTAAATGATTCTGTTTGCTCTTCAACGGCATCATCAACAAGGGTGACACTAAATGTCTGATTTCTTTCGCCTTCTGCAAAAACAAGAGTTGAACTAATTGTTTGATAATCCCCACCAGATAAAGCGGAGCCATCGCTACTTGCGACATCAAGAGTAATTTGACCCGCCGCTCCAAATGAACGATTAATTTGAATATCCAAAGTACCATCAGCTTCATTTACAGTATAAGAAACCCTTTCAAAAAAGAAAGTGCCGGGTTGGTTATCAAATTCATTGTCGGTAATACTGACTTTAGTTTGAGAAGCTCCACCTAATACTGCGCCGCCTGAAGTGTTACTCAAAGTCACCGAAAAAACTTCGGTACTTTCAAAAACATCATCATCAGTTAGTACGACCACAATATCTTTACTCGTTTCGCCGTTGGCGAAAGTCAAAGTGCCAGCTTGTGCTACATAATCTGAAGGATCTTCAGTCGAACCGGCAGTTTCATCTTCAGCGTTATCAGCTCCAAGAGTAGACACAACAAAATCGACTGTTACCGCCCCCATAGTCCCAAGTTCTCGGTTAACCGTTAAAATGACACTCATATCGGTTTCTTGCACAGTTACAGCAGTTTGTTCCATCGTCATCAAACCGAATTGAGCTGCTGGACCAATGGAGACAATCCAGTCGAAAATGGTATTTAAATCTGCGGTGCTGACTAAAGGACCACCAGGAGGCATAACGCCACCACAATTAGGATTAGGTAGGAGTTTTAGATAAAGAATTGAAACATCGGGATTGCCGGGATCAACAAGCAACTCGTTGTTGATGCTACAGTTGGCGACCATATTTACGAGTTCATCTTCAGATATTTGAGCATTATCCAAAGACAAGCCGCCACTCGGAATAGCACCAGCATGACAGTTTAGACAATTGTTGTTGACAAATACCGCCTGTACTTCGTCTGGCACAGCTGCAAATAGCCTTGTATGACTAAATAGACAACCAAGAATTACAGTTGTTAATAATGAAAGCTTTTTGAGGCTAGATTTTACTGCTTGCATGCTTTTCTCCTAAAATTTCATATAAAACAGTCAAAACACTAACCATCTAACATGAGGATTGTCACAATTTAGCATAATTGGGCAAAAATTTATTGGTTCGATAGATAAAATGTGAACTTTCGCACCATTATCAATAAAGATTATGGGGGATTACAGAAATTCAGATACAAAAAAGCCAGAGTCAATCTGGCTTTTTAAATGCAAGTTTAAGGCATTAATTATAGGTTATCAGCTTCTTCTGACAGGTATTTAGCAACACCATCTGGAGAATCAACCATACCTTTATCACCTTCTTTCCATCCCGCTGGGCAAACTTCACCATGCTCTTGATGGAATTTCAGTGCGTCGATCATACGTAGCATTTCGTCGATGTTTCTACCGAGCGGCAAATCATTAACCACTTGGTGACGAACCTGCCCGTCTTGATCAATCAAAAACGAACCGCGAAAAGCAACACCATCAGTCGGATGCTCAACATCATATGCCTGGCAAATTTCATGCTTTACATCAGCTACCAGTGTGTATCCAACTTTGCCGATACCACCATCGTTAATTGCGGTATTACGCCACGCATTATGAGAAAACTGCGAATCAATTGAAACGCCAATGACTTCAACACCGCGATCGGTAAAATCTTTTAAACGGTGATCAAAAGCGATTAACTCAGAAGGACAAACAAAAGTAAAATCAAGCGGATAAAAGAAAACAACAGCCATTTTTCCTTCTGTTGCCTTTTTAAAGTTAAATTCATCAACAATCTCGCCATTTCCCATGACTGCTGCTGCTGTAAAATCTGGTGCTTCTCGTCCGACTAGTACGCCCATTATTGTGCTCCTCGTAGATAATTTAGTTGCTATGTTAGTAGTAAGATTTTGGTTCTGGAAGTATAACCAAAGCTTGAGGGATGAAAGATACACCCTTAAGGTCTATCTTCCAAATTTAGGATATCAATCAGAACAATTGATATAAACTATCGTAACCCAAAAAAGTCTCAGATTGACTCATAACGTTGCTGAATTTCTATAGCGTATTCGTCGCCATTTTGTCCTAATAAACCAAGCTTAAACTTAGCTGAAGGTGGTCGTTCACCAAGCCATATATTTAATAAACAACGGTAAAAGTCGAGTGAATAAGGTACTTCCCCTAACATTCTCTTATTCAGATAAACTCGTGTTCCAAACGTTTTGTGATAATCAAAACGAACCACATCTCCTTTTTTGATTGAACGCTTAAAAAACGTCATAAATCGCTTAATGTTAGCCATACTATTTTTTATCGCTTCAGGTGTGTTATTGATCTTCATGCCTTCTGCTAACTTTCGCGCAAAAGTTCGTCCTGATATTTTTTTATCTGAAACAAACTTAAACTCCATTCTGCGAGCGGCATCAATAAACACCAAATCGTCAGAGCTTCGATAAACTGCTGAAGTGTCAATTGAAAGCTGACCCAAATAAAAGTCTTCATTTAGTAATTTAGTCAAGCCATAACCAGTGGGAATCAACGGGCGATCTAAGATTTTAGAAACTTTGATGGCTTTTTGAGCTTGCGGTTCCGCAGCGCCCGCAGACACACTCAACAAAACAAAACACACGACCATCAGAACAACTAGTAGACTTTTCATTTGCAAACAACCTCTATTACATTAGTTTGATTTTTGATCAATCCTTTGAAAACAGCCCATCCAAATCTAACTATTTGCTGTTATTTTTGCTTAGAGTCCGTTTCCATTTAGCTTCATTTGCCTTGGCAAATTCTTCCGACATTGGCATATTTTCGCCAAAAAATCGCGATCTGACAAGTCTTCAAACTGTATGATCGGTCAATATTTGACCTCATCATATACAAGCTGGGCTAAATAGGCAAATGTCCTGACAATTCAGGTATTTGAAAGCGACTGTTAATAAATGCCATGATTTCTAATTATTTAGAACCCTATATTGCCAATAACCGTTCAAATGCTCAGGTAGTATGCTTTTGTACTTGCATATAAGTCGCTTTTTACCTTATGATATTTGCGTAAGCTTAGCATTATCTACCAACAGAAGACTTGGTAATTCTGTTGGTGCTCGTTTAATGCTTCAGCGTTACTCAATGCCATGACTCTATATAATAATTATCGTCTCACAGGGACTCGCAAAGATGTACAAATGCCCTCGTCAAAGTTTAATTAGTTTTTTCATTTTAGCTGGTTGTATATTTTCTTTCTCAACCAACCAGGCAATAGCACTTGGTAGCACGCTCACTAATGGCGAAAATCTCGACCTGCACGGTATTAGCATCCACAGCGAACAGCGAAATGACATATACGTTGGCGCACTATTCTCATCAACTAAGGTTGATAAAAGCTCAAAACTGCTAAGCCCTGAAATTAGCAAGAGAATGAGTTTAAAATTTGTTTCCAAATACTCGAGCCGAAAAATGGCAAGACTATGGAAACAACGTATCGCGATGAACAATCCCAAATCAGAATGGCAGCCAATGACTGAAGAAATCGTCAAATTTTCGGGTATATTCAAACGCGCGATGCAAGAAGGCGACGAACTAAATCTCGATTTCGATCCTGTTTCAGGAACCAGTATTTATCTCAACGGGACATTATTTCTCACGATCCCAAAAGTTAATTTTTATGATTTATTACTTAATGTATGGATTGGCTCAATCCCCCCTACCAAAAATTTTAAAATCGGGATCTCAGGCAAAAACAAAACTTCTTTAAATGATAAACTAATTTCGCAATATGAAAGCCTTCAGCCTGAATTAGGTCGTTTTGATGACGACAAAGCAGCAGAAGATGCCGATGCCGATCAAGTAGCCAAAAAGGATGAAGAAAAACCGGACTCAAAAGCTGCAACTAAAAAAGAAACGGCTAAACCAAAAAACAATCAAAAGAAGAAATCCACAAATAAAACCAACAAGTCAGCGAGCAAGAAAAATGACGCAAAAAAAGCTGAAACAGAGAAATCAAAAAGTAAAAAAGAAACCGATGCTGTAGTCAGCCAACTAAAAGCCGACCTACCCCCAGCAACTCTACCAGTAGCTGTTACCACACCGCCAATTAAGCTTGATGATATAGAGATTGGTGATTTAGGTTCTTCCAAACAGAAAAGCACCAAGCCCAAAATAAAAACAACTCCGCCTCCATCAAAGCAAAAAGCGACTAAAAAGCAGCCTGCCGTCAAAGAAAAAGTGGCGTTATTGGATGTTCCCAAACAAGCAGCGTTTGATATCGATCTTTATAGCGGCTCGTACACTCGCGAATTAGTTGGTCAAATCAAAAAAGTACAATGGTATCCCAAAAAAGCACTCGTCGCCGGAGAAGAAGGAGAAGTAAAAATTCGCGTCACTATAGATAAAGAGGGTGCGGTAGTCGAAAAAACGATCATTCAGCGCTCAGGCTCTCGGACTCTCGATAGAGCTGCTCTAAAAATGGTTGGTAAAGCGCAGCCGTTTACAGCAATTCCTGATGAACTAAACACCGAGCAATTTGAGTTTGATGTACCGTTAAACTTTTCGCTTAGAAACTAACTCGTCAGCTAGACTTTCATGTTCAACTGATTATTCTAGGTTCAACGACTGCCAATCAAAACCGTCTAATTGTTCAGCAATAAAATAATCAACGTGGGCTAATCCTTCAATCGAGTCGATCTTATTATTGATAAACTGAGCAGAATTATTTTCTTCACTCATGTGCATCGCGACTAGTGTCTTTAATTTAGGCGACGCAATTTGATCCAACAATTCTAAAGCCTGCTGATTAGACAAATGACCTAAGTCGCTAGACACTCTTCGCTTAAGAGAAATAGGATAAACGCCCTGCATCAATGCCTCGTGTTCGTAATTAAACTCTAACATCAATGCATCACAGTTCGAATATGAATCAACAATGTGGCGGGTAATATGACCTACATCAGTTAACAGCCCTATAGACTGCTCACCAGCAGTTAATACAAATTGAGTGGCTTCCCTAGAATCATGTGGTACTGCGACGGGTAAGACGTTAAAACCG
>Ga0316204_10011364_pt1 | contig 11164 bp, 10 predicted proteins | sample 6monrhotite_MG_2_FD_205661 | JGI IMG/M metagenome (GOLD analysis project Ga0316204, IMG submission 205661) | Microbial mat bacterial communities from mineral coupon in-situ incubated in ocean water Damariscotta River, Maine, United States -... | ecosystem: Environmental > Aquatic > Marine >...
GTATCTAAAACAAATTCAAACTCTCCTTCAATCCCTTTCTCTGTTCGAATATTTTCTACAACAGGAATTCTATAGTTAGAAGTAGGTATAGAAGTGAAAATTCCATCTTTTATACTGACAACAGTGACAATAAAATTATCTGGATCATTATCATTTCGCACTCCAATATCCCCATCTCCATCTGTAAACCCTATTTTCCAAATGGCTCTATCGGATCCTATTTTTTCAAAATTCCTAACCGTCAATTCTGGAGTTTTAGGAAAATTATTATCACTATTACAAGCAGTAATAAATAAAACTATACAAAGACTTAGGCCTATTTTTGTAATACTATTCACATTATAAAATTAAACAGAAAACTTAAGAGCTTGGACAATAACAATTCTCATTGGCTTTTTTCTTTCATTGATAATATTTTTCGCACCAAAAGCAAAGATTTTAACGGTAAGGCTATTGAGTTGTTTCACTATCAATATCAAGAGAACGAAGTTTATCAGAATTATTGCAAATTAATTCAATGTGATATCAATTCAGTACAAGTGTTGGAAGATATTCCTTTCCTACCTATATCTACTTTTAAATCACACAAACTCATAACATCTCAAAGTAAATCTGAGATAATATTTGAAAGCAGTGGAACTACAAAAAACACAACAAGCAAGCATTACGTTCACGATTTAAACATTTATGTCAATAGCTTCACAGCTTGTTTTCAAAAATTCTATGGCCCAATTAGAGATTATCATATATTAGCCTTACTACCTTCTTATCTGGAAAGAGAAGGGTCTTCTTTAGTTAAGATGGTTGACACTTTAATTTCAAAAAGCAATTCTGAGTATAGCAACTTCTTCCTGAAGGATACGCTTGAATTAAGCCGAATACTTAACCTTCTTAATGAACGAAAAGAAAAAGTCCTGTTAATTGGTGTTTCTTTTGCTTTATTAGATTATGTACACTCATTTGAGACCACAGCCAACCCTAATATGCTAGTGATGGAAACTGGTGGAATGAAGGGGAGAAAAAGAGAAATGGTTCGTGAGGAACTACATACCGTCTTAAAAAAAGGTTTTAAAACAAAAACTATCCATTCAGAATACGGAATGACTGAGCTCTTATCGCAAGCTTATTCAAAAGGTGAAGGAGAATTTGAGACTCCTCCTTGGATGAAGATTATGATTAGAAAACAAGATGACCCTTTTTCCTATTGCTCAGTTGGGGAAGTTGGAGCCATTAATATAATTGACTTTGCAAATATCTACTCTTGTCCATTCATTCAAACTGATGATTTAGGAAAGCTAAATGAAAGTGAAAAATTTGAAGTGTTGGGAAGGTTCGACTCTTCAGACGTTAGGGGTTGCAACCTTATGGTAAGTTAGGCTAAGCTACCTTTATTAGGTAATAGTTCTTTTTCCCTTTTTGTAATAATATATATTTATCGAAAATCAAATCTGCTGTACTTACTACCTTTTCTAACTGCACTTTAGATTTATTTACACTAAGTCCATTATTTTGAATCATTCTTCTGGCTTCACCTTTTGAACTAAAGGCTTGAGCATTATCAACACTGAAATCAATAATATCTATACCTTCTGCTAACCTATTGTGTGAAATTTCTGCTTGAGGAACTCCTTCAAAAACACTTAATAAATCCTTTTCGGTAAGTTGCATTAGGCTTTCAGCTGTAGAATTTCCAAAAAGTATTTCAGAAGCTGCTATGGCGTTTTCAAGTTCTTTTTGTGAATGAACTCGAATCGTTATGTCCTCTGCTAATGCTTTCTGTAATAATCTCTGATGTGGAGCTTCTGTATGTTTTGCTTCTAGTTCTTCAATTTCATCTTTTGGTTTCAAAGTAAATATTCTGATGTATTTCGATGCGTCTGCATCTGAAGTATTTAGCCAAAATTGATAGAACTTATAAGGTGATGTTTTCTCAGCATCTAACCATACATTTCCTCCTTCGGATTTACCAAACTTACTACCGTCAGACTTTGTAATTAATGGACAAGTAAGGGCATAAGCTTCACCTTGAGATTTTCTGCGAATTAGCTCTGTCCCTGTTACAATATTCCCCCACTGATCAGAACCTCCCATTTGGAGTTTACAATTCTTATTTTGATTTAACCAGTAAAAATCATACCCTTGAATAAGTTGGTATGAAAACTCTGTAAATGAAATACCAGTTTCCAAGCGTTTCTTAACAGAGTCTTTTGCCATCATATAATTAACCGTAATATGTTTTCCTGCCTCACGAAGAAACGTCAAGAAAGAAAACTCTTTAAACCAATCATAATTATTCACAATTTCTGCTGCATTCTCTTTCTCTGAAGAGAAATCGAGAAACTTTCCTAACTGCTTCTTTTGACACTCAAGATTATGATTTAACACCTCCTCTGTCAAAAAACTTCGCTCTTCAGATTTTCCAGATGGATCTCCAACCATACCCGTTGCTCCTCCTACCAGCGCTATAGGCTTATGTCCAGCATTTTGGAAATGGGTAAGTAACATAATGGGCACCAAATTTCCAATATGCAATGAATCCGCTGTTGGATCAAAGCCTACATAACCTGTAGTTTGTTCTTTTAATAATTGTTCTCTCGTTTCAGGCATAATATTATGTATCATACCTCTCCATTCAAGCTCAGCAACAAAATCCATCTTAAAAATTTTTGGCAAATGTAACCAATCATCTATTTTAAAATCTTGGCTTATCAATTTGATTAATCACTAATTTTATCCCAAAGCATTATTATGGTTTTGGTAACTGGGGGAACGGGCTTAATTGGGAGTCACTTACTCTACAATTTAATCTCAAAAGGGGAAAGAGTAAGAGCGATCTATCGGTCTGAGAAGAGTTTATTGAAAACAAAAAAAGTATTTGAATCATATACTGCTACAGCTTTATTCCCTAAAATTGAGTGGGTTCAAGCAGACATCACCGACTATTTTTCGTTAAACGAGATATTTGAAAATATAGAGTATGTATACCATGCTGCTGCTATCGTTTCATTTAATAAGCGAGATCTAGACAACATGATGAATACTAATGTAGATGGAACAGCTCATTTAGTAAATCTAAGTCTAGAATATGGCATCAGAAAATTCTGCTTTGTAAGTTCAGTTTCTTCTTTAGGAGATTATGAGGATGGCAAGTGTACCGATGAAGAAGCTTTATGGCAAATGTCTGAGGATACTTCTAATTATTCTGTCAGCAAATATTATGCTGAAAATGAAGTCTGGCGAGCTTCAGAAGAGGGCTTGGATGTAGTAATTGTAAACCCTGCAACAGTAATTGGTTTTGGAGATTGGACCGAAAGTAGCTCAACACTAATTAAAAGAGTTAAGGATGGCTTACAATTCTACCCTACGGGATCAAATGGGTTTGTAGGTGTTAAAGATGTAGTAATTGCCATGATTCAACTTATGGAGAGCAATATTAGTGGAGAACGCTTTTTACTCGTTTCAGAAAATTGGACATTTAAAAAGCTATTCAGCACAATAGCAGAATCTCTTAAACTAAGCCCTCCTAAATTTAAAGTTGGGAAACTACTTGCGTTGATCTTTATGAAAGTTGATCAATTCAAAAGTTTCATATTGCATTCAAATGTTATTCTAACAAAAGAAACGGTCAATACTGCCTTTAATACTAAATGTTATAGCTCTGAAAAAATCCAACAAGAATTTGATTTCAAATTTACTAGCTTAGAAGAAGTAATAAACGATGTAGGCCGTTATTATAGTTAAGGTTAAGTTATTAATAGCCTTAAATAATTATTCTTTAACAGTTAAATGATTGACCAATTCTTTACCATAGCTTACTAATGCTTTTATCTCACTTATAGTAGCGACTCTTAAACTTTTAAAAATTAGTAATTTCTCTCCATTAGATTCAATATGATAATAAGGGTGGCTTTCTAGAAACAGGATTAATTCATTAGTAAAGAACTTTTTAATACCATCTTCATCTTCTCCTTTTAAGGAAAACCTTTTCGAAAAATCTTCATGTCCTTCAATATTTATTTCTTGGAACCAAGCCAGCGCCGCTATCTTATCAAAAATCCTCTCTTTATCTAGCCTAAATTTAGGTAAGTCAATCTTGGGGTCTACTAACAACAATGTCTTTTTGTGTCTTTCTTGAGCAATGAATTCTCCCTCATAAAATTCAAGGTCCATTACCTTAAAGTCTATAACACTTGAAAAACCATGAAAAATATTATAGGCATGATCAATCATTTTTGCTTTGAAAAATGGAAAATTTTCTAATTCAGGTACTTCAAATATTGAATTAGTCTTGAATTTCCATTCAATTTCTTTGGCAAAATCCTTTAGGCGTTGCTGCCTATTCGTAAGAATCCCACCTTTTTTCATAAAAGCGGTAAGCCTCATCATTCTTCGAGCAGCAAAAGGATGAGATGAGGTTGGATCGTGTATATCTAAACCGATTACTTCTAATATACTTCCTTTCTTTTTAAAATCTTCAGTAAAATGATGAATGTGCTCCATAACTGAATTATCTACAAAGCTGGTCAAGGAGAAATCTAAAACAAGCTGTTTATTTGCTGGAATTGAATCTATTTTCTTTTTTAATGCTAAAAAATTTAAAAAACTCGAATGCCCTTTTACACTTAAATGAAATCTCCCATCTTCCTCTTCATACATTAGCGTATTAGGTCTCATAGGCTTTCTTAAAAAATCTAACCTACTCTCCATTAAATAGAATTGAATTAAGAATGTAATTACAATTCCTATTATTATGCCATTAATCAATCCAAAAAGTAAAGTTGCAACTAATGTCAAAATAAAAATTATAAACTGATCTTTTCCAAACTTATACATCTTAACAAATTGAGATGGTGAAGCCAATTTATAGCCTGTATATACCAATATTCCTGCTAAAGCTGACAAGGGAATCCTGTTTAAAAGTGTACTAAAAAGTAGAATAAAAAGGCAGACAAATAGAGCATGAAATAAATTTGCTTTTCGACTAGTAGCTCCTTGATTTACATTTACAGAACTTCTAGCAATTACTGCAACTACAGGCAATCCGCCAACAAGCCCAGAAAGAGTCGTAGCTATGCCCAAGGCTTTTAAATCTTTATTCACATTAGACCTTCGTTTATATACATCTAACTTATCTACAGCTTTAATACTCAATAAAGACTCAATACTAGCAATTAATGTAATTGACATCACCGAAGTGATAAAAGCCGACTCTTTGAGTTTACTAAAATCTGCAAATACAATAGCTTCATTAATGTTTGAAGGAATTTGAATTAGATATTCACTAGCTATGGGAAAAGATTTAGTTGAAAATAATTCAAAATAATAATAAAACCCAATCGCAATAAGAACAATCCACATAGGTGCTGGAATAGATTGAAACGTCCTATTAGTAATTTTAGAATAAAAGAACATAATCCCTAAGCTTAATAATCCTATTATACCAACCCAAGGCACCTCTCCAGATTGAATCAAATAGGCTATTGAATTAGGAACAGCCGCTAATAACATGATATTATTAGAGGCTTCGACTCCTGACACCCCTAACATTACATGTATCTGTTTTGCTATAATAATTAATCCTATAGCTGACAACATTCCTTGTATTGTTGCAGATGGAAAAAAATCTGATAGGTTCCCTAAACGCAGGAATCCTAATAGTGTAATTATGATTCCCGAAACAACTATTGCCCCAAGAGTATATATATACCCTGCAATTGGATCTCCATTTCCAAGTGCTATTGTAGAACTCAAAATAACTACCACTAAACCATTACCAGGTCCACTGATAGTAACATGAGATCCCCCTAAAATAGAGACTACAATTCCTCCAATAATTGTAGCAATTATACCTGCCATGGGCGGCACACCTGATGCTGTTGCTAAACCTAAAGCTAACGGCAGTGCAATTAAAGAAACTACAAAGCCCGACAATAAATCTTTATGCCAGGTCTTCTTAAAACTTAAATCATTTTGGATCGTTTTTGCCATATTTTAGTTTGGATGAACTATCATTAGATCACAGGGCATATCGGATAGAATATACTCTAAATCATGTGGGAAAAACCGATCTAAGAATCCTAATTTTTTATCAGGACTGTTCATCACTAACAAATCAGCATTTTTTATTTCAGCAAAATGGCCAATTGAATATCCTACTTTTCCGAATATACATTTTAGCTGAATATTTGATTTTAGTGAATCATTTTTTGTCAATTCAATTATTTGATTAATCCTTTTGTCTTCCTTCTTCTTTAAATTTTCTCTCTCTTCGAATGCCTTTTCCAAAGTCAAATCATCCTCTATTCTAGTTTTTACTTTAGATGGCCTAACTTCCTCTACAATTACAACTTCGTTTGAATTGAAGTTTTTAGAGAAATTAAGTGCCATATCAATCGTATTGGATGTTTTAGGGTGGTCTATTCCACTTATAACTATACTATTTAAGCCACTCTCATTCTTATTAGGTTTAGTAACTAGTAACAATGAACATGGTGGTCTCCTTGATATCTTTCTAGCTACAGAACCAATGTAATACCTCAACATTGCTTCGTTTTGTATTGCTCCAAGCACTAATAAGTCTACTTTTTTTTGATAACACACCTCAGATAGTACATCTACAGGCTTACCTTCTTCCCAAACTACCTCTATTACATTTTTATCTAAGCCTACTCTATCCAGAAGATCTTCTAGTTTCTGATTAAGAACATCACTCTTTCTCCCAGCATGAATTAATAGTAAATCAGCTTCTAACCTCTTACTAATCCGCTTCGCTTCAAATAGCAGTGCTTCTGCCCTTGGAGAAAATGCTAAAGCCGTAGCTATTTTGGTAAATTTTTTAATAAGGTATTTTATTAATGATGAAATGAAGGTAAGGATTGAGCCTGAAAGAAAAAAATAAAATCATTCTACCTACCATAAATACTCCCCCAATTAGCTCCTTTATGTTTTTGAAATAAGAAGTAATGTATCATAAACTTGTATTGGCGGTAGCGATATTTAGTAGGGAACAATGTTGTTTCCCTACCAAAATCTGAAATTAACCCATCATATCTAGCTGAAAATAAAAACCGACCCACCCTTTGTCCAATACCAAATTCATACCCCACTGAGAAAAGAGCGAATTGGTCTCCAGCATACTTAAATTTTTCATTGATCCCGACCTGAACTGCTGAATAAAAATTATTTGAAAAGGTAGGTCCTATTAAAAAACGAAAATTTTTCATATTGGCAACAAACTTCAAACTATAGCTGCTTCTGTATAAAACATAAGTCAACTTATTAAATGACTTACTCCCGTCTGGAAAAGTTGTAGTTAGTTCTATATTTCCTCCACATCGGCAAAGTGAACCCTCAAAAAGTATTGACGGAATAATCTTGAAAAAGGATACATTTTGATCTTTAGGAGGACTCATTTTAAATTGAATTCCAACAGTTCCTCCACTGTATCGATTTCCTTCTCTTACAAGAATCTCATCACTTAGTTTATTCTCTTTTAACTTAAACTGCGACAGATTGTATCCAATATGTATCCCTGATTCATATAATTGTGCTTTAAGATGTACAATAGATATTGAACTCAAAAAAAACAATATGTATATATGACGCAAATACTTATTCATTTAACTGTAGCTCAGGATAATCATAAGGAGAATCGTATTCCAACTTAAAATCTAGGTTCAATATTGCTTTACAAATTACTGTTTTATCTTTTAAATTATCATTTTCATCAAATAACGGTTTAGGCACGTTTAATCTTGATGCAGCCCATTGATAATACAGTCTCTTCTCTGGATGCTCAGACGAACAAAAATTAAATACGCCGCTTTTAAAGCCATTATTAATTATAAAATGTATAAAACGACAAACATCCTCAGCATGCACCAAATTAACCCCTGCCCTTGGCTTTTTAATATTTTCTTTACCGGACAAGCTTATTGATGGATGCCTATTGAATCCACATAACCCTCCTAACCTTAAAATAATTGCATCTGCTGAATAATACTTTTGCAAGAAACTCTCTAGCTCAACAATTTCGTTCACAGAACTCTTTTGAGGATTTAAAGTACTGTCCTCATCTACTTCTCCAGTATTAGCCCCATATACTGAAGTTGAACTCGTATAAATAAATTTTGCGCTTGAATTTAAGGTAGAAATATAGCTTATAAGATCAGACATTCGTTTGGAATAATCCAAAACATTTAAAGCTGGAGGAATTGTAAGTATATAATAGTCATACTCTCCCAAGAGTGCATTATTCCCTGACTTCTCTTTAGTAATATCTAACTTAAAAGCCGTATTGTATTTCACATTAAGGTGTTCTAGCTTCTCTTGCCTTGTAGTAGTTCCTGAAACAAAATAACCTTGTTTGTTTAAATAGTCTCCTATTTGCTCACCAAGCCACCCTAAACCTATTACGCAGACCTTTTTCATAATTTAAATTCCTTTAACTTCGCAAACCTAATTAATCTTAGATGGCATTCGATTTTCATAAAGACAAAGAAACATATATCAAATATCAACGCGAAAATGCTGAAAAATATGTTATTCCTTTTATTGAGCAAAGTGTAAAATTAGAACCTAATTTCCGAGTAATGGAAATTGGTTGTGCTGAAGGAGGAGTGTTAGAAGCTTTTGCTAAATTAGGTTGCCAATGTGTGGGTGTTGAATTAATGACTACCAGATATGAAAGAGCTCAAAAGCACCTTTCATCTTATATTGAGAGTGGGCAGCTTTCCCTTTCAAATAAAAACATATATGACGTAAATATTGAAGAAGAATACAAAGATCGATTTGACTTAATTATATTAAAAGATGTAATAGAGCACATTCATGACCAAGATAAGGTGCTAGATCGATTAAGAAGTTTCTTAAACCCTAATGGATACATCTTTTTTGGATTCCCCCCTTGGCAAATGCCTTTTGGGGGACACCAACAGATAGCTAAAAGCAAGCTTTTAAGTAGACTTCCCTACTATCACCTTTTACCTACTTTTCTTTATAGAATAGTACTAAAAGCTTTCAATGAACCTTCAAAAACAATTGATGACCTAATTGAAATCAAGGAAACAGGAATAAGTATCGAACGATTTCAACGGTTGGTTAAGAAAAATAAATACTCCATACTTGGAGTCGAGTTTTACTTAATTAACCCCATCTACATTTATAAATTCGGTTTAAAACCAAGAGTGCAAAACAAAATAATTTCCAATATTCCTTATATAAGAAATTACCTTACTACTTGTATGTACTACTTAGTAAAGAAAGAAAAATAATAAGGAAACTACCTATTCCTGTCAAAAATGCACTGTGAAATTAAATGGAAAGTTCCATTAGTGCTTGAATAATCACTTTTAATGATGAATACTTCTCCTATAGTTGGAGAAGTAAGCATGTATACACTCTGATTAGGTTGTATTACAAAAATATCACCCATCAAAGTTGTAATTTTTAATTTATCAGGATCTTCGGGATTATCAGAATGAAGTATAACCTTCTCCTTCTCCCCAAATGGTTGTATAGTAATATGAGCAGCAATTATCTTTGTTAACATTGCAAGGTTCTGGTCTTTAAATAATTCATCAAAGACTTTTTTATCTTGTTCAAACGCTCTATTATTAGGAGCAAAAACAGTTACATTATTAGATCCTAACAAAGCTTTATCTAGGCCTGTCTTTTCAAGGGCTTTAACAAAAGTTGAATATTCTTTCTCCTTTTTTAGGTTTTCTAATACTGTCCCTTCCTTCTTGCTATCTGAAGTTCCTTCTTGAGACAATGCTAGAAGCGATGAAGACAACAATAAACTTATAAAAACATATTTTAATTTAGCTATCATAATTGACGGTTTTAATTTAATACTTGAGCAACTTGATCAGCTGCTTCTTGCAATAATATTGCCGAATGTACTTTTAATCCTGAATCATCAATAATTTTTTTAGCTTCTTCAGCATTAGTCCCTTGTAATCGCACTATAATTGGCACAGGAATATCCCCAATATTTTTATATGCATCTACCACCCCTTGTGCTACTCTATCACACCTAACTATACCTCCAAAAATATTTACAAGTATTGCTTCTACATTTGGATCTTTTAATATAATCCTAAATGCTTTTTCAACTCTTTCAGCATTTGCTGTTCCTCCTACATCTAAAAAGTTAGCTGGATTACCCCCACTCAATTTAATAATATCCATAGTAGCCATTGCAAGCCCAGCTCCATTTACCATACAGCCAACATTACCATCAAGATTTACATAATTCAATCCTGCTTCTCCTGCTTCTACCTCAGTTGCATCTTCTTCTCTTTTATCTCTCATTTCAGCCAAATCCTTATGTCTGAATAATGCATTTTCGTCTAAAGAAACCTTTGAGTCTACTGCAATGATTTTATTATCTGAGGTTTTCAAAACTGGGTTTATCTCAAATAAGCTTGAATCAGTTTGCTCATATGCTTTATACAATGCAAATACAAACTTTGTCATTTCTTTAAAAGCCTGCCCTGAAAGGCCTAAGTTAAATGCAATTTTTCTAGCTTGAAATCCTTGTAACCCTACTGCAGGATCAATTTCTTCATGAAATATTAAATGAGGCGTTTCTTCAGCTACAGCTTCTATGTCCATCCCTCCTTCAGTAGAGTACATGATCATATTTCTTCCAGTACCTCTATTTAATAGAACACTCATGTAATATTCTTCTGTCTCAGATTCCCCTGGATAATATACATCTTGTGCTACTAAAACTTGATGAACTGTTTTCCCTTCGGCTGAAGTTTGAGGTGTAACCAATTGCATTCCCAATATTTGTTCAGAAATAGATTTAACCTCATCTAAGGATTTAGCGAGCTTAACTCCACCTCCTTTTCCTCTTCCACCAGCATGTACTTGAGCTTTAATAACCCACCATTCTGTGCCAGTTTGCCTATTAAGCTCCTTTGCAGCTTCAACTGCTTCTTCAGAGGTTTGAGCTACGATTCCTTCTTGTATTGCTACACCGTAACCTTTAAGTGTTTCCTTTGCTTGATATTCGTGAATATTCATTTTCTAATTTGTCTAAATATTGGTTTTCAAAAGTACCTTTTTTGAAAGCAAGTTAAAAGCAATATTTCAACTAACTTTCTATGCTAATATCTTTATTTTAGCTTCAAATTTTATTCATGATTATTGCGGA
>Ga0316204_10011365_pt1 | contig 11163 bp, 10 predicted proteins | sample 6monrhotite_MG_2_FD_205661 | JGI IMG/M metagenome (GOLD analysis project Ga0316204, IMG submission 205661) | Microbial mat bacterial communities from mineral coupon in-situ incubated in ocean water Damariscotta River, Maine, United States -... | ecosystem: Environmental > Aquatic > Marine >...
CCAGCATGGCGGCGAAATTGTCCAACAGCTCATTCGCGCGATCTATGGTTTCCTGCGGGCGTCGCCCCCATTGACCGCGCATGTCGCTGTCTTCGGGTACTTTGGCATCAAGAGCCGGCTCCTCTGGCGGGATATGGCAGTTGTCGGCGCGGCCAACAATTACATGTTTCAACGGATCCCATTCGTTCCAGCTGTTGACGATGGTCTTTGCCATGCAAGGCTCCTTTCCAAAGATCGTGATCGAAAGGAGTAGGGGCAAAAAAATATCGACACAAGTGGGATGGAGGGTGATTTTCTGGTCCCTGAGGTTCCTGTCCTGGGTCTCGGCTTGCCAGTGCGCGGATGTGGCCGATTGCGCGGTTTGGGGGTTGGCACCGTTTGAAAATCCCACAGCGGCAAGGTCGGCGGGGCAACGGAGCGCATGCTGCATTGAAACCCGCCGCATTTGGAGGTACCGAACGCAGCAAGTTCATGTACGAGGAATACCCCATGAAATTCACGCTTTCCTGGCTCAAGGATCATTTGGAAACGGATGCATCTATTGACGAGATTTGTGAAACCCTGACGGACCTTGGTCTGGAGGTCGAAGGCGTGGAGGACCGCGGTGCGCGGCTGCGTGATTTTACCATCGGGTTTGTGAAATCGGCAGAAAAGCATCCCGACGCGGATCGGCTGCGGGTGTGTCAGGTCGAGACCGACGAAGGTCTCAAGCAGATCATCTGCGGCGCGCCCAACGCACGCGAGGGGATCACCGTTGTGGTTGCCAAGCCGGGCGTCTACGTGCCGGGCATTGATACAACCATCGGTGTGGGCAAGATACGGGGCATCGAGAGCTTTGGCATGATGGCCTCCGAACGTGAAATGGAGCTGTCCGAAGAGCATGACGGGATCATCGAATTGCCGTCAGGCGAGGTTGGCCAATCCTTTGTTGACTGGCTGGCTGTGAACGATCCCGCCAAGGTGGACCCGGTGATCGAGATTGCGATTACACCCAACCGGCCCGATGCGCTGGGCGTGCGCGGGATTGCGCGCGATCTGGCGGCGCGGGGGGTGGGCACACTCAAGGCGCGTGACACCGATGCTGTGCCGGGGATGTTCCCGTGTCCGGTGGTCGTGACAATCGACAAAGATACGCTGGACCAATGTCCGGTGTTTTATGGCCGGGTGATCCGGGGGGTCAAAAACGGGCCAAGCCCCGCATGGTTGCAAGATGCCCTGCGTGCCGTCGGGTTGCGCCCAATCTCGTTCCTTGTCGATGTGACGAACTTCTTTACCTATGATCGCAACCGCCCCCTGCACGTTTTTGACGCGGACAAGATCGCGGGCAATGTGCTGCGCGTTCACCGGGCCGAGGGCGGCGAAACACTTATGGGTCTGGACGAAAAGGAATACACCTTTGCCGCAGGCATGACGCTGATTTCCGACGCCAACGGGGTCGAGAGCATCGGTGGCGTGATGGGCGGCCTGCCGTCGGGCTGCACCGATGAGACGACGAATGTGTTTGTCGAAGCGGCCTACTTCGATCCGATCCGCACCGCATACACAGGGCGCGCGCTCAAGATCAACTCTGATGCGCGCTATCGGTTTGAACGGGGGATCGACCCGGAATGGACCCCGCGCGGGATCGAACATGCGACGCGGATGATCCTTGACCATGCGGGCGGAGAGCCATCCGATGTGGTCGTCGCGGGCGCGATCCCGGATACGCGCCGGGCCTACAGGCTGGATACCGACAGGGTGCAGTCGCTGGTTGGCATGAGCATTCCCGCCGCCACACAGCGCGCGACTCTTGAGGCGCTGGGCTTCACCCTAGAGGGTGACATGGCCCAGGTGCCAAGCTGGCGACCTGATGTTCTTGGCCAGGCCGATCTGGTGGAGGAAGTGGCGCGCATCGCATCGTTGACCAAGTTGGAAGGCGTGCCGCTGCCGCGGTTGGGCGACGGAGTGCCGCGCCCGATCCTGTCCCCGATGCAACGACGCGAGAGCGCTGCGCGGCGGACCTGTGCGGCACTGGGATACAACGAATGCGTAACCTACAGTTTCATAGATCAGGCATCCGCTGCGTTGTTTGGGGGCGGGACGGACGCCACGATGCTGGAAAACCCGATCAGCACAGACATGAGCCATATGCGGCCTGCGTTGTTGCCCGGTCTGTTGCAGGCGGCAGCCCGCAATCAGGCGCGCGGCTTTGCGGACATGGCTTTGTTTGAGGTGGGACCGGCGTTTCACGGCGGCGAACCGACGGAGCAACATCTGCTGGTGTCCGGCCTGTTGGTGGGCCGTACCGGGCCAAAGGATGTCCACGGCGCATCCCGGCCTGTAGATGTCTATGACGTCAAGGCGGACGCTGAAGCGGTGCTTGCTGCGATGGGTGCCCCCGCCAAGGTCCAGATCCTGCGCGGTGCCGCTGACTGGTGGCATCCGGGGCGGCATGGGATGATCTGTCTGGGACCAAAAAAGGTGCTGGGCGTCTTTGGCGAAGTGCACCCGAAAATCCTTGCGGCAATGGATGTAAAAGGCCCTGCGATGGCCTTTTCGCTCTGGCCCGAGGACGTGCCGATGCCGCGCAAAACCGGAGCGACCCGTGCCGCCCTCAGGATCAGCGATTTGCAGGCGGTTGAGCGCGACTTTGCTTTCGTGGTGGATGCAGATGTCGAGGCGTTGACGCTGGTGAATGCCGCGATGGGTGCGGACAAGGCGTTGATCGAAGACGTGCGCGTCTTTGATGAGTTCATCGGAGGGTCATTGGGCGAGGGCAAGAAATCGCTGGCGATCACCGTGCGGTTGCAGCCCCGTGACGCGACCCTGAAAGACGCCGACATCGAAGCGGTTGGTGCCAAGGTCGTCGACAAAGTCACCAAGGCAACGGGCGGCAGCCTGCGCAGCTAGGACAGGGCTTCGGCCAACAGATCAAAAACCAGCCTGATCCTCGGGCTGGTGTGAATTTCGCGGTGGGTTACAAGCCAGACCGGGTACTCCACATGAAGTTGTGCGGGCAATACACGTTCAAGCCCGTGAGTATTGGCCGCCATTTGATCGTCCATCGGACAGATACCAAGGCCGGCCTTGCACATTTCCCATGCAACCAGCCCGCTTTGGGAAATGACGCGAAAATCCTCTGGTTCGATCGGGATACCCATCCCGGTCATGTATCCATGCATACGGGACACCTGACCAACGGCAATCCAGTCATGTTTTGACAGATCTGACACCGTCTCCGGGCGGCCGCGCGAGTCCAGATAGCGTGTCGCGGCATAGAAGTGCCCTGACATTTCCCGCAGCAGGCGCGCCACCAGGTTGGGGTGTTCCGGTCTGACATGACGGACCGCAATATCTGCATCCCGGCGCATGAGGTCTTCGACGTCATTGGACGCGACAACTTCAACCGTGATCTGGGGCGCACGCAACCGGATGCTGCGCACGATCCGGGGCAAGACATATGCCGACATCATGTCGCTTGCGGTTATCCGGACCAGACCGCCCAGACCCGAGCGTTGACCGCTTGCCGACAGCGCCAGCCGCGCCGCGGCCCCACCCATGTCGCGGGCATGATGCAGCAATTCACGGCCGGCATCCGTCAGCGTCAATGCACGGCCATTGCGTTCAAACAACATCAGCGCAAGCGCATCTTCCAGCGCCGCGATCTGGCGGCTGAGGGTCGGTTGAGTCAGATCAAGTGTGCGGGCCGCCGCAGAAAGAGACCCCCGATCAGCCGTTGCCAGAAAGGCGCGCAGGTGGTTCCAGTCGATTTGGTCCAAATCCATGCAAATACGTATATATAGGCTGCAAATTTCGTCAATTCCCCCATTATCCATACGCTGGCATATAAGAGCCAAAGGAGAATGACATGACTGATACGGTACGATTCTGGGACCGGCTGGCCCCCAAATACGCGGCTGCTCCGATTCGTGACACGCAGGCGTATGAATATACGCTGGAACGCACGCGAAGCTATCTGAGTGGCACCGATAAGGTGCTTGAGATCGGATGCGGCACCGGATCGACGGCCTTGTTGCTGGCCGGGGATGTGGCCGAATTCACCGGAACCGATATATCGCCGGAGATGACGCGCATTGCCTTGGAAAAGGCGCAGGGCCAGCAAATCGAAAATCTGCGGTTCGAGGTGCGTTCCGCCGACGAGTCCGCGCGGGGGGCCGCAGGCATGGATGTTGTCATGGGGTTCAACATTCTGCATCTCACCGACGATCCGGAGGGAATTCTCAAGGTGCTTTCGCGTGAAATGGCATCCGGCAGCTTGCTGATCACCAAGACCCCCTGTCTGGCCGAACCCTCCATCGGGTTCAAACGGTTTCTGTTTCGCGCAATCATTCCGGTGATGCAGGTGTTCGGCAAGGCGCCCGGCCTGCGGTATCTGAGTTTTCGGGAGCTGGAAGCAATGACTGCGGATGCCGGGTTCAAGATCATCGAGACAGCCAGCTATCCCGCGATGAGCCGCTACATCGTTGCCCGGCGGACATAGACCTTGGCGCTGAGGATGCTATGTCTGTGCCAACAGTTGCGGAGGACATGATGCTCAAGGTCTATTTATCAGGCGAAATTCACACCGATTGGCGCGAACAGATCGTTGATGGGTCCAAAGGGCTGGAGGTGACGTTCAACAGCCCCGTGACCGACCACGCGGCCAGTGACGATTGTGGTGTGGCAATCCTGGGGGCGGAGCCGGACAAGTTCTGGCACGATCGCAAAGGCGCGCAGATGAACGCGATACGGACCCGCAAGGGTATTGAGGATGCGGATGTTGTTGTCGTGCGGTTTGGTGCGCAATACAAGCAATGGAACGCGGCCTTTGATGCAGGCGTTGCTTCTGCTCTTGGTAAGTCATTGATTGTCTTGCACGGCCCCGATCACGCGCATGCGCTCAAGGAAGTGGATGCCGCGGCACTGGCGGTCGCATCCGAACCGGCTCAGGTTGTACAGATCCTGCGGTATGTGCTGACCGGCGAATTGCCGGGCTAGTCCGCACACCGGACGTACCGTCGTCCTTTGCTTTCGTTGCCGTCCTGCATAACCTTCGACCAGTTTCGGGAGATGATATGCAGTTTGATTTTGTGATTGTGGGCGGCGGGTCGGCGGGCTGCGTGATGGCGTCACGGCTTAGCGAAGATGCGAGCCGGTCGGTGTGCCTCATTGAGGCTGGCGGATCAGGGCGCGGCATATTTGTGCGCGCTCCGGCGCTGGTCGCAGCGATGGTGTCGGGGCGGCCAAAAATCAACAACTGGGCCTTTCGGACCGTTCCACAGGCGGGGCTGGACGGGCGGCGTGGCTTTCAACCGCGCGGCAAGGCGTTGGGCGGATCAAGCGCCATCAACGCAATGTTGTATGTGCGCGGGCACCCGGACGATTATGATGAATGGGCTGATATGGGGTGCGACGGCTGGAACTGGGATGCCGTGCTGCCGTATTTCCGGAAATCTGAAGGGAACGCGCATGGTGCGGACGCACTGCACGGCGGTGACGGACCATTGCAGGTCACGAACCAGTCAGAGCCGCGTGCAATATCGCAAGCCTTCATAGACGCGGCAGGTGAACAGCAGGTCCGTCACAATACCGACTTCAATGGCCCCGAACAGGAAGGCGCGGGGCTGTATCAGGTCACTCAGTTTTATGACGGCAAGACCAAAGGCGAGCGATGCAGCGCTGCGGCGGCCTATCTGCCGCAATCCGTCCGTCGGCGGTCCAACCTGACAATCCTGACCAAGGCCCAGGCGCAAAAGGTCGTGGTGGAGGACAACCGCGCGACCGGTGTTCAGGTGCGTTATGGCGGCAAGGTCATGCAGGTTGAGGCGCGCAAGGAGGTCATCCTGAGCGCAGGGGCATTCGGATCGCCACAGTTGATGATGTTAAGCGGGATCGGACCCCGCGATGAATTGGCGCCGCATGGGATCGAGGTCAAACATGATCTGTCGGGGGTTGGCCAGAACCTTCAGGACCATCTGGACTATGTGATTAGCTATCACTCAAAACGGTCGGATGTGGTCGGCCTGAACCCATCGGGGTTGATGCAGCTGGCCAAGGCCGGGCTGCGGTGGCGCAGGGACGGTGGCGGCATGTTTGCCACGCCCTTTGCAGAAGGGGGCGCGTTTCTCAAGTCCGATCCGGCCCTGACCCGTCCCGATCTGCAACTGCATTTTGTCGTGGGGATTGTGGACGATCACATGCGCAAACTTCATTTTCGACATGGGTTTTCTTCACATGTCTGCGCCTTGCGTCCGCATTCGCGGGGGCAGGTCGGCCTGAACTCTGCCAAACCCGGTGCTGCACCGAGGATTGATCCTGATTTCCTGTCTGACCCGCGCGATCTGGCTGTCTTGATGAAAGGCGCACGCCAGATGGAACAGATATTGACCGCACCGCCGCTTGATCCCTGGCGCGGCAAGCGGCTGTACCCTCATGATGGCGGCGACATCGGCCTTGAGGCGGACATCCGCAAACGGGCCGATACGATCTATCATCCTGTTGGCACCTGCAAGATGGGTGTCGACGATATGGCCGTGGTAGGGCCGGATGCGCGGGTGCATGGCGTAGAAGGGCTGCGCGTGGTCGACGCCTCGGTGATGCCGCGTCTGATCGGGGGCAATACAAATGCACCCACAATCATGATTGCAGAAAAGATCGCGGCCGAAATGCGGTCATCGGCTTGACGCCCATCGCCGGTCGTTGGTCGGGACAGCGATCAGCGGGCCATCGTTGTGGAATGGAAAAAGCGCAAAGATCGGCCATATCTTGTCTCCTGAATGACTATGACAAGAGTGAGAAATTATTCCCCCAAATATTAGGGCACTGGTCCTGCACAGATATGATAATGGGAGTGCGGGTGCGAACCGATGCGCTGGTGATGTCGGACGTACAAAATAGAAAAGGGACGGAAAATGCTTCAAGAATTCAAGGGCTTCATTGCCAAGGGCAATGTGATGGACATGGCGGTTGGTATCATTATCGGAGCCGCGTTCACGGCAATCGTGACGTCGTTGGTGGGTGATCTGATTAATCCGATCATCGGTCTGGTGTTGGGCGGCGTTGATTTCAACAACATCTACGCGGTGTTGTCGGGCGACGTACCAGAGGGTGCCACACTTGATGCCGCCCGTGAAACCGGGGCCGCAGTTTTTGCCATCGGTGCCTTCATCATGGCGATCATCAATTTCCTGATTATCGCCTGGGTGGTGTTCTTGCTGGTCAAGATGGTCAACCGTGTCAAGGATGCGGCGGCAAAGGAAGAGGAAGAAACGGCACCCGCGGCTCCAAAAGGCCCGACGCAGGAAGAACTTCTGGCGGAAATCCTGACGGAACTCAAGAAAGCCTGATCCTGGTGTCATGGCGGCAAAGGCTGGCCCCTGGCGTTTTACCGGGGGCCGGACGTGCCTGAAAAAGACGCCCCGGAGCAATTCCGGGGCGTCAGTGCGTTCAGTCCTTGAGTGCCAGCCGGGGGGATAGCACATCAATGCCAAGCGCCAGCCCCACCGCATGGTACGTCAGCTTGCCCGCATGTACATTCAGGCCCGCCAGCAGATGTTCATCATCGGCACAGGCCTGACGCCACCCTTTGTTGGCAAGCGCCAGCATGAACGGCATTGTCGCGTTTCCAAGAGCGATGGTCGAGGTGCGCGCAACCGCGCCGGGCATGTTGGCCACACAATAATGCATGATGCCATCGACCTCATAGACCGGGTCCTGATGGGTCGTGGCCTTGGACGTTTCAAAGCATCCGCCCTGATCGATTGCCACATCCACAAGCGCGGCGCCGGGTTTCAACTCGCTCAATTGCGCACGGCTGATAAGTTTGGGGGCCGCCGCACCGGGGATCAGAACCGCACCGATGATCAGGTCCGCCTCGCGGGCCAGTTCGATGGTGTTCTGTGCGGACGCATAGGACGTCTTGAACACACCGCCAAATGCGTCGTCGAGATACCGCATGCGCGGCAATGACCGATCCAGTACCGTGACATCCGCGCCCATGCCCGCAGCAATCCGCGCCGCGTGGGTGCCGACAACACCGCCGCCGATCACCATGACACGGGCCGGGCCGACACCCGGCACACCCCCCATCAGAACACCGCGCCCGCCGTTGGCTTTTTGCAGCGTCCATGCACCGACCTGCGGGGCCAGACGTCCGGCCACTTCGGACATCGGGGCCAGCAAGGGCAGACCACCGTTGCGATCCGTGACCGTTTCATAGGCGATGGCGGTACAACCGGAGTCCATCAGGTCTTTGGTCTGTTCAGGATCGGGGGCAAGGTGCAGGTAGGTAAAGAGCAACTGACCCTCGCGCAGCATCTTGCGCTCGCCGGCCTGTGGCTCCTTGACCTTCACGATCATGTCGGCGCCGGCAAAGATTTCCTCGGCTGTGTCGATGATGGACGCGCCTGCGGCAACATAGGCTGCATCGTCAAAACCGGCGCCGATACCTGCCCCTTTCTGGACAATCACCTCATGGCCATTGTTGACCGCTTCTAGTGCCGCGCTGGGCGTAAGGCCGACGCGGAACTCCTGCGGTTTGATCTCTGTTGGACATCCGATTCTCATGGTGCACTCCCTGACATGCGCTGTTGTTCTCAATCTGCCCGTTATTTAGGCAGTATCAGGCGCAATGTCGCACGAATTACCGTGGCGTTCGGTGGTCATTGTGGGATATAGTTGCGCAAATCAGTCGAAATGCGCGAGAGTATTGCAGCAATGAGCCTTGATGAGATTGATCGACGTATCCTGAGGGCGCTTCAACGCAATGGGCGCATGTCGAATGCCGACCTGTCAGATGATGTGCACCTGTCCCCCTCCGCCTGCCATCGGCGGGTTCAGCGGATGGAGAAGGAAGGGTATATCCGCGACTATGTCGCCCTGCTGGACGCGCGTAAACTGAACGTGCCGACAACCGTATTTGTCGAGATTACATTGCGCGGTCAGGCAGATGACATTCTGGATTCCTTTGAAAAGTCCGTGGCCCGGATCCCGGATGTGCTGGAATGTCACCTCATGGCCGGATCGGCAGATTATCTGTTGAAAGTGGTGGCGGAGAACACCGAGGACTTTGCCCGCATCCACCGCCAGTATCTGGCGCGTTTGCCGGGGGTTCAGGGGATGCAGTCAAGTTTTGCGCTGCGCACGGTGTTCAAGACGACGGCCTTGCCGGTGGGGTGAGGGGTGGCCCTATGAAATGGGCTGGGCGAGCTATTGGGGTTCGTCTGGGATATTGAGCGGACTTGGGTTGCCGAGAAAATCCAGCAACCTGATTTTGGTTTTGGTGTCCAACGAATACCAAGAAACTCACACCTATGACGCATGTCGGCGGCCTTGCAGATATGGCAGACTATAGCGCGACGTAGGATCCCGCTTTGCCCCGATTGCCCTTGCCCACAAACAAAGACCCCCGCAGCCTTTCAGCCACGGGGGTCTTTAATTCTCAGCTAACGCTAAAGGCGATTTACATCATCCCTTCGCGCTGCAATTTCTTACGAGCCAACTTACGGGCACGACGGATCGCTTCCGCTTTCTCCCGCGCTTTTTTCTCGGACGGTTTCTCGAAATGTTGCTTGAGCTTCATTTCACGAAACACACCTTCGCGCTGGAGTTTTTTCTTCAGAGCCCGAAGGGCCTGATCGACGTTGTTGTCACGAACACTAACCTGCATGTGGTTTTCACCACCTTTCTAGGATAAAGTTGCAAGGATTTGCAGGAATTCGCCCTATATCAAGGTCAGAACCATTTGTCGAGTCGTCCAACCGCGCGTATTGCACCAATACCTCACCAAAGGAACGTCCCATGTCCAACTCCAAAGAGCAATTGCTTGATGCCGCATTGGCCCATGTCCCCTTTGACGGGTGGTCGCCCATGACGTTCAGGGCCGCCATCGCGGACAGCGGGGTCGATCCCACGGTTGCGCGTGCGATTTGCCCGCGTGGGGCTGTTGACCTTGCCGTTGCCTTTCACAAGCGCGGCGATGCACAGATGCTGGCCGCCCTCAAGGCCGAGGATCTGTCCGCCATGCGGTTTCGGGACCGTATTGCGCGGGCTGTTCAACTGCGTCTGGAAGCGATTGACGACAAGGAAACGGTGCGACGTGGCACGACACTTTTTGCCCTGCCGCAATATGCGCCGGACGGTGCCAAGCTGATCTGGGGTACCTGTGACCGGATCTGGGATGCCTTGGGCGATACGTCTGATGACATCAACTGGTACACCAAACGCGGCACGCTGGGCGGTGTCTATTCGTCGACGGTTCTGTTTTGGCTGGGGGACACAAGCGAGGGCCACGCGGCGACGTGGTCGTTCCTTGATCGACGCATCGACAACGTGATGCAGATCGAAAAGATCAAGGCGCAAGTCAAGAAAAGCCCCACGCTGTCGGCGTTGCTTGCAGGGCCGACATGGCTGGCCGGTCAGATCAAGGCGCCAACACGGTTTTCCAGGGCCGATTTGCCGGGATCATGGACCGCCCCCGACAGCTAGGGCCAGTACGGCACACAACTGGCGGCGTGATCGCCCCCTGATCTGCACCGATGAAGCCAGATGCAGAGGGCAAGTCCGTGATGTGGCCGGCGGCAATACCCCCGGTCGGCAGTTCTTTACATCACCCACAGACCTGATAGGCAGACGCTCCTTTCACAGATGAGCCTTCAGCGATGAACCGGTCTGCTCCAGCCTTGATTGATCTGCGCGGTGTTTCCTATGCGCCGGAAGGCAAAGAGATTCTGCACGGCCTTGAGTTACGGGCGCGCGAGCGGCGCATCGGGATCGTCGGGCGAAACGGATCGGGCAAGACGACGCTTGCGCGGGTGATGGCGGGTCTGGTTGCGGTGCACGGCGGCGAGGTGCGGATTGCCGGCGTCGATGTCGCCAGGGATCGCAAGGCTGCGCTTGGCCTTGTCGGCATCCTGTTTCAGAACCCCGACCATCAGATCATCTTTCCTACCGTTGAAGAGGAAATCGCCTTTGGGCTGATCCAGATGGGGTTGCCGCGCGATGTTGTGCAAGCAAAGGTCGCGGACATTCTGGCGTCGTTTGGCAAAGACCATTGGGCTAGGGCGGCCATACACCAGTTGTCTCAGGGTCAGCGGCAATTGGTATGTCTGATGTCGGTGTTGGTCATGGAACCGCGGGTCATCATCCTTGATGAACCCTTTGCAGGTCTCGACATCCCCACCACAC
>Ga0316204_10011366_pt1 | contig 11163 bp, 10 predicted proteins | sample 6monrhotite_MG_2_FD_205661 | JGI IMG/M metagenome (GOLD analysis project Ga0316204, IMG submission 205661) | Microbial mat bacterial communities from mineral coupon in-situ incubated in ocean water Damariscotta River, Maine, United States -... | ecosystem: Environmental > Aquatic > Marine >...
CCTAAATACACCGCTGATAATAGGTTAATGAAGACCGCTTCAGAAACTTTGGCAATGTTTGATAAAAAATATGACAATGTCATACTCTTTGATGGCGGCGGCAGCGCAACATTCGCGTACTGGAAAGATGGCGAGCAAAGATTTAAAATAGGCGATCCTCAGAAGAGTTCTTATCAGGCAGGACTTAATTTAAGGTCCATTCCCGTTGCCTTGATCATTGCTCCAGCATATTAAAACCGAGAAATTGGCCCGGCACACACTTGCGCTGCGTTGAGATGAGTGAGTAAGTACCCTAACGAAACAGCTATGAATGTTCTCGTGATCCTTATAGAAAAAGAAGGTGGTGCTGGGAACGAAACACGTTCTGCTTGAGGTTTTTGAGTCCAGAAAGGCGTCATTGCCATGACCATTAATCATTGCCCAGATTGCACAACGGGTTGGCGCTATGTGGATGATCTGCCAGATCGCCACCTGCATCGTCAGGCTCATGGCCTTGTTCCGTGCCCGACTTGCAATGGTCAAGGGCGCCTTGTTGAACCCGATCAAAGCTCAAAGCGGTTTGGAGTCGTCTCTGTTCAAAGGGATGAGATGCGCTTTCAATCGGGCAAGAATTTACAAGTTGCATAAGCTTCTGACCACCGATACAGACCCTTTAAATTAATCAACTATGACCGGAGCGGTGACGATCATTGGCTCGTCTGCGGGTTATGTGCAAAGCTTATTCTTTTTGGAATGTTTTGTTTATTTTCTCGATCAATTGATGGGGAGTGTACGGTTTGTATATGAAATGGGTAACGCCGTGTGTTTTGGCGTCGACGGCAGATTCCAACATGCCGCGCCCGGTAATCATGATAAAGGGCATCCGAGCGTTTGTTTCACGTACTTTTTGTAGCAGCTCTAATCCTGTCATCTGAGGCATGTTCCAATCACTGATGACCAAATCAAAAGCTTGCGTAGCGTTTTCAATTAACGCCCAAGCTTCTTCTCCATTTTGGGTCATCTCAATCTCTTCAAACCCCAGTTTGCGCAACACCATGGAAATTAATTTAGCGCCAAGGGGATCGTCTTCCACGACCAAAACCCGACAGCGGTCAAAAGCAACATTGTTAGGGGTGACATTATCATTCATTGGTCAATTCTCATTTATGTTTGCTGCGCTTTATACTGGGGCAGGTTAACAAGAAAGGTTGTGCCTTGTCCGAGCGTGCTTTCGACATCAATAAATCCATCCATTTGATCAACGAATCCATAAACAACGGACAAGCCAAGGCCGGTGCCTTTACCAACGTCTTTGGTGGTGAAAAAGGGTTCAAATAAGCGGGCCAGGGTTGCATCGTCGATACCCGTCCCGGTATCGCAGACGAAAATCTGGGCAAACGGCCCCGGCGTGATGCCCGGGTGTTTGTAAATTTGTTCTGTGCGCAACTCAATGACCCGTGAACAGATCGTTAAATCCCCGCCATCTGGCATTGCATCCCGAGCATTGATGGAGAGATTGAGCAGAACCTGAGAAATTTGTTGGGGGTCTCCGCTGATCATAAGGTCTTTTGCTGCGCAGTCGATGTGAAGATGAATGTTCGCAGGCAACATCGGTTTGACAAAGGCTGCCGATTCATTGATGAGTTCGTTAAGATCAAACGTCACCCGCGTCACTTTAACGTTCTGCCCCCGACTAAAGGCCAGCATGTCTTTGGTCAGTTTTGTGGCGCGATCCGTTGCTCCTTGAACCTCTTGAAGATGGCTGCACACGTCCTCAGGGCTATCGGCATCCATGATGGCCATATCGGTAAATCCCCGTATGCCGACCAAAATATTGTTGAATTCATGAGCAATACCGCTTGAAAACTGCCCCACTGCCGCTAGTTTTTGCGATTGCCTGAGACCGTCTTCGGCCAAACGTCGTTTGTTGATGTTGGTGATGGATCCGGCTATGCGGCACGCCCGCCCGGTTTCGTCGCACAACGCCTTGGCGCGATCAAGTACCCAAATATAGTCGCCATTTTTTTGGACGACTTGATATTCGCAGGAATAAAAGGGGGTTTCTCCTTTGAGGTGGGCGACCAAGAGACTCTCGTGTTTTTCGCGATGGGCGGGGTGTATGCGCTCCAGCCATCCATCAATTGTAATGTTCAACGCACCGGGTTCGTAACCCAACAAATCCGAAAACTTTGTTGAGGTATAGAGTGTGTCTTCGATGATGTTCCAATCCCAAACGGCATCTTTCATGCCATTCATAATCAATGCGTATCGCTCTTCTCTGTCGCGAATTTGAAGCTCTGCTTCTTTGAGCGCATCTTCTGCCTGTTTTATTTCTGTGATATTTGCGGCCATTCCCCGATACCCCATAAAGTCCCCATGGACGTCAAACACGGGTTGACCGCTGATGCTGACCCAAATCTGTGTGCCGTGCTTGTTCATAAGTCCATAACGGAAATCGCGAAACGGCTTACGTAAACGTAAGTTCGCGCTGTATTGCTGCAATTTTTGCTTATCTGAGTTGGTCGTTGCCAATTCTACGCGGGTTTTGCCAAGACAGCGATCAACATCAAAGCCCGCTTTCAGAAAACCGTCACCGGAAATATGAGATAAACGGTGGTCTTTGTCAGTCTCCCAAAACCAGTCGGAAATGGACTCTGAAAAATCCCTCATCCGCTGCTCGCTTGTTTGGAGTTCTTTGATGCTGGTTTCAAGGCGATCAACCAGGGGCTTGCTGACACGATGGGTCAGAAACGCTGCGAACAGAATAATGAACAGTGTGCTTAAGCCACCATAAAAGCCGACCTTGATATACGGTGCCCGGATTTCGGCCAGGTCAATTTTGGCAACAAGGCCAATATTTAAGTTTTTGATCGGCTCATAAGCGGCCAGCACGGTGACATTTTGGTAATCCAAGCCAATGACGGTTCCCGATTTGCCCAACAAGGCCAGACGCATGGGTTCCGACATTTTTGATTCAAAAAGGACTGGATCAGGAATCTTCGATTTCGTGAGCTTATGTTTAGTATCCCGATGCTCTAAAAGGAATTCTATGGTCTCGCCCACACGCCGTCCAAGGACAAATTCGCCCGTTTTTCCGAACATTGAAAATGAACCATGGACAGCAGCGATCTGTTTGACCGTCTCTTCATGGATATTTTGAGTTTGGTATAATTGACGATGTCTGTTTTCAACAGCAATGAAGGCTTCGATGATGTTCACTTGGCTTTGCACCAGTTTTTGGAGCCACTGGCGTTGATCATTCAGGGCGGCCGTATAAAGCCCCCAGCCCAAAATTCCGGCCATAGAGGTGGCGGTGATGATCACGATCAACACCAACATCAACAACCTGTTGCGATCCTTCAGTGTTGGAGGTTTCATAACCCTACCTTTATCGGCGATTAAAGCTGTGAACTCAAGGGCCGCAGCTAGATCAATAAGACTACTGTATTTCATATGATAAACATTGGAAAGTTTTAGCTGGTTTTGGCCGAATAGCGGGGGTGATTTTTTTTATCACCACCTAATTATTGGAAAATCCTTTATCTTTTATACGGTCATTGATATGTAGCAGCCTAATCGTGATACTGTACGGGTTCAGGTGATTATGAGAGCCTGATCGTTATTTGGGTGTTGAAACCTTTAAATCAAGATGAGTCTGTGCTGAGTATGAAAAACCCTGACGACGAATCCCGGCACGCTGGCGCTCAAGACGACACCCTTGTGGTCACAGATCATCATCAGGTGCAAAATCTAGCTGGCCCCCTTGGGGCTGGCTATGATCCGTCGGCACGCGGGTTTTTGCGCATCCAGAACGGGTGCGATCATGCGTGCCGTTTTTGCCTGATTCCAAGCACCCAAGGCCCAAGTCGTTCCGTCGCCGTTGATGCGATTGTCAAACAGGTTCAAGACCTCGCCTCGGCAGGGCTACGTGAGGTGGTCCTGGTCGGTGACGATGTTGCGTCTTATGGCGCGGACATAGGCCTATGTGATGATCGGGGTACGGGGTTAACGCAGGTTTTAGAAGCCATTTTTGCGGCGGTACCGGATATTTTACGCGTGCGGCTCGGCGTTCTTGATCCCGTACGTCTGGACCAAGGCTTTTTTGATTTGTTGGCCCGTGAGCCAAAATTGATGGGGCATTTGCATCTCAGCTTGCAAGCTGGCGATGATGAGGTGTTGAAAAACGTCAACCGTCGCCACGGCGTGGACGACATTGACGCGGTGCTCAAAGAAGCCCGCAACGCCCGGCCCAACATCGTTTTCGGTGCCGATCTGATTGCAGGGTTTCCCGGCGAAACAGAAGATATGTTTGCGCACGGACTCAGCGCTGTCAAACGCTGGAACCTCACCTATGTGAACGTGTTTCCCTACAGCACTAACCTCAAAACACCTGCGGCGGCAATCCAGCCTCAGGTTTTGGGTGATGAGATCAAACAGCGTGCTCTGGCGTTGCAAAGCTTAAGCACCGCCGCCTTAGATCGCCACTTGCAAAGCCTGACAGGCAGCGTTCATGCGGTGCTGATGGAAACGGAAGACTTTGGGCGCACCGAAAGTTTCGCTCCTGTGCGCCTTGCCAAACCGATTGGCCGGGGACAAGTGGTTAACGTCGCCATCACCGCCCAACGCGAAGGTGAGCTGTTGGGCGCGCCGATGGGTGATTACACCACCGCCTCAGGTGACAATGCGGGTGGCTGGCTGAAAAAAATGAAAACCGGGCTGGGCAAATCGTCCGCGCGCATGACCAGTGGTATTGGTCAAGTTTTCACCGTTCGCCGCCGCTTAGACGATGATGTGTTGGAACAGCTTGAAGAGGTGCTGATCTCTGCCGACATAGGGGTCAATACGGCGACAAAGCTTACTGCCAATCTTGCCAAAACGCGGTTTGATAAAGAAATTGATGATGGCGAAGTGCGCGCTGCTTTTGCCCAAGACATCGAACAGATCTTAGCGGGCGTTGCCAAGCCGTTAGAGATCAACCCCATTTTTAAACCCCATGTAGTTTTGGTCTGTGGGGTCAATGGATCGGGCAAAACCACCACCATCGGAAAATTGGCGAAACAATACTCAGATGCTGGGAAATCCGTCATGTTGGCGGCTGGCGATACGTTTCGCGCCGCCGCCATTGAACAGTTGCAGGTGTGGGGCGACCGGGTCGGTGCCCCCGTGATTGCCCGCGAAATTGGCGCGGATTCAGCCGGACTTGTTTTTGATGCTTTGCAAGAAGCGCGCAGCCAAGGCGTTGACGTGTTGTTGGTCGATACCGCTGGCCGTTTGCAAAACAAAACGCATCTGATGGAAGAGTTGGAAAAAGTGGTGCGGGTGTTGAAAAAAATCGACGACACCACGCCGCACGATGTGGTTTTGGTGTTAGACGCCACGGTCGGACAAAACGCCCATAACCAAGTCGAAATTTTCAAAAAATCGGTCAATGTTTCTGGTTTGGTTTTGACCAAATTGGACGGCACCGCAAAGGGCGGTGTGGTGGTGGCCTTGGCCGACAAGTTTGGCTTGCCGGTGCACGCCATCGGCGTCGGCGAAGGGGCCGACGATTTGCGGGCGTTCAACGCCAAAGATTTTGCACGTAACCTGATGGGCTTGGACTAAAATTCTTTAATCATCAACGTTTTACCCTAAACGTTATTGGAGAGATGTTGTGGATACTGGGTCTCTCTTTTTTTCAAACCTTCTGCTGCTGACCCTTGATGCTGCGCCATGGCTTTTGTTTGGCCTCATCGTTGCGGGGCTCATTCATGCCTGGGTGCCAAGCGATGGTTTGGCGCGCGTGTTGGGTGGACATGGCCTTGGCTCCATTATCATGGGGGCCATCATCGGTGCGCCTTTGCCCATTTGTTCGTGTGGCGTTTTGCCCGCCGCCATAAGCCTCCGCCGCAGCGGGGCTTCGCGCGAAGCCACCACATCGTTTTTGGTCGCGACCCCGGAAACAGGTGCAGACTCGGTGGCGCTGTCGTATGCCATGCTGGGTCCCTTTATGGCGATCGCCCGTCCTTTAGCCGCCGTTATGAGTGCCATTGTGACGGGGCTATTGATGAAGTTTTTGCCGGCGGAAGACGTTTCTTTTGAACGCGCCACCCCCGAAAGCTGTTGTTCTGCTGACGCATGTTCAGACCGCGCTAAACCCGAGCAGCCTGAAACATTTATGGCCCGCACCACCTCTGGCCTCCGTTACGCTTTGTTTGATGTTTTTGACGATATTGCGCCGTGGTTGTTGGTGGGCTTGGTCTTGGCGGCAGCGACTTTAACGTGGGTGCCGCCCCAGTCTCTCGCCAGCTATGGAAGCGGCTTGTTCGCCATGATGGTTATGGTTGTGGTGGGCATTCCCATGTACATCTGTGCCACAGCTTCGACGCCCGTTGCGGCCAGTTTGCTGTTGGCGGGGGTTTCACCCGGTGCTGCCATGGTGTTTATGTTGGCGGGACCTGCGACCAATATTGCGACACTTGGTGTGGTGCGTAAAGAAATGGGCACCTTGGGTGTTGGACTTTATCTGCTGGGCATTATCAGCTCGGCCCTTGCCGCAGGACTGCTTACCGATGCCATGGCCGACCTCCTCAACATCAACATGGCAGTTCAGCTTGGCGGTGAAGAAGAGTTTGTGCCGCAGGGATTGGCCTTCGTCTCAACCGGGGTGTTGATGGTGTTGGGCGTACGGATGTTCTTCGGGGCCTTGAAAAATCGCTTTTCAGCGAGTTCGTAATGGCCTCACACCTCTATAGTCTCCCGCCCAAACACTTCTTCAAACGTTTCCCGTAGCAAATAGTCAACCTCATCCATGGTGGTTTCAACGCCTAAGTCTTTCAGTGACGTCACGCCGTGATCCGTGATGCCGCAAGGGATGATGCCGGAAAAGTGGCTGAGGTCGGGGTCTACATTTAGGGCTAGCCCATGAAAAGTGACCCATTTTCTGACTCTGACGCCAATCGCGCCGATTTTGTTTTCTGTGCCGTCTGAGCGTTCGACCCAGATGCCGATGCGGCCTTCGCGGCGTTCGCTGGTGACGTCGAGTTTGGCGAGGGCGCGGATCATCACGTCTTCGAGATCATGGACATAGGCCCGCACGTCAGAACCGCGCAGCTTTAAGTCCATCATCACATAGGCAACCCGTTGGCCGGGGCCGTGGTAGGTGTACTGACCACCGCGTCCGGCTTCAAAGACGGGGAAGCGGTCGGGGTCGATCAAGTCGTCGGCATTGGCGCTGGTGCCGGACGTATAAAGCGGCGGGTGTTCCACCAACCACACCCGTTCTGCGGCCGTGCCTTGCCGAATGGCGGCGGCGCGGGCTTGCATTTCTGCGTGGGCATCAAGATAGCTGGTAAGGCCAGTATCGGCGTGCCATTCGACCGGGGGCAGGGGAGGCGTTTTGGACATTTTTCCAACTATTTGCGTGTTGTGAATACGAAGGCTTGCTTGCTTTGACAGTATTTGCTATTCCCCCTGCAGGCAACGTGTTGTTTAAGGCGTTGCTTCTACCAAATTGACTTTGCGGTCGTGGCGGAACTGGTAGACGCGCAGCGTTGAGGTCGCTGTGGGAGTTAATCCCGTGGAAGTTCGAGTCTTCTTGACCGCACCAAATTCAAAGGCCCGCCTTCATTCGTGAAGGCGGGCCTTTTGTTTTTTTGCTTTGCAGCCATACAGGTTAGCGACGTTTGAGACCGAGCTTGGCTTCGACGTCTAAAAGCTCTTCGACCAAGTGATTTATTTTCTCACAACGGCAACCCGAAATAATGGGGTCGTCATAGCGCATGATTTTGCCTGTCTTGATCGGGTTGTCGCACGGATAGCACGTCTGTCTCGTTGATTTGTTGATGAGTTGAGTTCTCATCCTCATTAACTCTTCACGATCACTCATAACGGTACCCCTTAAATGTTTCTGGTGGTTTGAGGTTAGACCCTAGCGACCAAGTTACCTGCCGAGCGATTTCTGCTGATTATACAGAGTCTTGCCTTGTTGAATGAGGGCGCTCATGCGGGCTTTCTGTTTAGCCAATAAATCCGTGGTCAAAGCTATTTGTCGATCCCGAATATCGCTCTGTTGTCGTCTCAATTCATTTGCGAGCTGATCTTGTGCCGCCTTGAGTTGTTCCATGAACCTTTTTTGACGTTGAAGCTGGTCTGTCGTCAATCGAATTTGACGCTGTGTTAAATCACGGCTGATGGATTTCGATTGGTTGATCAGGCTTTCTAAACTGGCGATGCGTTTGTTCAGGCTCTTGTTCTTTTTGGTCACAACTTTCTTTTTAACTTTATACAAACACTCCCACCGGCCCGTATCTTTATTGCGTTTTAAAAAAAATCGTTTGCAGTTCGCCGTACTGTGATTGGCGACCTCTGCCGTTGCTGGGGTCACATTGTGAAGCCATGTAGCCCCGGCAAGCGCAAAAACAGTTGCGGTGGGGACGATGGTTTTTAACAAGCGTTTCTGCATAGATTTTTCTTTTCGTCGTCGCCGCCTAAATTATTTGAGAGTTTTTCAGCCCTTTAGAGGGCGCTTTGTATAACGTCTTGTGTACAGCTTCAAGAACAATAAACCGTTCGCCAAGCTTGGTGTTTGTCCATGATGCCTTGTTGTCTTTAGGGGCCACGCAGATACTTGTTCCTGTTACAGAATGGTGTTACACCAAGCCTGTGTTGCGGGGATTATCAACGAAAGTTGAGTGTTTCTGTGGGGTTAAGTGCAGTTTTACACTTTAACCACCGAGAATTTAACGGCTTGCCTTCGCCGACGTTGGTGGGCTTTTTTCCAGCCGGGATAGGGAGCGTTGCGCATGACCGATCCGAACCTGGACAACCGAAAGCCCAATGGCCCGGTTGAAACACATTCCTATGCCAGCGAAACCGAAGACAGTCATGTTGGTATTCCGCCCGACACGGTGAACGCCGTTATTGACGCTTTGGATGGCAACGCTAACCAGCTCGTCCGTGAGCTGATGGCACCGTTGCACTTCGCCGATGCCGCTGATTTGTTTGAAGCCCTAGACGCAGATCAACGCCGCCAGTTGTTGGAAGCAGCGCATGACGTTTTGGACCCAGATTTTTATTCATCGCTTGATGAAACCGTTCGCGATGAAGCGTTGGATGTTATCGGCCTGGATGCTGTGGCGAGCACCGTTGCTGGGCTGGATATTGACGATGCCGTCGAAATTGTTGATGAGTTAGAAGCGCACGAACAAGAACACGTGCTGAACGCCATTCCTGCCGCCGATCGCACTTTGATCGAAGAAGGTCTTGCTTATCCAGAATATTCTGCGGGTCGTTTGATGCAGCGCAAGGTCATGACTGTGCCCAATTTTTGGACCGTCGGTGAGACCATTGATTTCATGCGCGCCAGTGTCGATAACGTTGAACGGGCTCAACCCAATATCTTTTATGACATCATCGTCGTTGATCCCAAACATATGCCAATGGGGGCTATCCCGTTAAGTGTCGTGTTGCAGAGCAAACGCCCGGTTGCCGTTATCGATATCATGCATGAAGAGATGAAGCTGATTTCGGTCGATATGGACCAAGAAGAAGTGGCGTTCCTGTTTCGCCAACGTGATCTGGTGTCGGCCCCGGTGGTCAGCAGCGCTGGCCGATTGGTCGGCATGATCACCATTGATGACGTGGTCGACGTCATGCATGAAGAAGCCGAAGACGATATCATGCGTATGGGTGGTCTGCGTGAGGATGATTTGTATGCAGCCACCATCGACACCACAAAATCGCGTTTTTTATGGCTGTTTGTGAATCTGCTCACCGCCATTTTGGCCTCAAGTGTGATTGGGTTTTTCCAAGGCACCATTGAACAAGTCGTAGCCTTGGCGGTGTTGATGCCCATCGTTGCGTCCATGGGCGGCAATGCTGGCACTCAAACCTTGACCGTTGTGGTGCGCGCGTTAGCCACCAAAGAACTCACCGCGACCAATGCCATGCGTCAAATCGGCAAAGAGTTTTTGGTCGGCGGCATCAATGGCGTGTTGTTTGCGGTGCTGATGGGGGGCGTGGCATGGATTTGGTTTGCGTCGCCAAAATTAGGGATCGTGATTGGTTTGGCGATGATCACCAATATGCTGGTGGCAGGTGTCGCCGGGGCGGCAATTCCGATCTTTTTAGAACGCCGAGGTGTTGATCCGGCCCTGGCCAGCAGTGTCTTTTTAACCACCGTCACCGATGTGGTTGGTTTCTTGGTGTTTCTCGGTCTTGGGGCCGCGATCCTTTTGTAACCTCAGGTTTGCAAACTTGCTTTTAACGCCGTAAAATAGACTGTTAGTGAATGCGGTAGTCTGCGCAAGGTGAAAAGGCGAAAGCTCATGCCGACGAAGTTGGTCATGGACGACGATAAAATAGTCAAACTGCGGGTGATGGTTGCTGATCCTGTCCAACAAATGCGCAAAATCATTCATAATATGTTGACCCACAACATTGGTGTTGATGAAGTTGTCGAAGCCAGAAACGGCGAAGAGGTGATCGCCGCATTTAAAAAAAGACCCTGCGACCTTTTGGTTTTGGATGCGGCCATGCGACCTTTGGGGGGGATCGAATTGGCACGGCGCATTCGTCATAATGAAGAAGACATCGATCCGTTTATACCCATTGTTATCGTGTCCGACACGCCGTTGTTAAGCGAAGTGATGGGGGCGAGGGATGTTGGCGTTACGGAATACCTCGCCAAGCCGCTGTCGGCTAAGATCCTTGATTTGCATCTGCGCACATTAATGAAGTATCCCCGCCCCTTTGTAAAAGCCGAAGATTTTTTTGGCCCGGATCGTCGGCGTCATATTAATGACGAAAAAACAGAAGGTGAACGGCGAACACAGCCCCCGGAAATTGTAGATCACAATTGATCTTCTTATAAATCAGGTCTTAACCGTATGAAGTTTTGTTGAACTTTTTTGATTCGGAAAATAATGGGTTACTGGTTTGAATAAAAACGGATATGGTACTCAAGTTTTCGTGGGGGCGGGGAGCTCCTTACGTGTGTTTTCGTTTTCTGAGTAGAAAAAGGTCTTTGATTTCATCATGTCATCTGTTGATGTAACCAAGCTTAAGTTGTTGATTGTCGAAGATAATGTCCATTTCAGGACGTTGATGCGGTCTATTTTGCAGGCCTTGGGCATTTGTGACTTAGAAGAATCGCAAGACGGAATCGAAGCGTTGGAAGTTTTGAAGTCACAATCGCCTGATCTG
>Ga0316204_10011367_pt1 | contig 11162 bp, 4 predicted proteins | sample 6monrhotite_MG_2_FD_205661 | JGI IMG/M metagenome (GOLD analysis project Ga0316204, IMG submission 205661) | Microbial mat bacterial communities from mineral coupon in-situ incubated in ocean water Damariscotta River, Maine, United States -... | ecosystem: Environmental > Aquatic > Marine >...
TTCGAGCATCGCACATCCATTGAAGCGAAGCCTGTGGGGATTGGAGACAGCAAACCGTTTTCTGGTTTTCAAGGACAGAGCTAAGACACCGTTTATGGTTGAAACAATCAAAGGACTGAAAAATCGTGAAATTTTCAACTCTTACAAAGCTCACCGCAGCACCTGGGGTCATCGCTATTGCGCTGACAGCAGCACCTGCAATGGCACAACAGTCAGACTCCGTCGCTGAAGTTACAACTTCTGATAGCACCGCCAATAGCCCGACTATCGTGGTTACTGGTTCGCGTATCGCGCGTCCGAACATGGAGTCGGCAAGCCCAGTAGCCGTCGTTACCGGCGACGAAGTGTCAGAATTTGCCGACATTACGCTCGACACTTTCCTTAACACTCTCCCGCAAGTAAACCCAGCAGGTGGACCAACTTCAAACAACCCTGGGAATGGCGGCCAAGCCAATATTGACCTTCGTGGCCTCGGCTCGAACCGCAACATCGTTCTTATCGACGGACGGCGTCCGATGGTTTCGGCAACCACTCTTTCGGTTGACCTTAACACAATTCCTACTGCTCTAATCGAGCGGATTGACATCATCACCGGTGGCGCCGGCGCTGTTTACGGTGCTGACGCTATTTCAGGTGCCGTGAATATCATCCTGAAGGATGATTTCGAGGGTGTCGATGCTCGTGCGAGCTATAGCAACGCTATGCGCGATTGGGACGCTGAAGAATTCACCGCGTCGGTGGCTCTAGGTGGGAACTTCGCCGATGGGCGTGGTAATGCAGTACTTGGCTTCGAGTATTCAGAGCGTGAAGGACTGGTGAAGTCGCAGCGCGATTTCTCGGTTTTTGCGACCTCCACCACAACCTTCTTCCCGGACGGTTCTTATCGCGATTCGCGTAACGCACCTTCACAGGCTGCAGTTGACTCAGTGTTTGGCGCCTATGGCGTCGCCCCGGGTGCAGTCTTGACGGGTAACACCCTTATTGCCTTTAACCCTGATGGCACCCTGTTCTCTGCGGGTATCTTTAATAGCTCGACCAACGTTGAAAACTTCACTGGCCCGGTCGACACCTCGGTCAACCAGTCAATTTTCCCTGATCGTTATTCGTACAACTTTGACGAAGTGAACCTCTTGGTCCTTCCATTCAAACGTACGGCATTGATGGGTAAGGCGGACTATGAGATATTCCCTGAAGTGGAAGTTTTCGGACAGTTCGGCTACACACGTTACACATCGGCTACGGCGCTCGCGCCAACTCCGATCCCGACTGTCGGAATCACCGCTCCAGGTCTGAACACACCGCAACAAGCGACTTCGCCTCTTGTGAACCCAGGTTCCACTGTAAGTAACGAGTTCATTGTTCCGATAACAAATCCGTTCATTCCGACCGATCTCGCTACATTGCTTGCATCGCGGACCGGTGATGACACCCGCTTGGTCGGAACAGGTGCGACTGAGGCATTTGTCATGCGTCAACGTACGCTGGACATTGGCTTGCGTCAGTCAAGTCTAACCAACCAGGTTTTCCAAGTTCTGGGCGGCCTTCGCGGGGATCTGTCCGATTGGTTGAGCTACGAGCTCAGCTACTCGTTTGGTCGTACCAACATTGATACCCTGCAATCCGGCAATGTCGACACGCAGCGCCTACAACAATTGCTTGAAGCTCCTGATGGCGGAGACAGCTTGTGTGCCGGCGGTTTCAATCCGTTCGGTCGTCAGCCTCTTTCACCAGCTTGTGTATCATATCTGGAATCGTCCGGTCTTCTTAGGACTGAGTTTACACAGAAGATCGTCCAAGGTTACGTTGTGGCGGATGTCGCCGAGCTGCCCGCAGGAACACTGTCGGCTGTGCTGGGTGCTGAAAAGCGCGACTTTGAATTCAACTTCGACCCTGGCCAAGCCGGTGGCCCGATCTCTGGCTTCAATGCTCAGGTCCCTGCAGGCGGTACTAACAGCTTCACCGATATCTTCGGAGAGCTTTCTGTACCGATCGTCGCTGATCAGCCATGGGCACGTGAGTTGAGCCTTACGCTTGGCTTCCGCGCATCGCGCAGCGAGTTTGAAGATGTTGTTAATGGCGTGGTGAGCGACTCCCGTTGGGATAATGCCTACAAGGCTGAACTGCTTTGGTCGCCGACTTACGACATTAACGTTCGTGCGAGCTACCAACGTTCGGTGCGCGCGCCGAACTTCGGTGAGTTGTTCTCCGGCGGTGGTTCTGCTCCGCAGATTTTCGATCCTTGTTCTGTCACGACGAACTTCCGCACCACCGGTGGTGTCGGTGAACGGACCCTATGCCGTGATGCTGGCTCCTTTGGTGGTCTTGGCGAAGCGGCAGTGGACAGCCATGTCCAATCTCCGGGTACACAGGCATCGATCGTCACAACGGGTAACACTAACCTGTCACCGGAATCGGCCGATACTTACACGTTTGGTATCGCATTTTCGAACGGCGGCGGTTTGATCCCAGGTCTCTCTGGCTCGATCGACTATTACAAGATCGACATCAAGGACACGATCCAGGTTCCTGACTCGAACAGCGTAATTGCCGATTGCTATAACTTCTACGGCAACAATGCGAGCCTAAGTGCTACATACGCTCCATGTCAGCAGCTTTTCCGTTCAGGCGATATTCTCTTCGTCGCTGGGCCAGCTGCCGCAACACCGGGCGGTAGTCCGTTTGCGTCTTTCCCTGGTGTCAATGGCGGTAGCGTCTCGACTTCGGGTATCGACATGCAGTTGGCTTATGGTTTCGAGCCAGCTCTTATCGAGAATGACCAGTTCGATGTCAGCCTTCTGGTAAACTACCTGTTCGATTTCAAATCGCAGGCGTTGGATAACCTACCTGTGCTTGACTATGCTGGCACTGCATCATTCTTCGGTGCTGGGTTGGGAACGAGCTTCCCAGAGTGGAAAGCCTATCTCAATATGAACTACTCGTTCGACGGGATCGGCCTCCAAGCCCGCGCTCGTTACATCGATGGAATGGATAACCGTGCATCGGTTATCTTCCCAGGTGAAGATGCTGCGTTCACGGGAACGGACAGCGTGGTCTACGTCGATACTTCCGTATCGTTCGATATCGAGCAGTTCACATTTACCGTCGGCCTCAACAACTTGTTCGACAAACGGCCACCAGAGTACGCTCCGAACGTTCAGTCGGGTACTGACCCGTCACTGTTCGACGTAATCGGTCGCCGCGCATTCGGCTCGGTTCGCCTGCGGTTCTAATCTTTAGGACTAAACGAAAATTTTGGGGCGGGCTTAGGTCCGCCCCCATTTTTTTGGGTTCGGCGATAGTTAGGCTTGATTAAGTTTTCGCAGAACCTAACCCAATTGCGCACTCCACAATTGGCATCCCGTTCTGCTCTGGCTAATGTCCCCAACCATGCTTGATCCAAATAACGCCATGGCCAAGGCAACCCGAGCCTTCCAATCGGGTAACTTCGAGACCGCCCGCACTATTACCGCGCAACTGGCAGTCAATTTTCCCGGTAACCCGCAGGTTTTACAACTGCTTGGCTTGGCGCAAACTCATACCGGTGATGCTAGAGCAGGGTTCGAGACGCTCCGCCGCGCAATGGCGCTGGCCCCGCAGAATGCACAAATCCGTTTTAATGCAGCCAACGCAATGCTCTCTGCCGGAAAGGCCGCGGAGGCACTGGAGATTGCGAGCAACTTACCCGCTGACCCCCCTGTTCTGCACTTACGCGCGCTAGCCGCCAAGGCGGCCAATCGCCTCGCAGAAGCGAAACAACATTTCGCGACCCTTGTGCAAAAGAGCCCAACCGACACTGCAGCGCTCAATAATTATGGCAATTTTCTCAATGAAATCGGCGATAGCAAGCAGGCGGTTTCAATACTCCAACGTGCTAAGGCTGCCGATCCGAAGTCTCCGCAAGTTCTTCTGAACCTAGGTAGAGCGCTAGACGCCAACCTTCAGCCAAATGAGGCGCTGAAGGAACATCGTGCTGCGGTAAGCTTGAAACCTACAGATCTGGACATCCTTTTCCAACTGGCCAAATCCCTTATTAGGCTGGGGCAACATGCCGAGGCCCTGCCCTTGTTGAACAGTATTGTTCGCAAGGGTGAGAAAACTGCCGAGTTACTTACGCTGACCGGTATCAGCGAGATCGCTAACCAGCAGCATAGCGCCGCAGAACAGGCATTCGAGCAAGCTCTAGCTGTCGAACCTCACCATAGGGGAGCAATTCTAAATTTTGGCATTATGCTCGAGCAAGCCAATAGGCATGACGAGCTTCGCCAGTTTGTTGATAAGGTGGCGGACGCGAATGACGCCGCCAGCGAGGTCGCCTATTTGCGTGCGCTGCTATTGAGGCGGGAAAAACGCTTTGAGGAAGCTCTTGAAATCGCCCAGACGGTGAAAACAGAACTCTTAGACGAGGCTCTCCTCGCCGAATTCATCGGAAAGCTGCATGATAGGCTCGGCAACGCCGATGAAGCGTTCGCTTCGTTTTCAGCTATGAATGTTGCAACTTCAACATCACCGGCGGCTAGGCGAATCCAAAAAAACGATGGTGCCGACCAAATTGTCGAGCGCATTGCCTTGCTTACGCGAGATTGGCACTCCCGCTTTTCAGAGACACCCTCGCATTCTGAACCAGCCCCGGTTTTTCTTGGCGGTTTCCTTCGCTCTGGCACAACTTTGCTAGACACGATATTGATGGGGCATCCTGATACTGAAGTGCGCGAGGAAGAGGGCATGATCTTCCGCATGGAGGACGTAGGAGGCCCGGTTGAGCGGCTTCCATCACTTGACGCGAGACAGATCTCAACAATGCGTTCTGCCTACTTTGCCGAAGCCTTACGCACAAAATCCAGAGAACCCGACAGCTTGCTAATAGACAAAAATCCGCTCATGACCTTGTGGGCAGCGCATATCCATCGGGCATTTCCCATAGCAAAATTTGTGTTCACACTCCGGCATCCTTGCGATGTCGTACTGAGCTGCTTCATGCAGAACTTCCAAATTTCAGAGAACCGGATTAGCTTTCTCGACCTCAGAAGCGCAGCTAGTATGTATGCCGCAACAATGGCGCATTGGGAGCGTTGCCGCGAAGTTATGCCGCTTGACGTACACACAATCCGGTATGAGGACATGGTGGTGAATCTCGAACAAGAGTTGAGATCTCTCGTCGCCTTTCTCGGGCTCAATTGGAATGATGGGTTACTCGACCATCAGCGGGTGGCTAAAGAACGTGGCCATATTCGCACGCCGAGCTATTCGCAGGTAACCGAAGAGATTTACACCCGATCAAGTGGCCGATGGCAAAAGTACCGCGAGCATCTCGATCCGGTGCTACCGGTTCTCGCTCCTTGGGTTGAGAAGTTTGGGTACGACCCTATCTAGCAAGTTCATTTGGTGAGTTAAATGAGGCTCGCACATTACAACAATGTGCGAGCCTTTTTACTCTTGGTGCCGACAGGTTTTATAGCCCTCCTGGGCCGCAATCTCTTTTCAAAAAGTCGAGCAATTCGGTGTAGAGTTTTTCCTGATGGTTATACATCAGGGTAACGCCGAAGTGATCAGCTCCTTTAAGCGTTACGAAGCGATGTTTGGGTTGATAACCGGCCTGTTGCACAGTGCCTCCAGCGCTTGCATTGGCCTGTGTGTCTTCACTCTGATCTTTGTTGTCGTAGACAGCAGCAACATCATCACCAACGGTAACTCGTGGATCGAGTAAACCAGCCTTCTTGAATTCAGTCTGGTAATCTTCAAAATTGAAGTACAACACACGTGCATCCACGTCGCCATGCACCATGAACACTGGAATATTCACTTTGTCGACTTCGTTGACCGGATTGATACCGATCATACCGCGACGCTTACCCCAATCGTCCAACGCTTTGGGCGAGTTGGGATTGCGGCGCTTAATATAGACTTTTTCCGCATCGGCTACAGCTGCGCCAGCGATTGTACATTGATAGATATTCGGGCTACGCGACGCGGCAACCAATGCCGCATATCCGCCATAAGACCAACCAAACATGGCAACCCGGTCCGGATCGGCCAAGCCTTGCTCTATCATATAGAGCGCGCCATCATCTTTATCATCCTGCATCGCTAGGCCATGCTCGCCATAACCGGAGTCGAAATGGTCCTGTCCCCAGCCAACCGAAATCCGATACTGCGGTTGCAGAACCATATAGCCTGCATTGGCGAGCAGCTGCCCCCATTCATCGAAACCAATTACTTCGTTCACATGAGGACCCCCATGCGGCAAAACGATCAACGGGAAAGGTCCCTCGCCTTTCGGCTTGGTCACATATGCGGGGATTGTCTTGCCGTCACGCGCAGGATATTTGATGAATTCAACATCAGATAGTTGCTCCGGTCTGAGCAGTGGGTTGCGGCTACCGATCTTTACCATGCTGTCGCCGCGAACGAGCCACCAGGAGCCTGGATCACGCGGGCCGATATTGTGGACCACCATGGTTTTCCCATCGCGTGAGCGACTGCCAATAGTTACTGAGTGTGCATACGGAATCTCTTTCTCGAGATTTTCGTAAAGCGCCTTTTCTTCCATATCAAACCAGTGGCGTTCGCGTCTGGCAGCAGGATATCGCGCCGCAACAAGCTTGTTGTCTCCCGCCCATGTCATCGAACTCGTCTGAATATTCATGACATCGGCATCGGGGTTTTCGTAGAGTTTCGTTCCGAGCTGACCGGTCTCGAAGTCAAATTCGTACAAAGCGGCTTTGTCGCTATCGACGTTATCGATGATATAGCCCGTGTTTGGATCACCCTGCTTAAAACCGACTAGACCATGGAATCCGCCCAAAACCCGATAGAGATTTTCATACTCATCGAGGTCGTAACGCGCGAATTCTTTCCAATTGCCGTCTCCCGGTTTGCGATAATAGGAGATCTGTTCCTTACTTCCCGCATTATACGAGTTCGTAAAGCGAGGGTTTCCCTCATCATCGAAAACTGCTGTTGGGTACTTGGTGCTGCCCCTCAGGACGAGCGAGCGCGAACCGGTGCGCAGATTAAATTTGTAGTATGAGCGCGGCCTGAATGCAGCAAAGGGATCCACTCCGGTTCCACCTGTGTTCAGCGTACCAGTGGCGACCAACACATTGTCGTCGTCGTTGGGCAGATTGTTTACAATGTTGAAATTGCCTGACACTTTGGAGAATTTCTTTGTTCGAGTATCAAAAGCAAACGCAAGGCGATCTCGAACATCTTCCTCAGGACCGTTCACTTTACGGCGCTTCACCTGCCACGCGGTGCCAAAAATGTATCGATCATTGACCCAGCGCGCATTGATGATTTCCATCGGGTCTGCGTTGGTACGGATAGGGCGCTTAGAGAGATCGGCGGTGTCATGGATTTCCATGATATACTCGCCCTCCTTACTCTCAAGCTTCAACAGCATCAGACGACTTCCATCAGGTGAAACCTGAACGGTTGGCATGATGTCGCGCAGTGACCAAACTTCTATCGGAACCGACGGAGAAGAGTTCTGCTGTGCGGTTGCGGTACCCATGCCGAGCGTCATCGCCCCTGCGCTAGCGGCGAGTAGAGTTGCTTTGAGTAGTTTCATAATGCGTGCCCTAAATGAATCGAGATGAACACTGAATAACGCAAAGCGGCCCCAAAACCAAGTGGTCTTGGGGCCGCCTCAAGCGTTTGCATTCAATGGTTCGGTTTAGAACTCAAATGTTGCTGATGCGAAGAACTCACGACCGTCAAGGTTGTATCCAGCACCAATCGGAGCGTTCGAGATCGAAAGCACTTCGTTTCCGTCTACCAATGGCGGATCGCGGTCGAAGAGATTGGTCACGCCAACCAGCAAGCTCCAGTTTGCTTCACGATAACGGACCGAAACCGAATGCTCGAAATAATCATTGGCAAAACCAACATCACTACAGAACACATTGTCGGCCGCAACGATCGGGTTGGCGGCTCCGCCAGGTCCGTTCGATCCAAATCCATTACAGGTGTCACCTAAGAACCCGGTGAACTGACCATCCGGATCGAAACCAAAGTTATCCGAGAACGGATCAACTCCAATTGGATCCTGGCGCATGTCACCCAAGTAACGAGTCTGCCAGGTGAACAGGAACTTATTGATCTCAGCGGTAAAGGTAGCGCGGCCAGTCCATTTCGGAAGACCGAACTCGCCAGCCGAGTCATCAAAAGTCTGCTGCCCAGCTGAATCGATAAACAGAGTGCTTCGTTCGATCAGGTGGTTTGCCCGAATGTTCAGCCCAAAATCGACAAGAGTGCCGAACAGCGGAACTTCTTTACCGAAATCAGCATTCATATCGATACCGCGAACAGAGTTGGTATCGATGTTGAGGAAGTCCAAACTAGCGTCTGAAATTAGACCCAAGTTACCGGGCGCTGCACTAGCAAAGATCTGGTCGCAGAACTGGCTCCGAACACCGTCTTGACGGGTGAAACAGTCGTTTACCGCGAATTGCAGCCCTGGACGAACGACCGAGTCTTTGATCTTCGTATCGTAGTAGTTGAAGTTCAAAGCGACGTCGTAACCGTCACCGAATGTCTCCTCAAAGGAGAAGCCAGCGGTGATTGAACGTGACGTCTCCGGATCGAGCCCGAGGCTACCGATACTGGCAATTTCAACACTGTTTGTCTGAACGACGTTACGACCGTTAAGCGCAATGCCGATCGCAGTTGGGTCGCGGCCTTCGCGAATACAGTTTTGAAGCGTCGCCGGATCACGATCATCCTCCATGAAATCGTAAGCGCCGCCGACAAATGCATCTCCAGGAATTGCGCAGGGGTCAACCACGCCAAGGAAACCGGTTTGCCCAAGCAAGAAGTTCTCGCGGAGGTTCGGTGCACGGAACGATGTACCGTAGCTCAGCCGGAGCAGCAGTGGACTGATCGGACGCCAGCCAGCTTTGATCGCATAGGTGCCCGCAGTACCATAGAACTCTTCGTCCGTTAGACGGCCAGAGATGTTCAGGTTCAATTCCTCCACCCAAGGCTTGCCTGCTTCAAGCGGAATGTCGAGCTCGCCAAACGCTTCACGGATCCATTTTTTGCCTACTGCACCGCGGTCCGAGAAGAAGCCGAAGAACAACCCGTTGGAGGCAACGAAGTTTGGCTGTGAGTCGATGCGGTCTTGGCGCCACTCCACTCCGAACACCGCGCCGACTGGACCAGCAGGCAGATCAAACAGATCGCCTGTAACGTAGCCGGACAACAGAATTTGCTCATATTCGGTACGGAAGGCGCGAGTGCCTAAAACATAATCGGCTTCGGCCTGTGAAGAGAGATCACCAACCACTTGTCCGATCAAGCTCGGTGCAAACAGATTGACCGGCACACAACCAGTTAGCAAATCAGGCGCCGCCAATTCGGGGTTCGCAAGAGCGCTTGCATCGCATGCAGTAATTGGTGCTGAAAGCCCGAACGCACCAGCAAAGGCAGTGCCGAAATTGACGTTGAAGTCATAGTCATCAGCGATGCCATCACCAGGATTGTCCGCAACACCGTCGCGATCGCGATCGGAATCGTTGTCGGCAATGCCATCGCCGTTAAAATCAGCGGTTGGATCAATTCCAAGCGCAAATGCTAACTTGTCTTCACGAATGCCGACCGTGCTCGATTTACCAATCGACTGGGTGTATGTTCCAGAAACTTCAAAGGTCCAGCTTGGACCGATGAATGGCAGGTCACCGCGAACACCGAAAACCCCACGATACTGTTCTTGGGTAACATCGAAATTATCACGGTCACCGCGGATCGAAAGTAGCGGGACTGCAGGCAGTGGAACGTCGAACGGGAATGTGCCGAAGCCGTTAAACTCGCCATCGATGTTGAAACAGTCTGCACCGCCTTGAGCGGCCGGGTTACAGGGGTTAAACTGGTTGTTGCTCGGTACAGATGGGAATATCTGCAGACCACCCGTGTTAGTCGAAACCACTTCTGTACGCGAATAGAGTGCTTCAAAGAACGGAGTGATATTGCCATCGCCCGGGAATGTGTACTCACCATAAGCCATCACGTTGAAACGTTCTTGGCTAGGAATCAGCAATTCTTCTAGGTTGGCCCCATTGATGTTGTAGTCTTGGAAATCAATATCCTGCAGACCGTCACCATCGAGGTCAACCGGAGCGCCGGAGAAGAAATTCGATTCTGTGTAGTTTGGAACACCGTCAGGGAAACCGGGAGTCTGAAGGTTCGTTGAACCAGGAGTGAAATAGATCGAGCCGATCCCCGTGAACGGGACAAAAACACGTCCACTAAGACCAGTGCGCACACAAGGGCTAGCAGAAGTAGAGACTGCGCCGCCGCTATTGAGTAGCGCATTATTTTGGTCGTCGAGGCCGGTTGTTAGGAACTGACCTGTGTTGGTAACTTCGTAGTTTGTTTCGCAATCGGAGAGAAAGTCGCGATCACGAAGACGAATTTCATCGCGATAGTCGTACTCAGCACCGATACCGAAGAAACCGCGGTCGAGATTTAGGCCATATGCTGCACTAATCTGATAGTCGTTTCCGGCACCTTGCTCATTCAAGTTGCCGCTAGCCTGAAGCTCAACGCCATCGAAGTCTTTGCGCAAGATGATATTAGCAACACCGGCAATGGCATCAGAACCGTAAACCGAAGACGCACCGTCCAGCAGCAGGTCATAACGCTCTACGAGCGATGAGGGCAGCAAGTTAATCGATGGGGCACTCGGAGCACCCTCAACGCCTGAAGGCGCAAGTCGGCGACCATTGATCATCAATAGCGTACGGTTCGCACCAAGACCACGGAGGTTTACTGTTTGGTTGCCGGGTCCGTTGTCGAGAACGAAGCCCTGGAATGTTGCATCAATCTGCGTACCTGCCGCCGATTCATCTCGTTGCAAAATCTGCGCCGGGTCAAACAGGCCGGCATTTTGAGATTGCTCAGTGGTAACAATCTGAAGCGGTGAAATGCTTGAATAGGTGTCGCGTTTAATACGCGAACCGGTAACAACGATTGGCGTGCCGCCCTGACTTCCGCTCGAAGCGGTATCGGTTACATCAACCGTTTCCTCTTCAGTGGTTGATTCTTCCTCAGGATCGGCATCCTGTGCAACCGCCGAAGCGGACATGACAAGTGCAAGCGCCGATACCGAGTAGGTCAGGCCCTTGAACGCATTTTCGTGAAACTTTTTCATTAAGTACTCCAGTCGC
>Ga0316204_10011368_pt1 | contig 11160 bp, 12 predicted proteins | sample 6monrhotite_MG_2_FD_205661 | JGI IMG/M metagenome (GOLD analysis project Ga0316204, IMG submission 205661) | Microbial mat bacterial communities from mineral coupon in-situ incubated in ocean water Damariscotta River, Maine, United States -... | ecosystem: Environmental > Aquatic > Marine >...
GGAGGTCGACGGCAGCGCCGAGCTTCTGCACGCGTTGTCGGGAGGAGGAGGAGAGGAGGACAGGAAGGAGGCGGCGGGGAAGGCGACAGTGGCGTTGCAACGCACACTTCACCGTTTCCGCCAACCGTAGGGCAGTGGGCATACACGAATCCAGCGACATGTCGCTTGCGAATTCAGAGCCGATTCACTACACTGCGGGTGTCGAAGCCGGTGTTGTGTAGTGTTTGGGCTCTGTGCCCGCGTACGAAACGCCTAGAGAGGGTGCTCCCGTCAGGGGGCGCCCTTCTTCATTTGGGGAAGGGCTACTCGGAAGGACTCCTGAGCGGCAAAGAGAACAGAGAGGGTTGGAGAAGAGTCGGGTAGTCGGCCGAAAGCTCTTCAATCATCTTCGGGGACAGGGTCCCCAACAGGAGCGAATGGAGGGCCTCACGGCACTTCTCCAGAGCTTCCGCACGTTGCTTCGGGGACTTGGCGTCGTCGATAGCAGTCAGCGCATCAAGCCCGCGCATGCGCATGCGGCGAAGCTGGCGCGATCGATCGTGCTTATCCTTGGGTCGGCTGAGTACCATGAGCAACCAGAAGGCAAGGGTAGTTGGAGGGAAGGCGGAAGGGTTCGGAAAATACCACGAGGTCGAGGGCGGGAAAATACCTAGCGCAGGGTACACGGGACGTCGAGCGAGGATCTACCGCTCCTGACCGAAATGCGATCCATTTCGAGACAAAATCGGTCAGCCGGTACGGAAGCCGCGTGCCCGAGTTGTGGTCGGTACGTTAGCAGACTCGTGCACTCGAACACGGGAGGGGGCGTGCGCAGAGAGCTCAAGGTGGTGCCAGCGTCGCGCAGGGTTTCGGGCCACATCCGTGATCTGCAGAAGGACTCACTTGGCCACATGATGCGGTCACACCTGAATCACGGCCATGTGCTGGGGATGCGGTTGGGGCCGAGGTGGCTGTATTCGTTCTCGCATCCAGAGGACGTCGAGGAGATTCTGAAGACCAGCTGGAAGCTCTACTCCAAGCGTACAAGGGTGTATGAACTGCTGGTGCCGCTCCTAGGGACAGGGCTATTCACAAGCGACGGCCAGGTGTGGGTAGCCAAGCGGAAGCGCGCACATGGGGCGTTTCGTCCGGGCATGCTGGAGCAGTACTCCAAGGTGATGGAGGAAGAGGCCGACATGCTGGCGTGCTCGCTGAAGGAGGGTTCCGTAGTGGAGCTGGAGGCGCTGGCTGCAAGAACGGCGTTGCAGATTGTGGCTCGGAACACCCTTGGAATGTCACTTTCTCCGGACGAGGTTCGCCGCATTCGAGAAGGTCTCGCGGGAAGCATCGAGGGAATCACGGAGAGGTTGCACAGCGTTCTCTCCCCGCCGCTCTGGGTGCCGACTCGAACCAATCGACGGCTGAAGAAGGCGTTGGAGTCGCTGCATGGAGCTGTCGACGACATTATGCGTCGTGGAAACCCGGCTTCGGGTGGGCTTGCGTCAGTGCTGGTAGAAAGTGGCGTGACGGGCGACGAGCTTCGTGACGAGCTCATCACCTTCATTTTTGCCGGGCACGAGTCGACGGCGACGGCGCTGATGTGGACGCTGCTGCTGCTGAGTAGGCATCCGGAAGTCGAAGGCGCATTGGTGGAGGAGATCACGGGGGCGCGGGAGGACGTGGGTGACATGCCCTTCTTGGATGGCGTTGTGCGTGAGGCGCTTCGGTTGTTCCCGCCGCAATGGGGGCAGGGGCGGAACGCGGACGAGGATGGTGTGGTCGGTGACGTAGTCGTGCCGAAGGGCACGATTGTCGGAATTCACTCCTGGGTCACTCATCGTCACCCTGACTTCTGGGAGGAGGCTGAGGCCTTCCGGCCAATGCGGTGGGAGGGCATGTCGGCAGAGCGGCGAAAAGCCTGGTTCCCATTCGGGAAGGGGCCCCGGCAGTGCATCGGGCAGGCGTTTGCGATGATGGAGTTGAAGATCCTTCTTGCGAAGGTGCTCCCGCGTGTCCGCCTAGAGATCGAAGATACAGTTCCTACCGCCGGAATTGTGCTTCGGCCTGCAGGCGTGATGAGGGCCAGAGTGACGGCCAGAGCATGATGCGCTGGGATGAATCGGTGTCGCAGCAGCAGATCTTGTGGGCCTACCGGCAATGGGCTCTTGGGCTGCAAAGGCAGAGGGGTCCGGAGTTGCTGGGCTACCTGCGGGGGCGTCCCGGCTACCTGAGCAAGGGAGATGTCAGCATGGTGCTCGGGTTGATGACCGAGCACTGCGTCGTGGCGAGCGTGGCGAGCGCGGAGAGTGCCGCCATTGCGTTGCGGGGGGGGCTGTCCGATGTCGGACTGGAGTTCGCCGAGGCGGTGGACGCGCTCGACGGCGCCATGCGGTGCTTCACCGGATTCGAGTCTGGCCTGATCGAGCGAGTCTTGTGGGTGGAGCAAACAGGATGGTTGGCGGCGACCTCAGCCATGGGAATCTATGGTGCGGCTGGTCTGCTGCCGGCCATATCTCCCGTGTTGGTAAATCCAGTGAGCGAGGGCCATTCAAACCGGGTGGTGACCGAAGTCCTCTTGGGTATGTCCCTGGGGCGGGTTCCGTCGCGAGATGCCCAGGCGCTGGTCAGGCAGGTGATGAATGCGAGCTCGATGGTGTCGGGGTTGCACTACCGAGCGTCGGAGCACGTACGGCTCAATCCTCGACTGTTGGCGACGTGGGGAAACTAGCGCTTCTGTTGCCGAGGGCCTGGCCGTGTGGGCGTTGCTGACGCAGCTTGAGTAGTCGAGCCTGCAGAGCATCTTCGTCCATCTCGGGACTGGGGGAGGCCGGGCGGAGCTGGGATTTCAGCAGCTTGTTTTCAAGAACAAGCGCCTCGAGCTGGTCCATGGGCGCCGATGGATGGGCAAGCGAGTCGGCTGCGCTCTCGAGTTCGGCCGCCGAGGCACGAATGTGCTGCAGCAGAGGGGCGAGGTCCTGAAGTGCGTTGTCGAGGCGGCTGGCTGACCGGCGCAAGAGAGCCTGTGGGTCCCCGAGGGCGCCTGTGCCATGGAGCCAGAACAGCGTTGCATCATCGATGGTTCCGCCGGGCCAGATCTCGGCGATTCGGAACAGGACAAGGAGCAACGAGGTGCCTGCCTTACCTGTCGCAGCAGCAGACACAGTCGTTGGAGGAACGTGTGCACGCCGTGCGAGCTCGCGGAGGGAGATATCGCCAGAATCTCGCTGAACGGTCAGGAGCCACTCCGCAATGCGCTGCTGCAGGAGGTCCTTCGAGAGCGTACCGGACGGTGAGGCTGGAATGGATGGGGCTGGGTGAGACTGGTGCTGTGCAACCGCAGCCTCGATGCGTTCGGACAGGGTTGAGAGCAGCGAGTCGCCGCAACGCTGTTGGGCCCAAGCGTCCAGGTCCTTCGCCGGTAGGTCCAGGGCAGTCGCCAGCAGGGTGAGCGGAGAGGTGTCGTAGCCCTGCGCGAGCTTCGTGAGAGTCGAGATGGTGAGGCCCTGGAGCCTTCCCTCTTCAAGCTTCTGGAGGTGGCCGGCTCCAAGGCCTGTTCGTCGAGCAACTTCCGCGCGGGACTCCTGCCCACGGGCCTGGCGGAGAAGCCGGCCAAGGGCGAGCATGTTGGGGTCCGCACTCATGAGGCTCCTGGGCGTACTGGGACGGGTCCATCTAGCCTGTGGGGGTAGGGATTGCGCGGACGTGATCCACTAGAAGCACACGGGAACGCCGGGTATCACCTGTTCATGGAAGGCAGGAGCGTACCGGCCAGGGCGCAGCACGGCCTGAGGTGTGCCCCATTCCGGCCCACGAAGGGCACAGAAAGACCAATGAGCTAGAAATATTTCTAGTCAAGAACATAGGTTAATGCTGGGATATGACGTTGAGGCGGTAATTGATGTTGTGATTTGGGGCAGCCTTGCGCTAGAACGAGTGAGCCGGATGGGCCGGCATGCGACTCCTAGGGGGTGCGGTGTGATTCGGAAGAAGTGGAACAACATGGTTCTTGGCGTCCTGGCCACCACGGGGATGTTGATGCCCGCGGTGGCCTTCGCGAACGACCTCAACGGCATCGACGGCGACATCGCGGGGCTCGGCCAGGACCGAACCGACGAGCTCGGCATCCTGTCCGACATGGTCGTGACGGGCGCCCGCTTCATGGAGGACTTCATCGGTCCGCTCATGGGTGTCGGCCTGCTGCTCGGCGCGGTCAACATGGGGGCTCGCCACGGGGACCTCATGGGGGCTCTGCGCTACGCGATGGGCGGCATCTTCTGCTTCGGCATCCCGTACCTCATCGACCTCGCCATCACCTTCGGGGGCTGACGAGGTGCACGAGTGGCACGGCAAGTATGCGGACGCGGACGTCGTCCGCACCGCACCGATGATCGATGGGCCGGTGATCTTCGCCTTGGGGCGGACAGCCATGGAGTTGTTCTTGCCCCTGCCCATCGCGGCCTTGCTGCTTTGGCGGCTGGGATTCCCATCGCTCGTGGTGCCGTTGCTGCTGGTCGTGCTGTTGCCGAAGGCTCGGGTGCGGTTGGGTCGGAACCGCCTCGAGCACTTCCTCTGGGGCATGGGTGCTCGACGCTTGTTGTGGCTCGCCCGCACGGTGTTTGGGGCTCTGGGGAAGCGAGGGGGCGACGACGTCCCCACACCCTTCACGCGAGGTCGGTGCGTCCGGTTCGGACCTTGACCCGTTGACTGACATCACCGCTCTCGGGCGGTCGCCATTTCATGGGGGTGAAGATGGCACTCGAAGGACTCAAGCAGGTCTTGGCTCGGCTGCGTCGTCGCGAGGCGGCGGACCACGAGCAGGCCACCGGTGCGCACGCAGCTGCTGTGGATGCGCCGCCCTACGTGCGAGCGCTGGCCGTGCACGAGCAGACCACCCGGTGGGTCAGCGTGAGCGCGGGCCTCGTCGGCCTGTCGTTGCTCTCGCTCGTCGCCTACCAGCAGTACCGCATCGTGGGCCTGGTCGAGGAGGTGCGAGCCAAGGAGTACCTCGTGGTCCCCGGTGCCGCTGACTTCGTGCCGGTGCGCGCCAACATGATCTCGGACCGCGTGGTGACCGAGTTCGTGGGCTACTTCGTGGCCCAGATGGTGTCGGTCACCGACCGGAACCTCGAGCGCCGCTACGACGCCATGTCGCGGTTCCTGACGCCCGCTCTCGAGGCCCGGCTGGCGCAAGAGCTCGCCACGAAGGCCGAGCTCCTCCGAGCGCTGCATGGTGCCGAGGTCTGGGACAGCCTCGGTGCGCCGGACGTCCGTCGGTTCACCGGACCGAATGGGCAGTCGATGTTCGAGGCGCACCTGCGTGGGCGGGTCGCCCGGTACGCCCTCGGCGAGGTGCTGCAGAGTGAGGTGGAGGTCGTCACGGTGACCTTCCAGACCCGCTCGGCCCTCGGCGCAGAAGAGCCATGGGTGTTCGAAGTCGTTGACTTCATCCGCCGCTCGGAAGACGAGCACCAGCGGCACGAGCGTCGCCAGCGCATCTCGAGCGGAGGTGGCGAATGAGTGGCGCTCGACCCATCGTTTCAAGTTTCTTTGTCCTGCTCTGTCCGATGCAGGCCCTCGCAGGCGTCCATGTGGTGAGCGACGGCGAGACCACGAGCGTGCCGCTGGACGTGGACGGGGGCACGGTGCTCCAGTTCCCGGCGGCCATCCGGATGGTCACGGCGACCCAGTCGGTGCGGCTCGAGCGGGTGGGCGGGTCTTCGGGGTCGGGGTCGTCCTCGAAGAAGAAGGACGCGTCCCCTCCGCCGGTGCTGCACCTGCGCGCGACGGTGGCGGCCGGTGTCACACCCGAGCCCGAGCTGGTCACGGTGGTCCTGGCCGATGGCCAAGCCGTGCCCTTGCGACTGGTGCCGACCGAGGGGGCTGATCCGTTCGCGGAGCTCCGCTGGCCGACCGCACCAGCGGACCCGGTGGACCCCCTGTTCTTGGGGGCCGAGCGGCAGCTGATGATGGCCATGCTTCGGGACGACCCGTTCCGCCGGCAGGTCGTGAACGAGTCGTGGTCGTACGCCGAGTACCCAGACCTGGACTGGACGCTACGTCGCCGCTTTCAGGGCGACGGCGTGCAGGGCTTTGCGTTCGTCGTGCAGAACACCTCGGACGAGTACCTGTCGCTCGACATCACAGCACTCGGGGTCGACTGGCCGAACCGCATGGCCTTGGCCCAGGTCGAGGACGACGTGCTGTCCCCGTGCAGCGACGACCCGGAGCATTGCTGGACCGTGCTGCGCCTGGTGGTGCGAGCCCAGGGCGTGCCTGAGGCTGCCCCATCCTTCAGCGGCACCGCGGTGTCCGGTGGCTCGATGCCATTCGTGCGGCAGACCGCGCGGAGGAAGAAGTGATGGCGCGCATCAAGGTGTGGGCTCGCTGGTGTCTCGAGCTGCTGCTCAAGCTCTACATCGGGGGGATGGTCGCAGGGGCATTCTGGTTGGACCCGAGCATCGGCGGCTTCTGTTGCTTTCTGGTGGCGGTAGGGCTGGGCATCTACATCCCCGTCCGACTGCTCGTGACGGGGCGCTGGTGGGACCTGTTCCACCTGGGTCTGGCCTTTGTCGACGGCCTGCTGGCCGACCATGGGAGGCCCCATGGGCATCGGTAGCGGACCCTGCATGTGGCGGCGATGGCGCGGTGTGCTGCTGGTGCTGTGGTTGCCCTGCTGGGCCTGGGCCCAGGACGTGCCTGTGCCCGACGGCGAGATCGAGAAGCAACGCCGCATCTTCGACGCGACCGAGTACGAGTCGATCGACCAGTTCCGAGAGCTGTACGAGCGGCGGCTGTCGGGCAAGGAGGCCGAGCTGGAGACCAAGGATGTCCAGCTCGACGACCTGCGTCGTCAGCTCGAGCGCCGGGCCCTCGAGCAGGGCCTGGTGACCCAGGAAGAGCTCGACGCGGCCCACGCTCGTGAGGGGGGGACCGGCGTTGGGGGCCTGCAAGGAGAGACCCGGAGTGGCGGAGCGCCGGACAAGGCCGCGCCGCGGCCGGAGCCCGGTCCAGCGCCCGCGCGAGGCGACGCCCTGCGCGAGGCGGTGTCCTCCTACGGTCGTGACTCCACATCGAGCCGAGGGAAGGACGGCGCGACGTCGTTGCCCGCCTCCTCGCTGGACGGTGCGCTGGTGTTCGACGTGGGCTCTGCGAGCTCGGGCGGGAGCTCGACCGTGGTGCCGGCGGGGTCCTACGTGAAGGTCCGAATCCTGACTGGGGTGGAGGCCAACCCGAGGGACGAGATCCCGATGCTGGTCCAGGCGGACCACGCGCTGGTGGGCCCGAACAAGCGTCGCATCGACCTGCGTGGCTGCATGATGCTGATGCAGGTGAAGGGCGAGCTGTCGACCGACCGGGTGGTGGGCCAGGCGGTGCGTCTGTCGTGCATCCGCAACGACGGAGAGTCCGTCACGCGGGAGATCAACGGCTACCTGGCGGGCGAGGACTCCACGTTTGGGGTCACTGGCCAGCTCATCACGCGGCAGGGTCGAGTCATCGCGGCGGCCGCGGTGGCGGGTTTCGCGGAAGCCGCCGGCGACGCGGTCGCCCGTGCGCAGGAGACGCGGCAGCTCATCCAGAGCCCATTGAGCACCAACGCGACCGAGGTGCGCAACGTCGACGGCAACCAGACGGCCTACGTGCTCGGCACCTCGGCCTCTGGAAGCGCCGAAATCATCGCAAACTGGTACCTCAAGTACGCCGACCAGCTGCTGCCCGCGATTGCGGTGGGGAGTGGTCGGGACGTGTGGGTGGTGCTGCTGGAGACGGTGGACGTGCCACCGCTGGAGGTCCCATGAGGTGGGGTCGATGGATGGCGCTGTGCGCCGTCGGAGGAGGGCTGTGTGTGGGCCTTGGGGCGTTGACGGGCTGCGTGAGGCGCGCCCCGACATCGTACGAGCTCGACAAGCGGTCGGGCCTGGGAACGCCGCCGCCGGATGCGGCCTACGAGCACCCGAGGCGCTACCAGCGCCGCGCGGCCCGCAAGGCGGGTCGCCACGGGGGAGGCGCCGAGCCGTCGATGCGCTCGACCTCCCTCGTGGCGCCGACGCCACGGATGCCGGCACGGACCACGCCGGTGGTGCGTCGAGTGTGGGTCGCAGACCAGAACCTCGGGGACGGGAGCTGGCTGCAGGGCACCTGGTGGGTGGTGGAGATCGAGCCCTCCAAGTGGCTGCACGAGGTCGACCCCGGAGGGGCCTGGTTCGCCGCTCCAGTCCTGTCTACCAACGATGTCAACAACGGTGGTGACGTCGATGTGCACAGCGTGGGGGACACCGATGGTCACATCGATGTGGCTGACGAGGTCGCTAGCGAAGCTGTGAACCACGGAGGTGCACGTTGACACGAATGAATCCGTGGTTGTGGCTCCAAGAGCGCCTGTCAGCGCATCACGTGCCAACCGACTTGCGAGAGCAGGCCCCTTCCCTCGCGCCCGAGCTTCCGTACGAAACGGTGGTGGGTGGCTATGACCGTCCGGTGGTGCTGGGTGCGGACGGGCGCATCGGTGTCGTGTGGCGTCTGCGTCTCGTGCCCCACGAAGTGCTCCGGAACGACCAGGTGCGAGCGGCAACCGAAGGGGTCGCCCAGGTGTTGGCGACCGTGCTGACCGAAGCCGACCAGGTGGCCCAGCTGCTGTTCGACGCCGAGCCCGCATGGCGCATCGAGCGTCCGACCTGGCAGGGGCTGCCGACCGCCGCGCAAGAGGTCGTCGAGGCTCGCGTCCGGCACGTCGAGGCCCTCGCCGCGGGCCAGGTGTTGGGGCGACAGGCCTTCCGCACCATGCGGCACGAGCTTCACCTGACCCTGTCGATGAAGGGCCACGAGCCCGCACTCGGCTGGCGGGCGGCGCTGCAGTCCCTGGCCCTGGGGCGCGAGGGCTCGGAGGAAGCCGCGAGCAAGGCCTTCCATGCCAACATCTTGAGCTTGATCGATGCCGCGGTGCGCCTCGAGGACGGCCTCGACGCGGTGGGGCTGGCGCCCGAGGTGTGCGGGGGTGGTGAGGTGCTGCGGCTGCTTCGTCGTGCGTGGCACGACGAGGAGCAGCTCCAGAACGACCCAAGTGTGTCGATGCCCTACGACGCAGACCGTCGGCTGGGTGACCAGGTGGCGCGTGGAGCGGTGCGGGCGAACCGCGCCGGGGTGCAGGTCGGGCAGGACACCTGGCAGGTGCTCTCCTGGATGGAGCAGCCCCAGCATGTGCGCTTCGGTCTGTTCCACCTGCTGCTTGGCTACGGCGTGCCCCTTCGGTGCGTGTTGAACATCCGTCCGGCCTTGGACCGCAGCGACCTCGACATCGCCAAGGCCCAGCTGTCGGCTCCGTTGCTGCGCAGCGAGCGCAAGACCCGGCATCTCGAAGAGCTTCGTCACGTCGAAGAGCGCTTGGTCCACGGCGAGAGCTTGTTGTCGGTGGCCATGCACGTCGCGGTGAAGTCCGAGGGCGTGCCGCTCGAGCGGCTCCTCGAGGAGGGCCGAGCGCGGGGCATCGGCTACCACCTGGCCCAGTCCACGGACATGGACGTGGTGCTGGAAGAGAGCGCCACCCTCGCCCTGTACCGGCTGATGCAGCCGTTGGCGTACACCCCGGGCGCTGCGTGGTTCACGGGCCGAGAGTTGCGGGTGCTGACATCGGCGCTTGGGCCTTACCTGCCCATCTTCGGGGGCTTCCCGGGGCAACACCGCGCTCGACATCGGGTGCAGTTGATGCACGCCCGGGCGGGCAGCCCGGTGTGGCTCGCCCCGCGGGCGAGCGAGACCGCACCGCACACCGCGGTGCTGGCCTCGACCGGCGCCGGCAAGTCGTTCTACCTGGCGAACCTACTGTGCGCGGAGGCGGCGGCGAACCCCGACGCGCTGTTCTTCGTCATCGACTCCCTCACTTCCTACCGCGTGCTCGGGGAGGTCTTGGGTGCAGAGGAGGGCGAGAACACAGGCCTTGAGCTCGTGCAGCCGCCGGCGTCGATGCCGAACGTGTGGGCGGGACGGCTGACCGCCGAGCGTCTTGGGGTCTTGGTGGGACTCCTGAGGGCGGCCATGACGCTGGTAGATCCGGCCTTCGTCGTGCGCAACGAGCACGCCGCTCTGCTCGAGGGCGCCATCCGCAAGGCCTTCGCAGACCGGATGCTCGACAGCGAGACGCTGTGGGCGGGAGCGGGCAAGGACCGCCGGAAGGTCTTCGGCGCTTACGTGCAAGACACGACTCGGTCTCGACCGCTGCCGCGCCTCTCAGACGTGGTGGCGAACTTCGCCGCCGTGGCGGCCGAGGAAGGGTTCGGCGACGAGGCGGTGGTCGAGCTCACCCGGCAGATGTCGAGCTTTGTGGGTCGGGGTCGCTACGCGAGTTTCTTCGACGTCAAGGCCACGGCACCTCCCAGTGACCCGACCCCGAAGGTCACGCTGTACGACTTCGGGTCCATCGAAGACCCAGTGGTCCGCTCGCTGACGCTCTTCATCTGCGTCGCAGAGGTCGTGCGCCAGGTGATGCGCCCGGAGAACCGGGGGAAGCCTGGGGTGATGCTGGTGGACGAGGCCGGCGTGCTGCTCTCCCAAGAGGGAGAGGCCGGGCGCGAGCTCGTGGCCTTCGTGAAGACCGCCTGGAAGACCTTCCGCAAGCTCGGGGTGGCCTGCATCGGGAGCACCAACGAGCCAGCCGACTACAGCGAGAAGGCAGGGCCGAGGACCATCTGGGCAAACAGCCCCAACAAGGTCTTCCTCCGTCTCAAGCCCGACGACCTCCGCCTGGCGCGTCTGGGCAACGTGGCGGAGGGGCGTCCGCCGCTCATCGACGACGAGCTGCTCGGCGAGCTCGCGGTGAGCCTCCGCAAGGTGGACGGCGTGTACAGCCAAGGTCTGTGGGTCAGCGACGAAGACCGCGGGACCTTCACCTACATCCCGAGCGGCTACGACTACTGGCTCGCTGCGAGCAAGCCCATCGAGGTCGCGAACTTCCTCGCGGTCTCCGCCACCCTGGGGGCCCGGGAGGGCCTGCACTGGCTGGCCGAGCACCACCCGGGCGGTGTCCGCTCCGAGGACGGTGTGGTCCGGGCTCTGCTGTCCGGCGAGGTGCCCGAGAAGGGCCGTCCGAGGATGGACCCCGACGACGAGGCGACCGAGCACTTCAGTCGCTACCAGCTCGACCTCCCCGGCGAGGCCGAGCTGCTCGCCGAGGTGTCGACATGACCCCCC
>Ga0316204_10011369_pt1 | contig 11159 bp, 9 predicted proteins | sample 6monrhotite_MG_2_FD_205661 | JGI IMG/M metagenome (GOLD analysis project Ga0316204, IMG submission 205661) | Microbial mat bacterial communities from mineral coupon in-situ incubated in ocean water Damariscotta River, Maine, United States -... | ecosystem: Environmental > Aquatic > Marine >...
TTCATACTGGCGATGATTGGTGCGGTACTGCCCAACACGATCTCTTACATGGCGGCGGTGCATCTGCCAGCGGGCATCATGTCGCTGCTGCTGAGTGTGATTCCGATGTTTGCGTTTCTCATCGCGCTGGCGATCGGTAACGAGGGATTTCAGTGGCGGCGTGTTATTGGCCTTGGTCTTGGGTTGATTGGTGTGCTGATCATCATCGCCCCTTCGGTGGATCTGGGACTGGACATTCCGGTGATCTGGGCGGCGCTCTACCTGGTGACGGCGGCGTTTTATGCCTTTGAAGGGAACTATATCGCCAAATGGGGGACCGAAGGGCTTGACCTTTTTCAGGTGATGTTCGGCGCCTCACTGGCCGGGGCGCTGGTGGTGACACCGGTGATGATCGGGACCGGGCAATTCATCACGCCCCTGATGCCAATGCCGGCGCCGCAACTGGCGCTACTGGCGTCTTGTGTGATCCATATTCTTGTCTATTCGGCCTATGTGTGGATGGCGGGCGCAGCGGGGGCGGTCTTTGCGGTTCAGGTCAGTTATCTGGTGACCGGGTTTGGATTGATCTGGGCCTGGGTGTTTCTGGGAGAGGCCTATGCCGCGACGATCTGGCTGGCGTTGCTGGCCATCTTTGCCGGAATGTATCTGGTTCAGCCGCGCGCCAAACTTGCAGCGGACCCGCCGATGGGTGACAGTTGACGTAATGCCAATCGGATAGGTCACGGCCCTTGATCGACTTTTTCAACATTTCGCAAACCGGCAGCGCGGTTCTCACCCTCACGGTGGTGGTTGTGATGTTCCTGCTGTTTTTGCGCGAATCCTTTCCGACCGAGGTGGTTGCGCTGGCCGGGGCCGCGACGCTTTTGGCAATCGGCGTGCTGCCCTATGAGGATGCCCGTCTGGTACTGTCCAATTCCGCCCCCTGGACGATTGCGGCGATGTTCATCGTGATGGGTGCGCTTGTGCGGACCGGGGCGCTGGATGTGCTGACGCAACTGGCCGAACGCTATGCCCGGTCACACCCAAGGACGGCCGTTGTCGGGGTGTTGCTGTCGGTGATGGGGGCCTCGGCGATCATGAACAACACACCCGTGGTTGTTGTGATGATCCCGGTGGTGGTTCAGCTGAGCAAGACGCTGGGCACAAAGGCCTCCAAGCTGTTGATCCCGCTGAGCTATGCCGCGATCATGGGCGGGTCGCTGACCTTGATCGGGACGTCCACCAACCTGCTTGTCGACGGGGTGGCGCGGGCCCAGGGCCTGGCCCCTTTTGGCATTTTCGAGATCCTGCCGATTGGCCTTGTTGTCTGTGCCTGGGGCCTGACCTATATGGCGCTGTTCGGGCGCAGGCTGCTGCCCGACCGGGACAGCATGGCGATGATGTTGTCGGACCGCTCCAAGATGAAGTTTTTTACCGAAGCTGTGATCCCGCCGGAGTCCAACCTGATTGGCCGGGAGGTGCTGGACGTGAAACTGTTCAAGCGCGAGGGGGTGCGATTGGTCGACGTGGTCCGCGGGGACCAGTCCTTGCGCCGCAACCTTGCGGGTGTGGCCCTGCAAATCGGGGACCGGGTGGTTCTGCGGACGGAAATGACCGAATTGCTCAGCCTTCAACGCAACAAGGAATTGAAGCGCGTCGATCAGTTGTCAGCGGTCGAGACCACCACCGTCGAGGTGCTGATCACACCTGGATGCCGGATGGTGGGGCGTTCGCTGGGGTCCATGCGGCTGCGCAGGCGGTATGGTGTCTATCCGCTGGCGGTGCACCGCCGGAACCAGAACATCGGGCGTCAACTGGATGAACTGATCGTCAAGGTTGGCGATACGCTGTTGCTCGAAGGGGCCTCGGAGGACATTCAGCGGCTGGCGGCCGATATGGAGATGGTCGATGTCAGTCATCCGTCGGCCCGTGCCTATCGCCGGGGTCATGCGCCCATCGCCATTGCGGCACTGGTCGGGATTGTTGTCCTGGCCGCGTTCAACGTGGCGCCCATTCTTTTGCTCGCCGTCATCGCGGTGGCCCTTGTTCTGGTCACCGGCTGCATCGACGCGGATGAGGCGTTTTCCTTTGTCGATGGCCGTCTGCTTGCGCTGATCTTCTCGATGCTTGCGGTGGGGGCGGGGTTGCAAAACTCCGGGGCCATCACCCTGTTGGTCGACAACATCGCACCGACCCTTTCGACCTTGCCCATAACCGTGGTGATTTTCAGTGTCTTTCTGATGACAACTGTCCTGACCGAGATCGTGTCGAACAATGCGGTTGCCGTGATTATGACGCCGATCGCCATCAGCCTTGCTGCGGCCCTTGGCATGGATGCCCGCCCGTTGGTGGTGGCGGTGATGATCGCGGCCTCCTGCGCCTTTGCCACCCCGATTGGCTATCAGACCAACACGTTGGTTTACGGGCCGGGCGGGTATCGTTTCACCGACTTCATGCGGGTAGGCATCCCGCTGAACCTGTCGATGTCGGTGCTGGCCAGCATGGTGATCCCGCTGATCTGGTAGGTTTTTGAGCTTTTTGGATCTGCCGGCCCCGTATCTTAAAGGGGCCAGAAAACCAGGATTGCGGGGATCGAGACCGCAACGACGATGATCTCAAGCGGCAGGCCCATGCGCCAGTAATCTCCAAACGAGTATCCGCCCGGCCCGAGGATCAAGGTGTTGTTCTTGTGGCCGATAGGGGTCAGGAACGCCGACGAGGCGGCAACCGCGACGGCCATCAGAAACGGATCGGGCGAGACATTCAGGGTCTGGGCCATCTGGATGCCGACCGGGGCCGCGACAATTGTTGTTGCGGTGTTGTTCAACACATCCGACAGGGTCATGGTGACAATCATCAGAACGCTGAGCACCATCCAGGGGGCAAGGCCCTGCGTCAGACTTACCAAGGCCCCCGCGATCAATTCGGTACCGCCAGATGTCTCAAGGGCGGCCCCCAGCGGGATCATCGAGCCCAGCAACACGACCACCGGCCATTCGATATGGGTGTAGAGTTCGGAGAGCGGAACGATCTTGGCCAGGACATAGGCAACCACGACCAGCCCCAGCGCAATCGGCAGATAGATGATGCCGACACTTGCCGCCGCGACCGCCGCGGCAAAAAGGCCAATGGCCAGCCAGACCTTGGCATTCTCCGTTACCGCCAGCCCCCGATTGGCAAGCGGCAACACCCCCAGCCAATCCGCCACATGCCCCGCCGTGTCCCTTGGTACCAGCAACAGCAGGATGTCCCCCGCCTTGAGCGGTGTGGTGCGCAGCTGTGATGTGATCTTTTGTCCTTGCCGCGAGATCCCCAGAATAACGGTGCGCTGCCGCCATGCCAGTCCGACCGCCCGCGTGGTGCGGCCATTGAGGCGGGAGGTTTCAGTTACGACAACCTCAATGATTTCAACACCTTCTCCGCCTGCTTTCAGCCGTTCCTCGCGTGTGGTGTCAGCCAGGGCAAGGTCGAGGGTGCTGCGAAATTCATCCAGCGCATCCGGCCCCGCCTCCAACACAATCGCATCACCGGCCTTGAGCGCGGTATTGCTGGCGCGGCCATAGCGGCGCGTGCCGTCCCGGATAAGACCAAGGATTGCCACGTCGGACTTTTCCGCGGTTTCTTCCAGCTCCGCAAGGCGCCTGCCGATCTGTTTGCTGTCGTCGGGGATCACCAGTTCGGCGATGTAGTGGGCGATGTCGTCGGTTCCGATGATCCCGTCGTCTCGGGCCGGGATCAGCCGCCAGCCGATGAGGGCGACAAAGATCAACCCGGCAATGGCCGCAACACCGCCAACCGGCGCAAAGTCGAACATCTTGAAGGGTGCGCCAAGGGAGTCCTCGCGGATGGCGGCGATGATGATGTTGGGCGGTGTGCCGATCAGCGTCACCATGCCGCCCAGGATGGTCGCAAAACTCAGCGGCATCAGGCTGAGCCCCGGCTGCCGCCCCGCCTTGCGGGCGGTCTGGATGTCCACGGGCATCAGCAGGGCAAGGGCGGCGACATTGTTCATGAACGCCGACAGGATACCTCCGACCGCCCCCATCAGGGTGATATGCGCCCCAAGCGAGCGCGAAGCATCGACAAGGGTCCGCGTAATCAGCAGCACCGCACCAGAGCGGACCAGCCCCGCTGACACCACAAGCACCAGCGCCACCACAAGTGTGGCCGGATGGCCAAAGCCGTCAAAGGCGTTCTTGGTCGGGACCACCCCAAGGACGACGCCCGCCATCAAGGCGGAAAAAGCGACCAGGTCATACCGAAACCTGCCCCAGAGCAGCAGGCCAAACACCGCGCCGAAAAGCGAAAAAAGGATGATCTGATCGGTGGTCATAAGGCCTGCGCTCCGTGTTGATCCATGTGATGCCGCTCAGCCAGACAGTTCAAGGGTCAAATCGTCCGGCGCGCTCCAGTCGAGGATCGGACCGGCGGGGATAATGCCCAAGGGGTTGCGCAATTCCGAGGGGCTGAAATAGCCTTGTTTGTAGATCTCGAAATCCACGGTCTCCGAAACCCCCGGCACCGCATAAAGCGCGCGCGCGTAGCGCCAGAGCGCCGGATAGTCGGACAGGCGGCGCAGGTTGCATTTGAAGGCGTAGTGGTACGCCACATCAAACCGTGCCAGCGTCGGAAAGAGCCGCAGATCGGCCTCGGTTACCACATCCCCTGCAAGGGTCTTGTTGACGCTCAGATGGGCCTCCAGCCGGTCCAGCATATCAAAGACGTCGCGCACAGCGCCGTCATAAGCCGCTTGGGTGCGGGCAAAGCCTGCACGGTAAACCCCGTTGTTGAGCGCCGGATAAATGGCGGTGTTCCAGGCGTCGATCTGGCTGACCAGCGGATCAGGGCAAAGCCGTTTGCGCGGATCAAAGGCGCGCCCCAGCATGCGGATGATCTCGGCGCTTTCGTTGTTCACGATTTGCGCGGTCCGGCGGTCCCAAAGCACAGGCACGGTGATCCTGCCGGTATAGGCGGATGACTGGCGCGCATAGACCTCATGCAGGGCCAAGACCCCCAGTTCGGGATCGGCAAAAGCGCCCTCACTGTCAAACACCCAGCCGTCCGCCGTTCGCCGTGGTTTGGCGTAGGACACGGTGAGGACGTCTTGCAGCCCAAGCACGGCACGGGCCAGCAAGGCGCGATGCGCCCAGGGACAGTTCCACGCGGCATACAGGTGATAGCGGTCCGGTTCCGGCGCGCCCCCCTCCGTCCCGATCCATTGGCGGATGCTGCTCGCACTGCGCCTATAGCTGCCGTCGTCGGCGCTGCCCGGTGCGGGGTCGTCCGTCTGATATGTGCCGCCGATCATCACGCCCATTTGTGATCTCCCCTGCCTTGGCCCACCATCACGGTGCCACGGCGGCGGCGCAAGGGGGATTGCCCTTGCGCGTATCGCTGACCTATAGAGTGGCCAAGCAAAAACAGCACAAGACGAGGATGTTATGGCCGGCCACTCCAAATGGGCGAATATTCAGCACCGCAAAGGGCGTCAGGACAAGATCCGCGCCAAGCTGTTTTCCAAATTCAGCAAGGAAATCACGGTTGCCGCCAAGATGGGCGATCCCGACCCCGACAAGAACCCGCGCCTGCGGCTGGCTGTCAAAGAGGCCAAAGCGGCCTCGATGCCCAAGGACAACATCGACCGCGCGATCAAGAAATCCGTGGCGGGCGAGGGCGAAGAATACGAAGAAATCCGCTATGAGGGCTATGGCCCCAATGGCGTGGCGGTGATTGTCGAGACCATGACAGACAACCGTAACCGTACTGCATCCACCGTGCGATCGACCTTTACCAAGAACGGCGGGAACCTGGGCGAGACCGGGTCGGTCGGCTTCATGTTCGACCGCAAGGGCGAGGTGACGTACCCGGCAGAGGTCGGGGACGCCGATACCGTGATGATGGCCGCGATCGAGGCCGGTGCGGAAGATGTCGAAAGCTCCGAGGACGGGCATGTGATCTGGTGCGCGGATACGGACCTGAATGATGTCTCGAATGCGCTTGAGGCGGAATTGGGCGAATCCGCCTCGGCCAAGCTGGTCTGGCGTCCGACCACAACCACCGAGATGGATCTTGAAGGCATGCAAAAGTTGATGAAGCTGATAGATGCGCTTGAAGATGACGACGACGTGCAGCGGGTCACCGCGAATTTTGAAGCCTCGGACGAGGTGATGGAACAGCTTTGATCTTGGGGCTGTGTTGAAACCAGCCCGATCAGGACCATCAGCCCATGGAAAAGCCGCCTCCTTGATGCAAGGGGCGGCTTTTGTGGTCGTGGGACGGTGTCGCGGGCGTGTTGTTATTCAACAAGCCGCGAAATACCAAACCAGCCGCCAATGGGCGTTCCCGAGGGCTGGTTGTCTTCGGGGTTTTGTGACGCAAGATGGGCCAGAACACGTTTGACCTCGTTCAGTTTGGCGCGCGCGCCACTGCCACCTGCATCGGCCTGAACATTCAATATTTTCGATTGCGTGTGCAACGCAGATTCGATCACATTCAGGTGCTCGCGGCTGATTTCCAGCTTCTGTTGTTTTTCCGGCATGTCGCTTTCCTTTAATTCGTCAGCAGCACATAGGGACTGGGAAGCGTCTTCGCCAGTTTCATCAGCCTTGTTCACCAATATTTGTGCATTTTTATCCGGCCTTATCCAATGGTAACAAGGTTTTGCGGGCAATCTGCCGGATGCTGCGGGTCAGGTCGGACAACGCAGGTGCCATGACCCGGCTGACCTGCCAATACAGCGGGACATCCAGTGGCGTCATGTTTCCAAGGGCAACAAGACGCCCCGACGCCAGATCCCCCCCGACCAGCGACAGCGGATTCATCCCCCATCCCAGCCCGCAAAGTGCTGCATCGACAAAGCCGTGGCTGGAGGGCAGTTGATGGCTGTGGGGCAGCAATTTCTTGCCAGTGATTTTCCTGATCCAGCGGTTTTGCAGCTGATCTTTTTCCGAATAGGTCAGCATCGGCGCATCCATCAGGGTCTGGCCGTTCAGGTCGGGGTCAAAATAGCGCGCCACAAACGCCGGGCTTGCCGTGGCCACATAGCGCAGCGCGCCCAGCGCAAAAACATCGCAGCCGGGTGCGGCGCGGTCATGCCCGGTCAAGGCGGCACTGACCGCCCCGTTGCGCAGCCAGTCATGAGAGGTGTCCTGGTCATCAATTCTCAGGTCATAGAACAGGTCAGGCACTGCCGCGAGCGCCGGAATGAGCCAGGTCGCCAGGCTGTCGGCGGGGACTGCAAGGGTGAGCCGGGGCGCGGGGGCCACCCCCATCCCCCTGTTCCCCAGCGCCTGTGCCTCCAGCAGGGCGATGTCCTCGGCATGTTTTGCAAGCCGTGCGCCAAGGGCAGTCGCCTGCGCCGGCTGACCCCGGTGGACAAGGGTCGCGCCCACCTTTTCCTCCAGCGCCTTTACCCGTTGGGAAATTGCCGAAGGTGTCACCCCCAGCGCCGCCGCGGCGGCATCGAAACTGCCAAGCCGCAAAATTGCGGCCAGGGCAGAGAGGTGGGTCGGGTCCAGCGCCATTAGAAACTCTTCATCAAGATAAGGATATTGAATTTGATTAATGCAAATCCCTGTTCTAGTCAAAGCCGGAATACCCTTGAAAGTGCACATCTTGTTTCTGTCCTTCTTCTCCGGTTACACCCTGAGCCTGACCCTGATCCTAGCGATCGGTGCCCAGAATGCCTTTGTCCTGCGCCAGGGGTTGCGGCGCGCGCATGTGTTCTGGGTCTGCCTGACCTGCGGGCTGTCCGATGCCATCCTGATTGCCGCAGGGGTTGCCGGCATCGGCGCCCTTTCCGACGCGGCACCGTGGTTTTCGGTCCTGATGCGGTATGGCGGCGCGGCATTCCTGATCTGGTATGGTGCGCAGAATGCGCGCTCTGCCTGGCAGGGCGGCGTGGCGCTCGACCTGAATGCGGACACGGCGCAAAGTCTGCGCAGGGCGATACTGACCGTGCTGGCGCTGACCTGGCTCAATCCACATGTCTATCTCGATACCGTGGTCCTGATCGGGTCGATCTCGGCGCAATACCCGGACCGGCTGGCCTTTGGCATCGGTGCAACACTGGCCAGCGTGACGTTTTTCTTTGCATTGGGGTATGGCGCGCGGCTGCTGTCACCGGTTTTCAGACGGCCGCGAAGCTGGCAAATCCTGGATGCGATCATCGCGGTGACGATGTGGGCCATTGCCGTGAAACTTCTGTTCATGTGACCTTGCTCTTTTGCGGCGCGCGGACCACTGTTCCCCCATGACATCCATACCCTCCCCCAGACCCGTTGCAGCAATCTTCTGGATGTTCGTGACTGGATTTTTCTTCATACTTGTCACAGCTTTGGTCAAATACATGGGGCCGCGCCTGCCTGCGGCGGAGGCGGCATTCCTGCGCTATGCCATTGGTCTGGTGTTCTTGCTGCCGGCACTGGGTGCCATGCGCAGCGCGCAGTTGAACAGGCGGCAATGGTCCCTGTTCGGATTGCGGGGCGTATTGCACGCCTTTGGGGTGATCTTGTGGTTCTTCGCGATGACCCGAATTCCCATCGCCGAGGTCACCGCAATGAATTACCTTGCCCCGATCTATGTGACCATCGGGGCGGCGGTTTTTCTGGGCGAAAAGCTGGCGTTGCGCCGGATCATCGCGGTCATCATGGGGCTGTTGGGGGCGGCCATCATCCTGCGCCCCGGATTCCGCGAGGTCAGCACCGGACATCTGGCAATGTTGATCGCTGCGGTGGTCTTTGCGGGGTCTTATCTGCTGGCCAAGATACTCGCCGACGAGGTGCGCCCGGCCATCGTCGTGGGCATGTTGTCGATCTTTGTCACCATCGGCCTTGCGCCCTTTGCACTGCCGGTATGGATCCAGCCCACCGGAATGGAGCTGCTGCTTCTGACGGGAGTGGCCTTTTTTGCAACAGCGGGCCACTACACGATGACCCTTGCGCTGGCGGCGGCTCCGGTCACCGTGACCCAGCCGATCACCTTCCTGCAATTGATCTGGGCCACCGCATTGGGGGCGGTGTTTTTTGCCGAACCGCTGGATGTCTGGGTCATATTGGGCGGGTCCATCATCCTTGGATCGGTGGTTTTCATCACCTGGCGCGAGGCCATCCTGAAGCGCCAGATTACGCCGATTTCCAACGCGACAAAGGTATAGGCTGTTTTCTTGATTGACGCGTCAATAAAGAACGGCCTACCGTGATCCGGAAACCTCAAAAGGATCGAATCCGCCATGCCCAAGGTTGGAATGGAACCCATCCGCCGGTCAGCGCTTGTTCAGGCGACAATCGCTGAAATCGGCGCGGCCCATTCGCTGGATGTCACCGTGGGACAGATCGCCAAGCGGGCGGGCATGTCGACGGCTCTGGCGCACCACTATTTCGGCGGCAAGGACCAGATATTCCTGGCCGCGATGCGCCATATCCTGACGGAATACAAAGCCGAGGTTCTGGACCGGCTGGCGCAGGCGAAAACCCCCCGCGACCGCGCGGCGGCCATCATCATCGCCAGTTTCGACGAGACCTGTTTTGCCCCGGCCACTGTGGCGGCGTGGATGACATTATATGCCGCGTCCCGGACCAATTCCGGCACCGCACGGTTGTTGCGCGTCTATCAGCGCCGTTTGCGGTCCAACCTGACCCATGCGCTGCGCGGGGCCAGCCCCCGACCGCATGCCGACGCCGAAACCATTGCCGCGCTGATTGACGGGTTATACCTGCGCGCCGCCCTCAGTTCCCGTGGCACGGCGGCCCAAGCCATGAAAAGCGCGCTCAGCACCCTTGATCTCCTGTTGCAGGCCCCCAGATGAACAAACCCAATATTCTGATCCTGATGGTCGACCAGCTTAACGGCACCCTGTTCCCCGATGGTCCTGCCGATTGGCTGCACGCCCCGAACCTCAAGAAACTGGCGGCGCGTTCCACCCGGTTCCGCAACGCCTATACGGCGTCACCGCTCTGCGCGCCGGGGCGTGCGGCCTTCATGTCGGGGCAATTGCCCTCGGCCACGGGCGTCTATGACAACGCGGCTGAGTTCTGCTCATCGATCCCGACCTACGCCCATCATCTGCGCCGCGCGGGGTACCACACCTGCCTGTCGGGCAAGATGCACTTTGTCGGCCCCGATCAGCTGCACGGTTTCGAAGAGCGCCTGACCACGGACATCTATCCGGCTGATTTCGGCTGGACCCCGGATTACCGCAAACCCGGTGAGCGCATCGACTGGTGGTATCACAACATGGGGTCAGTGACCGGCGCAGGCGTTGCCGAGACGTCCAATCAGATGGAATATGACGATGAGGTTGCCTATAACGCCACCCGCAAACTCTACGATCTGTCGCGTGGCGGCGATGCGCGGCCCTGGTGCGTGACGGTCAGCTTCACCCATCCTCACGATCCATATGTCGCGCGCCGCAAGTATTGGGATCTCTATGAGGACTGCGCCCACCTGCGTCCCGAGGTGCCCGCACTGCGCTATGAGGACCACGACCCGCATGCGCAGCGCATCTTTGATGCCAACGACTGGCGCAGCTTTGACATCACCGATGACAACATCACCCGGTCGCGCCGCGCCTATTTTGCCAACATAAGCTATCTCGACGACAAGATCGGCGAGATACTGCAGGTGCTGGATGACACGCAACAAGAGGCGATCATCCTGTTTGTCTCCGATCACGGCGATATGCTGGGGGAGCGTGGCCTGTGGTTCAAGATGTCCTTCTTCGAAGGCTCCGCCCGCGTGCCGCTGATGATCTGCGCGCCGCAGATGGAAGCGGGCCTGATCACCACCCCGGTGAGCAACATCGACGTCTGCCCGACGCTTTGCGACCTGGCAGGGGTGGGCATGGATGAGGTGATGCCCTGGACCACCGGCCAATCCCTGGTGCCGATGGGGCAGGGGGTGGCGCGCACTGAACCTGTGGCGATGGAATATGCTGCCGAGGCCTCTTATGCGCCAATGGTCTCGCTGCGCTATGGCAAGTGGAAATACAACCGCTGCGCGCTGGACCCTGACCAGCTTTTCGACCTGGACGCGGACCCCCATGAATTGACCAACGTGGCAGAACACCCCGACCACCAGGGCACCATCACATCCCTGCGCGCCAAAGCGGACGCGCGCTGGGATCTGGACGCCTATGATGCCGACGTGCGCAAATCACAGGCCCGCCGCTGGGTGGTCTACGA
>Ga0316204_10011371_pt1 | contig 11157 bp, 10 predicted proteins | sample 6monrhotite_MG_2_FD_205661 | JGI IMG/M metagenome (GOLD analysis project Ga0316204, IMG submission 205661) | Microbial mat bacterial communities from mineral coupon in-situ incubated in ocean water Damariscotta River, Maine, United States -... | ecosystem: Environmental > Aquatic > Marine >...
TTAAAAATAAGAAATAATAAGGTGTGCAGGGCGAAATGCTATTAATTGATTAAATATGAGAAATAATCGGAGTCTGGATTCCTGTGGGGAAAGATCCCTGTTCGACGAACAGGGAGAAGGTTCGGTCAAATTGTCACTAATACAGGTGAGGGCATCGATGCCAAAACTTGATTGCTTATGACTCGCAGCAGTCGCTATTCCACTCAACCATTAAAGTACGGCGCTTTTCCAATAAGTCACCCCGTCGATATGCCGCTTCTACATCATTCTGGATTTTATGCGCTAGTGCCATCTCTATAACGTCACCTGAAAAGTCAGTCGTTGATGAGCAAGATGTTTGATGGTTTGATTTATTCAGAGCGGCCGAGTGTGTTTATAGAGCACTGGATGGTAGAAATTTCACGCTCCACTCACGCTCCACGGCGGAGACAATTTAAGACCATCCCAGACAATATAGTCAAAATCGTTAGGCGAATAAAAATACATAAATAACAGTGTGTTATGTTGTATTTGATTGTCTGGGGTGGTCTAGAAATATGGTGCCTGGGAGAGGACTTGAACCTCCACGGGGTTGCCCCCACTAGCACCTGAAGCTAGCGTGTCTACCAATTTCACCACCCAGGCATTGTGCGATGAGAACGAGTGGGTCACTCGATGGGGGCGGACTATACAGAAGCGTTTTTTTTCTGTCAACAATAGTCTCTAAATAAGACTATTTTGCATGGCACTCTTGGCAGCTCGCTGAGTCTGGCAGGAGTCTTAATTGGAAGCTATAATGTTCGACTCCTGGGTCTGATGGTGTGGCGTTGTGGCAGTCTAGGCAGCTAAGTCCAAATTGTTGATGGGTATTATCAACGTGACTTACCAGTGGTTGATCGATTATCTGTTGGTGACAGTTACTACACTCTTCATCGTTTGCCGTAGCAGTATTGATGAATAGTCCAAATATGAGGGTAGTTAATAATATTTTCATTTTACCAATTTCCATGGCTTGGCCTCCAGTTGATGAGAGTAAAATTGTCCTTTATGCTCTGCTTGTTAGTTTTAGTTAAATTAGCAAGCTTAATTGTAGTTAACAGGTTAGAATAGATGGATAATATAAGCAAAATAGTTGAGAAAACTGAGGTTTCATGAGTAAACAGCCACAGACTGATCCCCACGCTGAACGTGAGGCATGCAAGTACGATAATCCCATTCCTAGCCGTGAATATATCATGGAGCTGATTGCTGAAGCTGGGAAGCCCCTTACCCGCAAGCACATCCTTGAGGCGCTCAATCTTGAGTCGCCAGATCAAGAAGAGGCTTTGCGTAGGCGACTGCGGGCGATGGAGCGTGATGGTCAGCTACTCTATAATCGCCGTGGGGCATACTGTTTAATAGATCAAACAGAGCTGGTACGTGGTCGTGTTAGTGGCCATCAGGATGGTTTTGGCTTTTTGATTCCAGATGAGGGTGGGGATGATCTTTTCCTTTCTGATCGTCAAATGCGTCAAGTCTTCCACGGTGACAGGGTCGTGGCGTATGTCTCGGGCATTGATCGCCGAGGTCGCCGTGAAGGCTCTATTGTCGAAGTATTGGAACGTGCACACACTCAAATCGTCGGGCGTTTTTACATAGAGGATGGCATTGGTTTTATTCGTCCAGATAATAAACGTATGGCGCAAGATATATTGGTTCCGGCGGACCAATATGGTGGTGCTACGCAAGGCCAGTTTGTTACCTTGGAGTTGATTTCTCAGCCTTCTGCTAAGCGTGAAGCTGTCGGTAAGGTGGTTGAGGTGATGGGTGACCATATGGCACCCGGCATGGAAATTGATGTTGCAATACGTTCTTATGGTCTACCTGAAAAATGGCCTGAGGCTGTGTTGGAGCAAATTCAGGTATTTGGAGAGCAGGTTCCTGAAGAGGCTAAGCAGGGCCGTGAAGATATTCGTGATATACCGCTTGTCACCATAGATGGCGAGGATGCTCGTGATTTTGACGATGCGGTGTTCTGTGAACAGCATGGTAAAGGGTGGCGCCTGTTGGTGGCGATTGCAGATGTTTCTGCTTATGTTAAGCCAGGTAGTCCATTAGATGTGGAGGCGATAGAGCGTGGTAATTCTGTCTACTTCCCTGAGCGTGTTGTACCCATGCTTCCTGAGGTGTTGTCGAATGGCCTTTGTTCGATAAACCCTGAGGTAGATCGTCTGTGCATGGTGTGTGAGATGTTTGTTACTCCTCAAGGCGCGGTGCGTAAGTATCGCTTTTTCGAGGGTGTAATGCGTTCCCATGCCCGACTTACCTATAATAAAGTCGCGGCGATGTTGGTAGAGAAAGATGTGGCGTTACGTAGCGAATATGCAAGCGTGCTGCCCCATATAGAGGATTTGCATGATCTCTATGAGGCATTAGATGGCCGTCGTAAAAAGCGTGGAGCCATCGAGTTTGATACAACTGAAACTCGCATATTGTTTGGTGAAGATCGGAAAATTAAACAGATTGTGCCCACGACACGCAATGTGGCACATATGATGATCGAAGAGTGCATGTTGGCGGCCAATGTGTCAGCGGCTGACTATCTTTTAAATGGTGAAATTGCTGCGCTTTATCGTATCCACGAAGAGCCACCTGCAGAGAAAGTCGAAAAACTCAAAGAGTTTTTGGCTGAATTGGGTTTAAGTCTGCGCTGTCGTACTAAGCCTACTGCAGGCCATTATACCAAGTTGTTGAGTGATATTCAGGAGCGTGCTGATAAGCACTTGATTCAAACTGTGATGTTACGCAGCATGAGCCAAGCGGTCTACCACCCTGAGAACATAGGTCATTTTGGTCTGGCTTACGAAAGTTATGCGCACTTTACCTCGCCAATTCGCCGTTATCCTGATCTATTGGTACATCGTGCGATTAAGCATCTGATTTCAGGTGAGCCCCTCAGTAAGTTCCGTTACGCGAAAAGCGATATGGCCAATTTGGGTGAGCACTGCTCAATGACTGAGCGCCGTGCAGATGAAGCGACCCGTGATGCAACAGACTGGCTGAAATGCGAGTACATGCTGGATAAGGTCGAGGAAGAGTTTGACGGCATTATCACAAGTGTTACAGGCTTTGGTCTTTTTGTTGAGCTAAAAGATATATACGTTGAAGGCTTGGTGCATGTTACCTCTTTGGCGGATGATTATTTCCACTTTGATCCATCCAAGCACCGTTTACTGGGTGAGCGTAGCGGTATCACTTACCGTTTGGCTGATGCTATTCGGGTAAGAATAACGCGTGTTGATTTGGATGAGCGTAAGGTTGATTTTGAGCTGGTATTGTCTGATTCAGATAAATCGGCACTTGCGAATGCCGCGCCTGCAAAACCAAGGCGCCCTCGTAAGCCGCGTAAAGGGCCGAATAAAAATGCATCGGCTAATAAACCAGAAGCCCCTGTTGAGGCTGAAGTTGAGTCAGATAGTCCGCCAGCAAAGAGCAGGCCCAAGCGCAAACGTAAGCCCAAAAAGGCAAAAAGTCCGGAATAAATATGTCAGCAGATCAGGTTATTTTTGGCCTGCATGCGGTGCACTCGTTATTGCAGCATCACAGTAAACTTGTTATCGAGTTACAAGTGGCAGAGCAGCGCAGTGATGCGCGGCTTGCTGGCATCGTCTCTTTGGCAGAAGTTAGCGGTGTTACGGTACGTCAAGTGCCTCGAGATGAGCTGGATAAGCGCGCGAATGGTGCTCGCCATCAAGGTGTTTTGGCGCTTTGTAGGCAAAGCCCTAGTTACCACGAAAAAGATTTACCATTTCTTTTAGATAGCCTTGAAACCCCGCCGTTCTTACTGATACTTGATGGTGTCACAGATCCTCATAATTTGGGTGCATGCTTGCGTAGCGCTGATGCTGCCGGAGTGCATGCCATTATTGCGCCTAAAGATAAAGCGGCTGGCATTAATGCCACCGTACGCAAGGTTGCTTGTGGTGCTGCGGAGCATGTTCCCTTTTTCCAGGTGACTAATTTGGCGCGCAACTTACGCATGTTGCAAGAGCGGGGTGTTTGGCTGGTGGGTACCGCAGGTGAGGCGTTAAGTACGGTATATCAAGCCGATTTAAAAGGACCGCTAGGGTTGGTAATGGGCAGCGAAGGGAAGGGCTTGCGTCGCCTAACCCGTGAGCATTGCGATCTTTTAATTAACATCCCGATGTATGGTTCTGTTTCGAGTCTTAATGTTTCAGTGGCAACGGGTATTTGCTTATTTGAAGCGGTGCGCCAACGCCAGCTCTAATCTAGCTTTAAGGTTTTACGCGTTACACCTTCCTGAAAATGCTCTCATATCCTCAAGTGTACTTAAAAGCTTATCTTCTGAGTGAGAATGATGGGGTCGTCGTCGTTTTTACAGTCGATAATATTTGTTTGCATGCTCTAATTGTCAGCGTCATGCGGGCTGCGTTTTTTCGGTCATTTCTGAACATTATCTTTGTATATCGCACAGAATTGCATTATCTCTTCTTATTCAGTAGAATTCGCACTCCCGCGCAGTTGTGCGGGTATTTTTTATTAACTCCTTGCCTTTCACTTAGTGGAAAGGTCAGAAAAAGTCCGAAGGGAGCTTTAAATGAAGCATTATGAAATCGTGTTTCTGGTACACCCAGATCAAAGCGAGCAAGTCTCTGCGATGGTAGAACGCTACCGTGGCATCATTGAGGCTGATGGTGGTAAGGTTCATCGTTTAGAAGATTGGGGCCGCCGTCAGCTGGCTTATCCTATCAATAAGGTTCACAAAGCACATTATGTGTTGATGAACGTTGAGTGTAGCAAAGATGCACTTGGCGAGCTGGATAGTGCATTCCGCTTTAATGACGCTGTTCTACGTAACATGGTGCTTAATACTAAAGGACCTGTTGTAGAGCCATCACCGCTGGTTCGTCGTGAAGATGATCGTTCAGAACGTAGCGACTCGTCTGATCGTTCAGAGCGTAACGATTCGTCTGATCGTTCAGAGCGTAGTGAAGCGCCTGCTCCTGAGACCACTGAGCGTAGTGAAAGCGCTGAAGAGACTCAAGCGGCTGCTGAATAAGCACTCCCAGTTATTTCAATTGAAAAGTATAGGATAGAAAGATGGCTCGTTATTTCCGTCGTAGAAAATTCTGCCGCTTCACTGCGGAAGGTGTAACCGAAATCGATTATAAAGATCTCAGCACCTTGAAAAATTATGTTACTGAAACCGGTAAAATAGTTCCTAGTCGTATCACAGGTACTAAGGCACGTTATCAGCGCCAGTTGTCGACCGCTATCAAGCGTGCTCGTTTCTTAGCGCTGTTGCCTTATTGCGATGCGCACGAAAACTAAGCCGTTTTATATTAGCTATAAATAGGTAATTAATATGCGGTCATTGGCATCATTTGTAATGCGCGGCCGCATGCAGGCAGTTCTGATCACAGTATTATTTGCTGGGCTGTCGTTGCCACTGCCGCCACTAATCTATTTAAGTGGTGGTGCGGTGGCATTGGTGACATTAAGGGTAAACCCTCAATTTGGGTTGTCGGTGATTATGATCTCCGGCTTGTTAATGTCGCTGTTGTCTTTGTTTGCTTCGGGGAGTGTGCTCCCCGGTTTGGTATTCGTGGCCATTGTATGGTTGCCAGTTTGGTTGTTGTCTGTGATTTTACGGCAAACTATTTCATTGAGTTACGTTATTGCGGTGGCTTGTGGATTAGGTTTGCTGTTGACACTGGCGGCTCACTTGATAATTGGTGACCCTGTCATCTGGTGGCAGCAGGTGTTAGATCAGCTGTTAGCGACCATGAGTCAGTTAGGTGGCAGTAACGATGAATTAGCAGCGGCTAGTGAGCAGCTAGCTCGTTTGATGACCGCCATTGTCGTTGTCGCATTAGTGCTGAATATTCTATTCAGTCTTTTTGTGGGACGCTGGTGGCAGGCTTTGCTTTATAACCCTGGAGGGTTTAAGGAGGAGTTTCATCAGCTGCGGTTACCAAAAGCGCTTGCATTGATAACCATTGTGGTAATGCTGACATCGATGTTTGCCCAACAGGGGGCGGGGATGTTGGCGGGCAATCTGATGATTGTCTTAGTGTTTTTCTACCTCCTGCAGGGACTGGCGATCATACATAGTGTGGTTGCAGAGCGGGAACTGAGTGTGGGCTGGTTGGTTGGCCTGTACTTGTTGATGTTGATTGCACTGCCACAGATTGCAGCTCTACTGATGTTGTTGGGTGTGAGTGATGCCTGGTTAGATGTGCGTAAGCGCTTGGCAAGCTCTAGCACTAAACAGAAGAGTGATGATCAGGACAGCGCTGATTGAATTTAATGATTAAACAAGAGGTGTGTTGAGATGGAAGTGATTCTTCTCGAGAAGGTTCGAAACCTAGGCAACCTAGGCGATAAAGTTGCTGTGAAATCTGGCTATGGCCGTAATTTTTTGATTCCACAGGGCAAAGCAGTACCCGCTACTGTTTCTAACGTTGCAGCTTTTGAAGCACGTCGTGCTGAGTTGGAAAAAGATGCGGCTGCCGCTATTGCTTCTGCACAAGCGCGTGCTGATCAGTTGGAAGGCTTATCCGTAACTATCGTCGGCAATGCTGGTGATGAAGGCAAGTTGTTTGGCTCTATTGGTACTGCTGATATTGCTGACGCAGTAACTGCTGCGGGTGTTGCACTGAGCAAGGCTGAAGTACGCATGCCTGAAGGTGCAATTCGCGCTACAGGTGAATATGAAGTTGCTGTTCACTTGCATGTTGATGTTGATAGCTCAGTTAAGGTTATTGTTTCCGCTGAGTAATTCAATTGAGAGAAAGGCGGGCGCCCGAAAGGGCGTCCGCCTTTTTTGTTTATTACGCGCCTGAATAGCACTGGGTTGTGGTAATCTCGTAAGCTTTCGATAGTTAATTATTGGGTTCGATAGAGCAATTATGGCAACAACTAAAAAACCGAATCAAACCTTTGATGAATCCACCGCCGCATTGAAAATTCCGCCGCATTCTATTGATGCGGAGCAATCTGTGCTGGGCGGCTTGATGCTCGATAATAGCGCTTGGGATCAAGTGCTGGATGTGGTCACTGAAGAAGATTTTTATCGTCATGACCACCGTATGATCTTCTCTGCCATTGCAAGTTTAGCAGGACGTACGGAACCGTACGACGTGGTAACACTTTCTGACCAGCTAGAAAAAATGGGTGAGTTGGACGAAATAGGAGGTCTGAGCCAGCTGGGTATGTTGGCTAAAAATACTCCCAGTGCGGCCAATATTCGTGCCTATGCGGAAATTGTGCGTGAAAAGTCTGTACTGCGACAGCTGATCGAAGTGGGGACGGCAATTGCTAATGCAGGCTATCAGCCAGATGGGCGCGATAGCAGTGAACTGCTGGATATGGCTGAGAGCTTGGTGTTTAAAATTGCCGAGCAGGGTAGTAAAAGTAAGCAAGGCTTTAAGGATATCAATGAGCTGTTGGTTAAGGCGGTTGATAAGATTGATACGCTTTACAACAGCGATTCACCTATTACCGGTACCACTACCGGCTTTGTCGACTTTGATAAACAGACCTCTGGTATGCAACCCTCTGACTTAATTATTGTTGCGGGTCGACCCTCGATGGGTAAAACCACGTTCTCCATGAATATTGCTGAAAATGCGGCGATTAAGACTAAAAAGCCGGTAGCTATTTTCAGTATGGAGATGCCGGGTGAGCAGTTGGTGATGCGGATGCTCTCATCCTTTGGTCGCATTGATCAAACTCGTCTGCGTAGCGGTAAGCTGGAAGATGAGGATTGGCCGCGTTTGACCTCCGCTGTATCGCTGTTGCAGCAGACTAAGCTCTTTATAGATGATACGGCAGGCCTTAGTCCAAACGAGTTGCGTGCCCGTTCACGACGCTTGGTACGTGAGCATGGTGATTTAGCCTTGATTGTTATCGACTACTTACAGTTGATGCAGGTGCCTGGCTTTAAAGAGAATCGTACCGCAGAAATTTCTGAGATCTCTCGCTCTTTGAAGGCCTTGGCGAAGGAGCTTAATGTCCCCGTTATTGCGCTTTCACAGCTTAACCGAAGTCTTGAAAATCGCCCAAACAAGCGTCCGATTAATTCCGATCTTCGTGAATCTGGGGCGATTGAGCAGGATGCGGATATCATCGTCTTTATTTACCGGGATGAGGTGTATAACGAAGATAGTCCTGATAAAGGGGTTGCGGAAATCATTGTAGGTAAACAACGTAATGGCCCCATCGGTACAACGAGGTTGACCTTTCTTGGTAAATACACCAAGTTTGAAAACTATGCAGGGCCAGCTTATGACGATGAGGGGCTTGCGTGAGTCCCCGGGTGATCGCTTCTGTTAATCTCTACAGTTTGCAACATAACTTAAGGGTGGCTAAGAAGTATGCACCTAAAAGCCAGTTGCTAGCCGTCATTAAGGCGAATGGCTACGGCCATGGTATGGTGCCCGTGGCTAAGGCTTTGATTGATGCGGATGGATTCGGAGTTGCTTGCTTGGATGAGGCAGTTCTGCTTCGAGAGTCGGGTATTGAACAACCGATTCTGATTTTGGAAGGCCCCTTGAGCGCTGATGAGTTAACGCTTATGGCTGACTACGATTTATCTGTAGTGATTCACCAGATGCAACAAATTACTTGGTTGGAGGCGTGGTCCAGCAATGGACGCACTCTTTCTGTATGGCTCAAGCTAGATACAGGCATGCATCGACTGGGAGTCTCACCCGATGAGTTTGCTGAGGCGGTGACGCGCTTGCAAGGATGTGCAGCTGTTAGTGACGAGATCACAATTTTAAGCCACTTTGCTAATGCAGACTTACCTGAGCATCCGCTTAACCTTGAGCAGTTGATGCTCTTTACGTCAACCTGTGTAGGCCACCCTGGTCCCACTAGTCTTGCTAATTCAGCAGCATTACTCTCTTTGCCAGACTCTCGAAGTGATTGGGTGCGTCCGGGAATAATGCTTTATGGCTGTACGCCTTTTATTTCAGGTGATGCTCGTCAGTGGGATTTGCAGCCTGTTATGACCTTGAGCGCAACGCTTTTTTCTATCAAAAACGTAAAAGCGGGTGATTCGATAGGTTATGGCGGGAGTTGGCAATGCCCTGACGATCGCGTGATAGGGGTCGTTTCTGTGGGCTATGGTGATGGCTATCCCCGCCATGCGCCGAGCGGAACCCCTGTGCTTATAAATGGCTGTGAATGTCCCCTTGTCGGGCGTGTTTCCATGGATATGATTTGTGTGGATGTGACAGATTGTCCAAGTGCTCGCTGTGGTGACCGTGTGGTGTTATGGGGTGAAGGTTTGCCAATTGAACGGGTAGCGGAAGCCGCAGGGACCATTAGCTATGAGTTACTATGTGGCGTGACAGCACGGGTGAGTTTTGAATATTGTAAGGGTGGGCTAGCGAGCTGATGGCGAAGATTAAAAGCGTTTATGTCTGCACTGAATGCGGTGCCCAAGCCAGTAAATGGGCGGGGCAATGCGCGGACTGCTCTGCATGGAACTGCATGATAGAGCAACAGGCTGAGAGAACGCCTGCTGCTAATGTCCATCCACGCTTTGCAGGTTATAGTGGTTCACGTTCTCAGATACAAAAGCTCTCAGAAGTAGAGCAACAGACTGAGCTAAAAACACTGACTGGTATTAAAGAGTTAGATCGAGTGCTAGGTGATGGCCTGGTTCATGGTGCGGTTATTATGCTGGGTGGTGACCCTGGCATCGGCAAGTCGACTTTGTTATTACAAGCAATCGCGGCGCTGAGTGAAACGCTGTCATGTCTCTATATCACGGGTGAAGAGTCACTGTATCAGGTGAGTATGCGTGCCCAGCGTCTTGATTTACACCTGGAACGTTTACAGTTGTTGGCGGAGACTTGTGTGGAACGCATTCTCGAAACTGCCCGTGAGGAGAAGCCCAGTGTGTTGGTGATCGACTCAATTCAGACCATGTACACTGAAACACTACAATCAGCACCGGGTGCGGTGGCACAAGTGCGTGAAAGTGCAGCCATGTTGGTACGATATGCAAAGCAGACCAATACCGCTATCTTTTTGGTTGGACATGTGACGAAAGAGGGAACCCTGGCAGGGCCGCGTGTACTCGAGCATATGGTTGATACGGTGCTTTACTTTGAAGGCGAAGCCAGCAGTTCATTTCGAGCGGTACGCGCCATTAAAAATCGTTTTGGGGCCGTTAACGAACTGGGTATGTTTGCGATGACAGAGAAGGGGTTACGCGCGGTGACCAATCCGTCAGCGATGTTTTTATCCCGTCACCCCGAGCCTGTGCCTGGTAGTGTGGTAATGGTTACCAGGGAGGGTACGCGTCCTTTGCTAGTGGAGGTGCAGGCTTTGGTGGATGAGAGTCACTTGGCTAACCCTAGACGGGTGAGTATTGGTCTTGAGCATAACCGCCTGGCGATGTTGTTAGCGGTATTGCATCGGCATGGTGGGATTGCCACATTTGATCAGGATGTTTTTGTTAATGTGGTAGGGGGGGTGCGTGTTACGGAGACGGCGGCCGACTTACCTGTCATTATGGCGGTATTGTCAAGTTTGCGTAACCGCCCGCTTGATAATGCGACGATTGCTTTTGGTGAAGTGGGGCTATCTGGAGAGATTAGGCCCGTTCAAAGTGGCTTAGATCGCTTAAAAGAGGCGGCTAAACACGGGTTGAAACGGGCTATTGTACCTAAAGCTAATGCGCCAAAGCCCGGGGCTATTGATGGATTAGAGGTGATTGCTGTTGAGCGACTCAACCAGGCCTTGGATTACTTTTAACTATCTAAGGCGATTTCTGTTTGAGGCTACTTGTAGTGATCTTCAATCAATGCCGCTAATTCACGGTCAAGAATACTATCATCACCCAGGTTCAATTCGATTAAACGGCGTAGATGGGTGATGCTATCTAATCCAATGTGTAGACAGCTAAAGCCAATATTTCCCTGTTCCATATGGGTGACTTCTACCTCCATGCGGATGGAAACATCGTTTTCACCACCTTCAAGACTTAGCTCGATAAGGTAAGGCTCACCTAGTTTTCCTTCCCAGTTATTGGATAGGTGCACTAAGGCACCTTTTAAAGATATATCGATTAATGGCGCATACCAACTTCCTGTTGCGCTAACTACATGGGCGGTTGCTTTAAAGGGGATTCTTGTAAAACGCCTTTTTTCTAATTCTTCC